>Ga0114974_10001416_pt1 | contig 19013 bp, 15 predicted proteins | sample S_130206_EF_Meta_FD_87318 | JGI IMG/M metagenome (GOLD analysis project Ga0114974, IMG submission 87318) | Freshwater microbial communities from Lake Simoncouche, Canada to study carbon cycling - S_130206_EF_MetaG | ecosystem: Environmental > Aquatic > Freshwater > Lake | place: Lake... | reverse complement strand
GACCCAACTACTCTATACGGAGAGCCAATAACAGTTTCATCTTTTACATATACGTTTATTCTATCAAATGCTTTTGTATACGTCTGTCCTGCTGCGTCTAGACCATTCCATGTAATATTTAATATTCCATTAAAATAAGTAAGGTCAGTATTTAAAAATTTAGGTGGTGCAAGGGTGGGAATATCTGCAGTAGTAAATCTATACTTTGGAGAAAAATCACTTGTAGTGCCATCAGCATAAACCCACTGAAATGTAATATAGTGCGGTGTATCGATCCTTAAATTTGCTGCTTTGAAATTAAAATAATCTTTATTAGAATCTGGTTGCTGAATAACTTGAATATCTGCTGGATTAGAGGATCCTGTGTCTTTAACTATATCTGCCATTAGAAACCTAACTGCATCTTATATTCTATATCGACCTGTCTGCCAGAAGTTTTAGTAATAATGTTTCCTCCAGTTAAAACCGATCTACTTATTAATCCGTATGCTGGATCAAATGTATCTTCATCATTTATTCTTAGACCATCAAAGTATACAGTAGTAGTTCCACCTGAATTTGCGGTTATCTCTATGCCAAGCTTTGTAAGAATTGAAAAGTCTGGTGGGGTTGTTGAAGTATTTGAAAATAAAGAATCTAATGTTATAGATTGAATTTTGTCTGGAGTAGAGCCCATAGCTTCTGGTGTGAAATCTACATAACAATACTGTGTATTTGAACTATAAAACTTTACTCTTATCTTAGAAACATTGTTGTCTTCTTTTCTATATGCTAAAGATATGCTGTCTTTTATGCTATATCCAGACAAGTCAAAGTTATCTAGGGCTACAAGATACTCTTTTGAAGTTGAAGCAGGTGCTTGGAAGAAAACCATATTCTCGCCAATCTTTGATGTAAATGTATCTGAGTTTACTCTAAGTCCAGGATTGTATCCGTTTGAATCTTTCCACAATATATTGTTTTCAAAAGATGTTATAAACTTGCTGTCGTATTTAACCTGTGATGCTCTGCCTGAAGGATACAGACCAATTTCTGATATAACCCCAGAGACATCTTGAGGAATAGTCCCTTGAAAAATAGCTACATATGAAAATACTGGATCTCCATCTACGTCTGTTCCTGTTTGAGAGATATCTATGCTGCCTAAAGTTATTGGAACTCTATAGAATTCAAATGCCAGCTTTGTATCGTTGCCCTTTGAATTTGGAGTTGTATTTCCAATTCCTAACGCTAACTCTTTACTTGTAAAATCAGTGTTTCCCGCCAAATAAGAAACAAGGAATCTCTTGCCAAATTTTGTTATCATGATAGGGTTATCCTCGCATTCATTCCTTTTAGCTCAACTCCGCTTGAGTTTTTAATCTTTACAACAACTGTTGCTGTTGGGACACCAGATGCGCTATATACAACTTGATTTGAAACAATAGAGATGTCTGAAAGTTGTGGCACACGTTTAGACTTTGGAGTTGTGCTATTATCATCATCTGTTACGGAATCGTTATCTGTTACCGTAAATTGAAAAAAATCATCTAGGCCAACTTCTTCATCTTCTAGATATACTGGAGACAAATACAATGCAGTTAAAGAGTTACCAGCAAGTTCACGACCTATGGATGGGTCTAGATCAGAGGCTTCCTTTGAAGTAGAATAGTATCCAATTCTTCCTCCAGAGGTAATACCCGTTTTAGAGACTCTAGGTTTTTTAGGTGTAGTTGCCATTTTTTTATTATACCATTTAGTTAACTATAAATAGATCTAGCTGAAATGGTAGTAGATAACCCCCCTTCAAAAGAATTATCAACATTTGTAATAACAAATTTCTGAGTTCCGTCTAGGTTATTCTTAGGGTAGTTAATAGTAATGACATCTCCAGGCTCTAGCACGGGATTTCCAAATACCTCCATAGAGATAGATAGTTGCTGCTTTGACCATTGATTTTTTATCCATGTAAATAATGATTTTGCATCACCTTCGTTTTGAATCCATGTGGACTCAAAAGATGCTGGCTCAAGGTTAGTAAATTCATTTGTTGTAGTCTCTGTATATTCGTGCTGTCCAGTTATGCTTACAAAATCTCCTATAACGTAGAAGCTGTGTGCGCCAGACTGCAGTGGTATAAAGGTACCCGCATTATTTACTACAAATATTTCTGCTCCGTGATTTGTTAGTCTTGATCCTAAAACCTCAGCAAACTTATTTACACCAACTGTAGCATATTTTGGTATACCAGCAGTTTGTGCATAATTAACCTTAACACGTCTTAGTTCTCTAGCAACTGTACCAAATTCTTCTATGTAGGCATTTTTTATAGCTGGAGTCCCAGAGCTATTAATTAATTTTTCTCCGTAGGCAAAACTTAGGGTTTTAGATCCATAGTGTCCACTGTATATATCTGATACTAAAAATTCATTATATTGAGACTCTTCTAGCGGAATAGCATATATGTAGTCAAAGCTTATTTTTGTTAGTGAGCAAAATAGAGACATTCCTGCTGTAACTGGAATAGCCTTTTCAAGTGGTCCATCCTTTACGTTTGTAGAGTATTCGTCTATAGCAGATATCTTAAATCCATTAATATATACATCTATGATTGTCTGAGTAGAAGACCGCTTAACCTTTATATCTAGCTTATATGATGATGACTGAATAACTCCGCCGTATAGCTTTCCAGCCTTACCTTCTTGACTATCAACTAGCTTTTTTCGATTTCCGTCTACACATTTAAAAATTTTAACTGCTTGGTCTTTTGTATCACCAAATGAGGAGTCTGTTTTAATTTCTACAAAGTATCCTGTTTTACCTTGGTTGCTTGTAAAGAATCCTAGTCCTCCAGCAGATACTGGTGCTTTTGTGACGCTGTCAAAAAAGAATGCTCCGCCAAAAGAATAGTGTGAGTATGTTGTAGGTAATGTAACAGTTTTTTCAATTAAAGATATAGCGCTTTTATCTTTATCTAAATTGCTAACTGAAAGTAATGACCTAGATACTGTTCTAACTCCAGATGCTGCAAATGAGCTTCCTGTTGGAACTGAGGTTCCAGAGTTTCCAAGATCTGGAGAATTAGTTGGATTAGAGCCATCTGATACAGATGCTACATTTGCTGCCTTTGGCATTGTAAATGGAAAATACTTATATTCCCCATAGGTTCCTCCTCCGTTTGCAGATGAGTGTGCTCTTATTCTTAAGGTATAAGTTTTTCCTGGAGTTAATCCAGTAATTGTTCCTAAATTCATATTATCTGTAAAGGGGAAAAGTGTATATGAAGCACTAGCTGCTTGAATATATTGAGGTAAGGATAATAGTGTTGTCATGTCTGCAACCGCTCCTGTGTAGGAACCTGGAGAAACATCTGGTGGCAATACAAGCCACACTGCTTCTGTTTCAGATGTAGTAGAAACATTCAACCATGGAATTTCTAAATTTGCTGGGTTGACTGCTGTTGGAGTGGAATAAGTTCCATCCCACATAAACCAATCTGGTGCTATTGGGCTCATGGTATCCAGGTCACCTTCCATTCATTCCAGGAGTTAACTATACTCTCTGCCGTTGCATAGTGGTTTACAACTTTTGTTCCAAATGCGCCTCTTTGTTTAATTTTATATTTACCGCTAGGCTTAAAGTTTTCTGATCCAGATATTGCTAGGCCACGATATTTCATTTCATCGCCCTGTGCTTTAATATCAACATACTGCCAAGTATTTGTTGCATCTAGGTATTGAAATTGAATCGCATCGTATTCTATAATTTCGGCATCAATTACTAAATATCCACTATATGAGTATAGTGTGGTTCCTAACTCTTCTACATTTAAAACAGATGGGCTCATATATATATATGTGCCTGCAACAGAAGATGTTGGAAGATCTCTATCTAACGCAAATGCTCCGAGGAAGTATGGGTCTGATCTCCATAGGTCTCCAGAGCTTTGGTCATAGCTAGATGTGGAAACGCTATTCCAAAATACCTTTACTTGATTTGCAGAAGGTAGTTCATCTTTTGATAATGAAATAATATTAGATAAGTTTGCTCCAGAAGTTTCGCTTCTAAAGTCCCACTTAGATGTTGTTGAGTTATCAAATAGATACTCTCTTGTATAGAAGTTTAAAACGTTATTATATGAGAATACTGCTGTCATTTGAGAGTCTCTACATATCTCCTGAAGTGCTTCCCACACGGTCTTGTTATTTTCTGTCCACCAATATTGTGGTGAGAAAATAGACTTATCTGGCTCAGATGATTCTTTGCTATAGATTTTATAATTAGTAAACCCAACTCCGTCTAGCAACCTTCTGATAATTGCTGTTGCTGAATAACCTTCGCATAGAATTCCTGGGCTAAAAATTTCTTGTAGTACCTTTGCCCCATCAAGTGCAACAATAGATACGTCTCCGTACTCTGATATCGACCATGTATCTAAAAAGAATGTTCCTTGGTCTAATAGATCATATGCTCCCTTAGAATCAGACTTTGAGCCGCCAGAGTTATACAACTTAATGTATGGATTAATTTGAGCTTTTTTATAAAGATAAACTTTGCTTGCATTAAATGCCTGAGTCTTATCAAATGCCATAACAGATCTATCTGTTTCATAAGAAACCATTGACATTGATATAGAGTTTGCAGAAATTCTTCCAACGGGTAGAAGGTCCTCTGTACTAGTAGAAGACTCTTTTGCAACTGAGAAATTAACTATTCGATCAGATACGTCTATATACCATCTTGGGGATAGCTCGATTAGACCAGTGTACTTGCCAGAAACACCAGTTGTTGTAATTCTTGTACTAGTTAAACTAACTGGGGCTGCAACTGAAGATGGCTCTGAGGTTGACCATGAAGATCCATTATAATAAATTGTTACTGTGCCAGCATTATAGTTTTTACTACCGCCTGTTGTAAATGGAACTATGCTTGAGCTTGACCCAGTAGCCAACTGTGATCCATTTCCATATATTGTCCATGTGGAAGGAGTTGAGTGAGATAATTCAAATCTTGCAACAATTTTGTTAGTTAAAATAGTTTTAGGATAAGTGATCGTAACGTCAAGCCCTACTCCTAGTCCAGATACATAGTACTTATAGTAGGTGTCTGCTCCTGGATAATATATCCTGAAGTCTTTTGAATAGTCTGTTGTCTTAGGGTCTCTATATGATGAAGTAGCTATGTCTCCAGATATTGCATATTTGATGCCAGCGCCAAATGGTCTGAATGGCTTTACAATAGAATCTATTGGGAATAGTTTTTTAAATGGGGTATATGAGTTTCCAGAAGAATCTGTCTTTGTAATATCCGCCCCAGTTACCACAACATTATCTACTAAAGAATTCATATTATATTCAATAGTACAGTATTGGTCAAACGTGGTTGATACGAATTGTTCTATGGCATTTTTTGCTGTAGTGGTTAGAGGAATCATTAGACCTCATCCAGTGATAGGGACACGTTCCAATGTGGCTGTAAGCCTCTTTTAACGACTGAAAAATTACATGCTGAGATTATTACTGTATAGGCTTCAAAACCCGCTGTAGACTGATCTAGGCCTGTTTTAGCTAGGTTTACCCTTATGTTAAAGCTTTGCTTTCCTTCGTCTCCATAATAGAAAGATCTAAGGTCTTCTGCTCCCCATCCTCCATCTACGGTTAGGTCTCTATATGAAGGAAGCATATCCCATGAAAGCTGGAATTTTCTTTTATCAGCAATATGGTTTTTTCTTAGCGTTCCGTTAGATGTTCTAACGATCTTTTCAATTCTTTCTGTTGACAATTCTAATGCTTGTCTATTATGCTCAGTTACCTTATTCCATGTTTTAACAGTTCCAGCTGGGGTTGCCAAAAGATCCTTTGCCTCTATTAAAAGGATAGATCCTCTAGGTAAAAACATTGCCATTAGTAAACACCACCCCCAAAGGTTCTGACTCTTCCTTCTTTAGCACCAATTAAAGCCAGCTCGGCCTTGAATGCTTTAATTATATCATTTGTAGTTACGTTTGTGCCATTTAAATCAATATCAATATTATAAACATTATTATTATATGAACTATTTACTGAGCCTGGGGTAACTGAACTTACAACTCCTGCACCTATATCATATTTAGGCCCAATTAAATTATTAGGAATTATCTGTCCTCCAGATGAAGGAATAAATAATTCTGGGCCACGCTCTCCAACTAAGTATGGTTGAGAGCTAGTCATTCCAGATACTCCAGATACTGCACGTTTGATATATCCGCCCATTGCTTTTCTTACTGCCCTAGGATTATTTAATCTAGAATCAAATCCTGTTTTTACATTATAAGTAGTTCCATTTGTATTAAACTGTTGCCCAGCCTGCAACTCTTGAGATCTTATTGCTAGCTCACGAGCATTGTCTTTAAGACTTCCATCTGCATTAAAGAATCCCTTAGACTTCATTTCTGCAGCAGAACCAGTGTCTAAATACTTATCATACTTTCCGCTATTCAAAGCTTTTGTTAGATCTTCAACAGTTACTGCTTTTCCTCCAGGACCCCCCTTAGCCAAAACATTATAAATAGCTGATAAGGTATTATATGGTCCATCGCCCATAACGGAGGTTGCAAAGTCGGTCATTCCCTTGGATACTTCTTTAATTTCTTTTAATGCAGATCCTTCTGGAACTAGGCCTCCAGGTATCTTGCCTCTACCGCCTGTCTTTCTTAGATATTCCTCGTTTGCTTTACCAGGCATAAAGTTTCCTTCTGAATCTTTTGTGTACTCATAGATAGGATTATTATTTTTATCCTTTTTGCCTGTATCTTTTCTATCTAAAAATTGTCCATATGCTTCTAAAACTTTTGGATCAGATTTAGCTGCCTTGGCAATATCATTAAGTGCATTAGCAAAAGCTATTTTAAAGTCTGATTTTTGTGCGTCGGTGGCCTTTTCATTAGAAGCTATTGCTAGCAGCTTAGCTGCATTAGTAATACTAGCTCCCAGCTCATTAACTGTTTTTATGGTTGTACCAAGACCAGTAGCCTTATTTTGATTAGATTGCATTGCTTCATTAAGTTTATCTTTATAAGCAGCATCTTTATCTAGCATTGCTTGTTGCTTTGCCTCTTCTTTAGCTGCAATCGTATCTATGTTATTTTCAGCTTTCTTTAGAGCAGCCTCTTTTTGAATCTGTTGAATTCTAATTTGTGCTGATGCAGCAGCATCTTTATCTCCACGAGCAACGGCTGACTGTAATTCAAGCTTAGCCTGTTGTAGCTCTAGCTCTGCATTCTCTTTATCAAATGTCTCTCTGAGGGCTTTTTTCTTGGCATCTGCACGTTCTTTAATTGCTTTTATTTCAGCCTGTATTGCTTTTATTGCATTCTTGCTTAAACCAGCTGCATCAATATTGTTTTGCTGGCTAGCCTTGTTGGCCTTATCATAATCTGTTTGTAGTTTTCCAAGAACAGCACGGGCTTCTTCTAGGCCCTTAACTGTGCCCTTTGAAGAAAGAGCATCAATAGCTGCTGTGTCTAGCCCTGCCATAAATGTTGCTAATGCTTCAGCTTGTGCAGAACTTATCTGAGAAAGATCAATCTTTACTCCCTGGAGGACTAGTCTCCACTTAGCATACATTCCACCAATTGTTTCTGATTTATTTAAAATATTTGCAAACTCTGGCCTTTGGGCCTTTAGCACTGCTAGTGTTTCTTTGCCTAATTCTTTATTCTTTATTCCAGACTTTGTCATTCTTTCAAATTGCATAGCAACTGCTTGAGATTCAGTTATCATTTTCCCTGTGGAATCTTTTGTTCCTACTAAAGATTTTACTGCTGACTCTAAGGAGCTTATTGCTGTATCAACATTTGAAGCAAATGCTGATGGGTCTATGCTTGATACGTCTTTTATATTCTTAGCTAAGTTTTCCATAACAAACCCAGCTGCCGAGCCTTGGTCTGTTATTCCGTTAAATGCTCTTGTTGTAATTGCTGAGACTCCCATGCCCGCCTTATCGGATGCCTCAATTAATGCATAAATTAAATTAGTAGCCTCTTCTACACTCTGCCCGCTTGCAACCATTTGAGCTTTTAAGTTTGAAGCCAAATCGTTTACCTTGCTAGAGTCAATAGTGTTAAATGTAGCTATTAATTCTGGCATGTCTGTCTTAACACGCTCTTTAAGTTCTCTTAGCTGTTGAATTGTTAAAGTAAGTCCAGTAACTCCAGAAGAAGTGTATGATTCAAAATAAGCTTTGGCTTTATCTGCTGCTAGCTTTTGCTCTTCACGTAAAGCCTTTATTTTATCTGTTAAAGATACATAAGTTATGCCAGCCTCTTTAGCACTCTTTTCCGTAATACCAAATAGGTTTGTTTGCTCACGTTTTGTTTCTGCAACTTCTTTCTTCCAATCAAAAAACTTTTTAACTATAAATCCAAGTACTGTAAGTATGGCTCCTGGAATAGACCATGACTTAAGGAACATTCCAATATTCTTTACAACGCCCAATACTCCGCCTGCAGATTTTATAAGAACTCCCATTTTTGAAATTATCTGAACCACGGACTTAATCATTTGAGGAAGGAATCCTCCAGCGATAGACCCTATTAGAGAACCAGCTTGTCCACCAATTGCACCACCTACAGCGCCGCCACCAATTGATCCAGCTAATCCACCAATCATTCCAGTTCCCATAATTCTTCTTGGGGCTGGTCCTGGAAGTAAATCTCCGCCTTGATAGTTTAATGGAGATGATGCTTGACCTGGCCACATTCCCTGCATTCTAAGAGCAGTAATTGGTCCACCACCACGGTTATATCCTGGAACCATACCTCCAGAATTCATTCCAATTATTCCGCCCCGATTTCTCTTAGGCAATCTTGCTAAAGCTCCAGAAGCTGCTCTTCCCGCTGGAAGCAACATAGGTAAATTTCTAGCTGCACCAGCAAGTACAGTTCTTACTCCTGGAAACATTCCTTGAATTTTTTTAGAGACTTGAGGCATTTTTCTTTTAGCAACTATTGATGCTATAAGTGTGCTTGCACGATTTGTTCTTTGAGGAAAGAATCTGTCGCTTGTGCCTCTTCTAGGATTATATACTCTAGCCTCCCCAGGTTTTTTTAATGCATTTAGTCCAGCAATTGCCTCTGGATTTCCAGACTTAACTACTGCATCTGCAATTTCATCACCAATTATTGCTGCTCTTAACTTTCCTTTAGATTCATCTGCAGTATCTGCTAAAAATTTTGCGCCTTTTGCTTTTTCTAAACGTAGTCTATCTACTATTTGCTTATCAATAGATTGAGCAAATCCAATTCTTTGATCCATTGGGATACGCATATCTGTCATCATTGCTTCGTATGCAATCATTGGATCATGTGTTACTATGCCTCTTGCAAATTTTGGATCTGCCACTGGCTTACCCTCTAAATACATTATGGCCTTATCAATATCTAAATTGCCGCTATTAGTACCTTGATTAAAGAACTTATGGTATCCAGCAAAAAATGAACTAGAAATTTTTGTTCTTGAGTCATTTACTTGTGAAGGATCAAGCCCAAAAGTGTTCATAATTTGTGCCTTTTCATGACTTGTCATGCCTGAAGACATTATTGCATCTGTTAAATGAGCCAACTCTCTTCCACTATATTTTGATTTAATTGCTGATGATGAGCCAAAATTATACATAGGCCCAGAAGAACCCTGACCATTAATAGCTTGTAGTAATGGAAGGTTTTGTTTTGTTGACTCTGCATTTACAACAAACTCTCCTGGTGTGAGCATTGCTGGAACAACCTCAGCATTTACATTAGGTCCAGGAACAATATTTCCATCGTTCATTGTATATACATATCCTCCAGAGGTCATCTTCTTTGGAATTGTTGTTTCAATATTATATCCTGCGCCAGATGTCCTTACTCCCAATACTCCAGCTACCTTATTTATAAAGTCTCTTGTTTTACCCTTTTTGAAAAGCTCTCTCATGTTAGACTTACCAGTTGGATCAACAACTGGTTGATTTAGTGTTGGAACCATTGTTGGGTTAAATGTTCTGCCCATAGAGGTCGCCTGTGCCTGCATAGAAGAAGCGATCATTCTTTCTGTTTCTAAGTTAAGGGCAATAATTTTTGCTTTTGCTGCTTCAACAGTAATCTTTCCTGCACGAAGTTCTGAAACAATAAGTGCAGATTCTCTAGCAGCATTGTCTGTTAGCTTAGATACAATTGGAAGAATGTCATCAAACTGTGTCATAAATTCTTTATTTACTGTACCAGTTGCAACTATAGTTTTCTTTAACTGCTCTATCTCAGCCTTTGATTGCATACCTAGTGTACCCATCATTGCATGCCATCTTGCTGCTTCTCCAGCCACAACACCTGTTGACACTCCATTTACATTAGTCAAACCAGATACATTAGGAAGAGGATCGTTCATATAAATCTGTGGGCTTTGGCCAATCTTTTGATTTACTGGACCAGATCCTGGAACCATACCAAACATTGTCTGTTGTAATCTTTGCTCTTCTGTCATTCCAGATCTTGCAACCATATGAGTACTTGCTCTAGATCCGTATGCTCCTGCTAATGGGTGATTAGGATTTACAACTCTTCCGCCTGCTCCCATAATTAAATTTCCGCCCATTGTTGAAACTGCTGGGCTTACACCAATTGCACCAGACTTAGCCTTTGATTCAAGAACTGCAAACTCATCAATTAGGTTTCTTAATGCCTGTTGCAATACTGCTGCTGCTTTGGCGTCGCTATAGAATGTTTGCTCTACTAACTTTCCAGCCTTTTCTGCAGCTAGCATTTCTGGTGTTAAATATTTCCATCCTTCTCCGCCTTTAAAGAATGCTTTCATATGGAATATACCCTTTAGGATATATCCAAAGAAGTTAGCAAGAACACCTGTTAACATAATAAATGGTCCTATGACTGCAGTTACTCCGCCAAGTAACGCCATTACCTGTTTAACTGGGCCAGGAAGATTATTAGCAAATTGCAGTACCTTATCTATAACCTGTATAAGCACTGTATTAATTGTTAAGAACTGCTCTCCTACTTCTGCAAGAGATGCCTTAAGACTTTCTAGTGCTCTACGATATTTACCAGATGCCGACTCTGTTACTTGTGATAATTCTCGACCAGCTACTGCCGCCAAATCTTCGGAGGAAGCTTTCATTAAATCTAATACCTGTAGGGTCTGACTTCCTTGTCTACCTAGGTTTTCAAACAAAGCATTAAGTCTTGCAAATTGAAACTTACCAAATAGCTGCTCAATTGCCTGTTGTTTCTTTAGTGGATCTAATGTGTCCAACGCTCCCTGAAGAGCCATAAGAGTTCCAGTTAGATTTCCAGCATTATTGTTTACTATTCCAAGTAAGTCTATTCCTAATGTTTTAAACTTTCCTACCGCAACATCTGTTGGGTTAATTAAAGATGCGAGTGCGGACTTTAGAGCGTTTGCTCCTTCTGATGCATTAATTCCGCCTTCACGCATAGCTGTTAAATAAAGTGCTAGGTCTTGTACGCTTCCGCCCAAACCTTGAATAACTGGACCAGCTTTTGGAATTGCTTCTACTAAATCGTTTAGGCTTGTAGAAGTTTGGTTTTCAACTGCGTTAAGGAAGTTAATGGATTCAGATAGCTGATCTGTATTTTGTTTAAATGCTGATTGAATTGCAAGGGTAGCCTTCATGGCGTCTTGTCTATCTACTTCACCAAGTACTGCAAGTCTGGTGGTTTCTTTAATTGAACCTAGTAGTTCATCTCCTGTTTTACCAGTTGCAGCAATATCCGCTGCTAGGCCAATTGTTTCTTTAAAGCTAACACCCATGGCTGCAGATATGTCTTTTGCGGTTTGAGTAACTTCTTTTCTAACTCTGCCTAGTTCTTCTGCTGAGGTTCCAGCTACATCTCCGTAAACCTTTGTAAGACGAACAAGTTCTTGATCTGCCTGTCTAAATGCATCGGCTGCTGCTTTACCAAATGCTGCAAGAGGTACGGTTAATCCTACTGTTAACTGACGACCAGCCCACTGAGTATTTTTACCCCAGTTAATAAGTTGTCCAGCGCCGTCCTGAATAACCTTATTCATAATCTGCAATTCTTGTCTTGCTATTGCAGTCTTATTCTTTATTTCATTAAGACCTCTTGGAACATGCACATTGAACTGCATGAGTCCTTGTGAGTTTCTGCCTAGTGGTTGAAGGACAGCATTTTGCAATGCTACCTGTTGTTTTGCGAGGTCCCTTATAACTCCGCCAGATGTTCTAGCATGATCTCTAAATGTATTAAAGTATTGATTTAACTTTAATTTTCCGCCATCTAGGTTTCTACCAAATTTTTCTACATCTGACTGGAGGCTTACAAAGTGTGTTGAGAATTGACCAGTACTTCTTAGTGTGTCCGAAAAAGACCTATTCATTACGGCAATTTGATTTGCCAACATCTTGTTAGAGTTAGCTAATTGCTCTTGTAATTTAGATAAGCTTGCTGTAACCTTATGCACATCGGCAATAAGGGCTGAGAAGTCGGCGTTAGCGACTATGCGTGTACTGATTGTTTCGTCAGCCATTTATCTCAAATTACTCCTTAGAATATCCTAGACCTGCTCCGATTCCGAAACCAGCTTGGTTTGCGAAATTTCCTTGCAGTGAAATCACATCGTTGCTAACAGCATTTATTCCTGCTGCTTTCAATCGCATGTCTTCGAAACTAGGACCTCCTTTTTTATCTTCTTCGTACTCACCTATATCTACTCCCTTTAAAGATGCCTGGAACTTTCTTGCGTCATGTTCCTTTTTCTTCAAAGCCTGGAAAGTAGTTATAAGTTCTGGCATTGATAAATTTTCTTCAAGTTCATCGTAATTTCTCCAATGTCCTAAAAGAAAAAGTTCTCCTTCTAAAGCGGCTAAATCTAGTTCTGACCAGCCAGAACCGCTGCCGCTAGTAGGTTTGGGTCGTCAAGTTTAATTCCTCCGCAAACTTCGAGAATGCGGTTCATTGTTGGAACATCAAGAGCGTCTTCGAAAGCATCTCTATTGGCTACCAATTCTGGTAGTTGTCGCTCTAGTGCAATTGCACAAGCGTCAATAAGGATAGTAAGTGTCTCGTCTTCATTTTGTGATGCACCTGTCTTCTGGATTGCTGTCATGAACTTACGAAGTTCTTTAATTGATAGCGGTTTGAGCTTAGCTGTCTGCCCATTTTGTAGCTGTACTTCTTCTACGTCATATACTGTTGTTGCCAATTTAATCCTCCTAGGATCTAGTCATAATCATTATACTAAATAGAATCTCCTAATACAAGCAGAAAGCCCCCAATTTCTTGGGGGCCATCCTAATTAATTACTTAATTATACAACCAATACACGGTCAATAATCTTACCGTACTCTTGTCCTTCGTAGCCGCTCATTGCGGTTGGAAGAAGACGGAATGTTACTGGGAATGTAGTTGGGGCTGATCTTGCCAATGTGAACTGTGACTGTTGCACAGAAAGCACACGACGTGCATAATATACACGCTCTGTCTGAGATCCTGTTGTAGTTGGAGATTCTCCAACTGCGATTAGCTGACGCTCTGTTGGTGCAATACCAAGAGCTCCTGCTGCAAGTCCAAGGGTTCTTTTTTCTGAAGTCCCTGTACCTGATGAAATAATTGTATTATTTTGTGTGATTGCTGCGTTATTAGCTGGATCGTCTGGCTGACCGAAAATAACTAGAACGTTCTCTAGTGTACCTTCTGACATTTCAGTTGCGATCATAACCTCCATAGCAGACTTGAACAGCTTAGCTGTATCAAGAAGCTGATCTACTGTTACTGAATCGTATGTTGGATTGTATGTAATCTGTAGACCGTTATTTGTAAAACCTACGTTTCTGTAATAGAAAGTACCAGAGTCTTTGCTGTTAAGAGTATCTGTATAAGATACGCCTGTTGCAAATGCTGATGCGTTGGTTGTACCTGGTTCTGAGTTTTCGTATGTAGCGTATCCTGATGTTGTTGAATCAATGTTTGAAATAAACAACGGAGATGCACCTACGAGAATGTTTTTAGCATTACCTGCGTTTTGTGCCATATTGTGTTTCCACCTCCTGGAATTCTTTAAATATTAAGTTGTTAAATTTTAAATCTTAAAATCTCGGCTGGCTAGGCCTTTCCTCTTGGTACAAGTTTATTGTATTTTGAGTAAAAAGGCAAACCCCTAGAGGAACCTGCCCTGACGATCTGTTATCCTAGAATACTTTATTTCCAGTATGACCTCTGCCGAAAAGAAGCCCTGTAGCTCCTCAGAAGGCGCCGTTGGGGATATATCGGCCACCCATACACTATGGAATTTAAATTTATCTGATAGGTCGTCCCATTTATTTATATCTCTTGCGGACTCGTCCATTCTTCTAAATTCATCGGTCATATAGTTTCGAATTTCATTAATTTCTGATATGTCTGTTGAGTATAATGTAAATAATATTTGCTCACAACATATTAGCCAATTGTCCTCGTAGGACATGCCAATCTTGTCATAGACAATATGTTTTTTTCCACTCAAGAACTGATTCATTTCAGCCGCCTGCTGAACTGGAATAATAGGGATGATATTCTCATTTAGATTATCGCTCCAATAATCGGTTTCATCAAATATGTTTCTTGTATAAAGCTGATTCCAAAGATATTTTCTAAGTTCCAACATAGCGTCTAATTTATAATTTGCTGTCATAGAGCACCTCCAAAGGCTAGTGATAATTCTGAGTCCGCCTGTGCCCTAATTGTATTTGGGGTAAAGCTATACTGAACCTTCTTTATACTTGAAGGAACGCTCAAAGCTTTTGTCATGCTTGAGTTAAACAGTCTTTGAAAACCAGATTTTTTAATAGATGAGTTTACCAATTGACCACTAAAGAATCTAGAGTGTGCTAATCCAAACTGATTTCTTGCGGATGATCCTCCAGGTCGCTTAACAGTAACCGCTACTCCTTTTGGCATAAACACTACTTCTCCATCATATTCAAAAACTAATCTTTCTGCGTTCTTAGGTCTTATAACTAATGGCGTTCCTCTTTCCATTACCTCAGCCTTGTTTATAAACATGTGTCTGCGTTTGCCGCCTTTAGATGGAACGATTGATCTGGATGGTTTAAATTCGTAGTTTACTCTAAATGACAATCCTTCTTCAGATATCTTATTTAGCTTAAATAACCTTGCTGACTTATTGCCAGTCTTTTTCCACTCATAAACATGGTGCAATGATTTAGGCCTTGTTCTTGCAAGAGCGTCAATGTACTCTCCAAAGTCTTTATCTATCTGATCAAACATAACCGTTGTGAATGCATGCTTAAATTGTTTATTAGTTGTGAGTTTTGATATAACAGCAGCACTATAATAAACGTATGCAGAGACCTGGGCAACCGTACTATCTTTTAATACACCCTTACGGTTTTCATACATAAGTCTTTCAAGACCGCTTGAAGCCTGAACTAGTAGATTGCTATTGTCCAATTTTCTGGTTCTCCGATCTCTTCATAGATGAGTTATATCCGATTACTCTGCCGAATGGATCTGTAACTGGTGTAGTTCCCATAACTTCAAATACAGTAGGTGTCTCTGTTGGAAAATTAATTTCTGTCCAAATTGGATTGCCTTCTTGATCGCAGATGTTAGTAACCTTTTCTCTGGTTATTAATCTATCTATAGTTCTTACCTGAATGATTTGATCATTTGTATACTTGTTGTCAAATATTTGCTTGTCGCTGGATCTTGTTGTTGCGGAGTTGCTAATCACGCCTTTAGCATGGCAACTAATTGTTTTATAATAGTTCCAGTCTTTTTTTATAGCACCAGTGTCTGGATCTTGAGCGTCAGATTGTCTGTAAACATCAAGTCTCATTGATAATACTGAATCAACAAGGTTGTTCATTACAGTAACATCACCTGAGAAACTACATAGTCTGCTAGCAGCTGATCTGCATATAGATTACCAGTTCCAGAGGATACTCCACCTGAATACTCAAAGTCCCAGTCAAATGTAGAAATCTTCTTTATATACTTGTTTCTCCATGTTAAATCCTTTGAAAAATAGTCTTTCATTAGTTCTATACATGCCAACTCAACATCGTCGGGAACATTATCGTATCCAAATCTTGCGTAAACCTGGTATCTGTTTCCTTGTCTGAAAACCGATGAGCTTTCATAAATGCTAGGCGGCACCATACCGTTTGCAGTGTAAACAGTATTATCTAAAACTGAACTTCTATCTATTCTTATACCAAATCTAGTTTCTGTAAGGTTTAATGCGCTACTTAGATTATTAATCACTGGGCTGGCCAAGTTGTCTACCAGTAAAGAGTCGTTTACGTATAGGCGGTGTAATTGAGAAATCTTGGCGTTTAACATTAATGTATCTGAATCTGAACCGTGAACTAAATGAGTCTCATCATATAGATAAAACCTTTGTCCAGTATGATTTTCAATAACTTTACGGGCATATCTTTCCGCTAATACTAATTGAGAATAAGATTTATAATTAGGGTCAGATCTATCTCCGCCAAGTTCCATCTCTTCTCTGGTCTGCTCTAAATCGGTATACGGCTTTACTACATAAAGGTTATGCTCTCTTGTTTGAGATAGTCCAGTTATTGTATATGACCATATAAGTTTTAATTCTTTTGTTCTTAAAACTAAGGAAGTAGGAAGAAAGACTTGGTATACCCCAACTTCTGTTTCAAGCTTTTCTGATGTAAGTGTAGCTTGAAGATTTGTTACCGAAATAGGGTTTATTGGGTCTTTTGTTATATCATAAACTGTTACTATTGGCGGATTGTCAGAGTCTTGCTCTTCACCCCTCCAATAAATTTTATGCTTTATTGGTGCTGTCGATCCTACATAAATTTCCATAGTGTAGGTATTAAATTAGTTGTAATACTCCTGAACTTCTTTTGGAGTTGCTAATCTAAAACCGTCCTCCTTGTCAAAAATTTCTTGAGCGTCATCTCTGCTCATTGCTACGAATGGATGCTCTTTTGTAAAAGTAACCCCCATAATATCATATCTAAAATTGTCTCTGGTCATTCTGACCAATACTGTGTTTTCTGGTTGTTCTGCTTTTGGATCAAACTTAGGTAATACCTCTGTGTCCATGTTTTCTGATTCCTCTTCAATTTGCTTAATGGTCTTGCTATATACAGACCAAGTAACGCCCTCTTCGGCAAGAGCTGCGATAATGTCGGCTTTATTTTTTAAGCCCTCTGTTTCAACTGCAAAGTCTTCTGCAATCTTTTTAATCTCAGATATCTTTAATGTCTCAAATGACATAATAATCTCCTCATTCTACTCAAATCAATTATAGCATTACTAAATTAAAATGAAAAGCCCCCCAAAAATTAATTTAGGGGGCCTTCAATGGGATCTAAATCCTAATAATTAGGAAGCGACCTTAACGTTCTTCACGACTACCCAAGCGTCTGCTTGTTCAATCTGGACACCAACACGAGTAAACATTGTGTACTCTATTGAGTCCTTCTTTGGCCAGAAGAAGCGGTAAACAGTTACGTCACGCTTGATACCAATAACTACGTTATTTGGGAATGTCAAGTGTACGTCTCCGTGTGATCCTGATGCTCCTGAGTGATCACCAGTCTGTGCTTCTGGAAGTAGTGGAACTTCAACAATCGGAATACCGAATGCGAATGGTGCCACATATCCTGCTGGACCGCCTAGAGGCTGTACGCCTTGTCCACGGATAACGCTTGAAGCGATATCTTGTGGGTTAGCTGATCCGTCTGCACCAAGTAGTGATGCTGTGTATAGATAATCCTGAATCAAGTTTGAACCTGAAAGGAATCTAAGGTCAGAACGACGTTGCTTGTACTTACGTGGCAAAGCCTTAAGTGCTGAGTTGAATACTGCACGGGAGATATTAGCTCCTGCTGCATCAACTACACGACCTGAAGTCTTAGCCTTCTTTACTACACCGTCAAATGCCTTGTACAAGTTATCTGATGAAAGAGCTGTATTTCCGTTAAGAACTACATCCTCAATATCATTACCTGCCTGTGTTGCCATAAGTCTGGCAATATGATCTTCAAGATCAGCACCTTCAATATTGTCTTCTAGAGACTCACTTGAAAGTTCCCAATCTAGACGAAGCTTCTTAGTTGTAAGAGAGATCTTTGAGAAAGTTACTGCGCTATTAGCTGCAGTATCGTCTCCTTCAGTTGCGAGCTTCATAAGCTTCTCGCCGACTGACATACGATCAATCTCGGTTGTATCTGCTCTCATTCTGACTGTACGGGCGACCTTACCAATTACGGTTGCGTCGAACATGTAGTCTAGAAAGCGAGCTGATTGTTCTGCGTTAAGTAGACCGCCGTTTCCGTTTTCGGAAGCACGGTGTACTCCAGTTCCACCTGTAGTGGATGCAAAGCCTGCTGTAGCAGTTGTACCTGCTGCAATTGCTTTTTCTAATGTTTCATTGCTCATTTATATTTCACCTACCTTTTTTTAGTTAAAAATTTCGTTTACGGAACCGAGGAAAGAACCGTTCCACTTTGATTTCTTGATTGTTACTTCCTGAGACCCGCCAAGGTCTGAGGACTTCTTAATTGCAGTCTCTGATTCTACTGCGTCGACACGCTTTTCTACACCATCAATCGTGTTCTTGATGTCTTGTACAGCACTTGAAAGTGCTGAGTGTTGCTCTGCCAATTCTGAAATTCGAACATCTACGCTCTTGCTGAAAGTCTCAACTGTATCTTTAATAGCTGTAACTTGTGCGGCATTAGCTTCTGAAGCCTTATTTAGTGTGTCTGAGAAAAAGCCCTTAAGATCGACTAGCATCTTTGCAAAATCAGGTTCATCAACCATAACTTCTGATACGTCGGCTGCTTTTTCTAGAACTTCGGCAGAAGCGTCTGCTACTGCATCTGCAGGAGCTTCTTCAACAGCTGGTGCTTCCTCTACGGGAGCAACTACTGCTGTGTCTTCTACGGTTGCTTCTGGTGCTACTGCATCTTCTGCAACTACGTTTTCTATATTTTCTGACACTTCATTACCTCCTTCTGCGTTTGCCTGT
>Ga0114974_10001414_pt1 | contig 19018 bp, 38 predicted proteins | sample S_130206_EF_Meta_FD_87318 | JGI IMG/M metagenome (GOLD analysis project Ga0114974, IMG submission 87318) | Freshwater microbial communities from Lake Simoncouche, Canada to study carbon cycling - S_130206_EF_MetaG | ecosystem: Environmental > Aquatic > Freshwater > Lake | place: Lake... | reverse complement strand
GTACACAAAGGCGTGGTGGCCCATGTAGTAAGCTAATAATTGCTCTTCTGGCTCGTTACCCTCAATTATATTAATATTTTTTATAGAGTTAAGTGGGACGTTTCTGCCATTCTTCTCATATCTAGCCCAGCAAGCACTGTGAGCCTTCAAGGTTAGTTCTACTTGGTCATTACCTTCAAATAATTCCATAAATGCTCGTACGGTTAAACTTCCACCTTTTCTGGGAGCAGGCTCACCCACATGAAGAAACTTAAACTTGTTAATAACGTTTCTTCTAACTGGCTTCCAGATGGGATCTAGTCCATGTTCAAAAACTTTTACAGGTCCTGGTACTCCAGCTGCTTCAAAAGCTTCTTTACACCATTGAGATGTAGTCCAAACTTCGTCTACGGCTTTTAGTCCTGGCCACCACATCTCGGGTATCTCTGTAGATTCCCAAGGAACGTAACCAATTTTATACTGATCTGGATTACCGTTTTCTTCACCAGAAAACCACCAATACTCTGGTTGACAAAAGAATATTTCTACGGGCGCGGTAGAGTCGGCAAAGGGTACCTCGTGTCCAAGTCTTTGCAGTGATGTGATGATATTGTACCCAGCAACACCATATCCAACATTTGTGTTAAGATTTCCTAGGTCCGTATTGTAGCTAATACGCATAATATTCCTTATATAATATATATTCTTATATTAAGAATATGATTTAACTTCTAATAATTTCTTATGTATTAAGAGCATTTTAGCAGTACAACAACATCCTGTCAAACAGCTAATTGAATTTATATTTTATTTAGTGATCTACGTCACCTCTTGCGTAATTAGGGTTTATTGTGATAGACTAGAGGATTGTCGTAAATTTATGGAGGATACATAATGAAGAAGGATATAGCTGCAATTGGTATAAGTTTGATCTTAATTGGGGTGAGCAGCAGTTTTATTTCAGCACCAGTCCGCGCGAGTTCAGAAGTTAACTTTGCGCCACCAGAGATTGCTTTAGGCTATCATGCACCAGCACCAAAGCCCGTTAAGAAGCGCGAGAAGCGTGTCTCCCGCTCTAAAATTAGGCTTTCGCCCATCGAGTCGCCAAACAAAAAGAGATTTGTTAAATCAAAGCCTAAGCGTTCTAAGAAACACACGTCTCGTTTATCCGAGCGCGAGGTTAACCCAACCGGCCGCAACCAGAGAATCGGTAAAAAGCTTGCCGCCGCGCGGGGATGGGACGGAGAACAATGGAACTGCCTTCGCAGTTTATGGATTAAAGAATCTGGCTGGAGTACAAGCTCATCTAATTCAAGCGGTAGCGCGTGGGGAATTCCACAAGCACTACCTGGTAGCAAAATGGCCCAATTTGGTTCTGATTGGCGAACCAATCCTGCAACACAGATCAAGTGGGGCCTGCATTACATTGACAATCGGTATGGAAATCCATGTTCTGCATGGAACCACTGGCAAAACCACAACTGGTACTGATATACTAGCAATATGAAAATACAACTAGTTAACGCATACCTTAATCTTATGCGCGAAGATAATGCCCCCAAGATACTTTGCGGAAATGATAAAGACCATATGCTTCCGTATGCAAACCTAGACGATAAGGATAATATCTACCTTTATTGTTTAGATTGCACTTGGAAAATGACCATTGGGCTAAACGCTTATGACTCAATGAAAGAAGTTTTAATGATTCACGACTTTGAATGGAAATACTTTGATGAAAAAAATACAAGTTCTTGATAAAGGCTATGTTCGCCTAGTTAATGTTATGGGTGACGAGCTTTCAATTGTAAATGCTGCGCGGGTATCCTACGATAAGGAATCTAAGGAGTTTGACGAAAAGGATTTAAAGCTACTTAAGTTCCTTCTAAGGGAAAAGCATTTATCTCCCCTTAGACACGTTTCTATGACGTTTGAGGTGTACTCTCCGCTTATGGTGGCACGCCAACACTGGAAGTACTCCGTTGCTTCAACCTTCGTAGACGACCAAAATGGTTGGAATGAATCCTCTCGCAGATATGTGACAGAAAAAGAAGAGTTTTATGTTCCAAGTTCTATAGAATGGCGTACGGCACCAGAAAATTCTAAGCAGGGTAGTGGTGATCCATTGAGTCCAGAAATTGGACGGGAGCTTACTAAATTTTTAGAGATTTACCTAGATAGCGGAGACGCTATGTATAAGTATGCCCTTAAGAATAATGTTGCACCAGAACAGGCACGCTTATTTCTTCCTGCATATTCTATGTACATACGTTATCGCTGGACAGTAAGCCTTGCGTCTATCCTGCATTTCCTAGAAGAAAGAATGAAAGATGATGCCCAGTATGAGATTAGGTCTTACGCTAATGCTATTTATTCACTACTTGAACCATTATTCCCGAATGTTTTTAAAGAAATATTTAAAATCGATTTAGAGGAACCTGCCGTAAATAAAATTACTTGGCCAGTGTTCGAGCGGGCAGCGGAAAATGAGTCGAAAAGTGAGTACCTAAATAGAATGAATAGAAAAATTGATGAAATTGTTGATTCTGTGAGAGAATTGCATGAAAGTAATTCGGGTATATGGGAATTGAAATATAATCCTGATCCTATTAACTTTAACTATGGTGATATGGAAAGGAAATATAACGATGTCTGATTTTCACGAGTGGATGCAGATGGGTATTGATAAGGGATGGATTTCTCCAGGATATTGTGCTACACATGACGGGGGATATGATTATTTAACTGATGAAGAAAAGGTTGAATATGAAGAAGGTGGAGATCCGTGCGAACCAGTTTTCAGAGTTTTAAATAATGACTGAAACTATGTGGTCATTCGTTTTGGCAGCCGGATCCATTGGAGGCCTCTGGGTCGTTTCTAAGAAACCGACCATTGGATGGGCCTGGACCCTAATTATGGAATTTCTATGGATCACCTATGCCGCTCTAATTGGGCAGTGGGGCTTCATGGTCCTGTGTATATGCTATGCTATAGTGTATACTTTTAACTTATATAAATCGAGGAGAACGAATGTGGAAAAGATTTTGGGCGGGAGCGAGAGTTCCAGTACTAGCTCTAACTTTGGGAATCACGTTAACATTATTGTTAGCACAGATTTCAACTATGAGATAAACGACGGAACAAAAACACGGAGGGACAGATAGTGAAAAGAGACGAAATACTAGATGGAGTTTCTTTTCTCCTATTTACGTTATTCTACATGACTATAGTCCTTACCAATTTGGGTAAACCCATTAGTCTCCTGGCCATAGGAATGTGGGCATGCTACATGATAGCGATAAGAAAAATAGAAAAAATGAGCAGAGGAGTAAAAAATGTTAATTAGAATCATCAATGTAGACCCTAACAATCACGGAGCATTTAAGTACATTAATAACACTTTGAAACGTATTGGCTACGGATGTGAATTGGTCGAGAATGAGTCGAAAAATGAGAAAAAAGTTTCAGTAAATAAATTTACAGCAGGAGGAACTGCCTAAAATGAGCCTAAAAACCTTCACACTAACATTTGTGGGATTACTAACCACATTTGTTGTGCTATTTGCGCAGAAAACAATATTCTCACTTATTCCACTATGCCTATTTGCCCTATTTTTGTGGTACTCGGCGGGATTGGTAAAATCAGATGACTGAAACACCAGAAGAAGAAGTATTCTTTCTAACACAGGAAGAAAAGGATCAAATGCTATTTGGCCTATACGTCCAACTCACTAGAATATACGACCTATTAGCCCTAATAGCCACAGAGAAGAATCCTACTCTAACAGCTAAACTTATTGACGAACACTCCCAAGGTCATGTTCGTACGCCAGCTCCAGCAATGTCAACGCAAGAATAATATATCATGGACATTTTAACCACATTCCTTGGGGGAATACTAGGCCTGTTCGCTTTATTCTGCCTATTTGCTTTATTTCCAACCTTTATGACCATAATGTGTGTCATCCTAGCAATAGGAATATTTACAGCCATATATAAGCTGTGACAAGAGTATTCCAGATCCCCCGCGATACCCCATTTCACTTTTTCACAGAATTTTAATAAATTTTTGTAGTGTACGATTCACGGTTCAGTCTTACATACTGAGAAACATAGTGCGCACATACGATATGATACGAAATGTCCGAATTTTTTGCTGAAAATGTGACGCACACCACAAAACTTTATTTTTGAGATGTCCGTTTTGTCCCCATTCTAGAGGCTCCACTGTCAGACCCTAGTGCTAGAATAAAGACATAGAAAGAAAGGAGTTGGTCACAATGACTAACCAAACCAATAGCGACTTGCTCGCACAATACCGCGCTAACCCTAACAAGCGTTGCCGTCGCGGTTGCCCTGCCGGTGTTCACACCGTAGGATTTCACATCAAGCGCCTTGAGCGCCTAGTGTCTGAGGGTAAAGAGTCCCTTACCGTGGACCTACCTACTTGGCGCGTAAGCGCCTAGTAGTGTCAGACCCTCGTGCTACAATGTAAGTAAGAAAGAAAGGAGATACCATAATGGAAATCCAAATCATCGCGCCACTGTCGCGACACCGTGGGCAATACGCCACCATCGTTCGCTTGAACGCTACCGGCTCGTTCACCGTAGAAATGGCTAATGGCGAATACCGCACATTCCAGCCGTATGAGGTCCGAAAGACTATGCGTCTTTCCTAACGGATACCGGCGACCATAGCGCCTAACCCTATGGCAAGGCACTGTCAGACCCTAATGCTAAAATGTAATCACACCATAAAGAAAGAGAAACACAATGACTAAAAAAGACTTCGCACTTATCGCCGATGTAATCGCAGGCGCTCCACTTAGCGCAGACAATAAGACCACCATAGCGGTAGACATCGCAAAGGCGTTAGCAACTAATAACGACCGTTTTGATTTTGACCGTTTCTATGAGGCTTGTTGCGTAGACCCTACTGACCCAACGTGGGTGAAATGATGACTGACTTCCAAATCTATCTCGCGCTTGCGAGCGGTTTCTATTTGTCCATCGCATTAGTCGGTGAATACATCGACCGGAAGCGGTGGAGATGATGACACTCATTGTTCGCGTAGTTGCGTTGCTTGCCGTCATCGCGTTCATCTCTCAGAAACTTTTTTGAGGGATGGCGTGTCGGCTTGACATCTGAAAATCGCGCCCGGGCCGGTTATCCACAGGCTGTGGATAAGTTACGATACCACAAAAATACTCCAGAATTTTGTAACAATTTGGTTACGACACGGCGTGTCGATTTGACAGACATAACGGACATAACGGTGTGGTGTAGGTCACAAAAACTTTTTTTTAGCGATGTCCGTTTTGGTACGGTTTGGGTAGGTATTCTGAGAGTCCATTGTCAGACCCTCGTACTATAATGGGGGTATACAAGAAAGGAGATACCGAATGACTAATGTACAAGTTTGTGACCGCGATAGCCGTCACCTTGGACAGTATGGAGAAATCCGTAGCAAGAACGCTACCGGCTCATACACCGTCCAACTGGACTGCGGATACCGCACTTTCCAGAACTACCAACTGCGTATGCTCACCACCAACATTGATGGCGACCTCGTAGAGGTACGGTTGCCCTAGTGGTATCTCTGACTAAGAGCAAATAAACGCCTCGTGCGGTGAGCCTCTAAAAGTCAGACCCGCGACCTAAGCGCGTAAATCTTAGGCAAGGTAAAGAAAGGAGATAGACAATGACTAAGTTTAAAGGTTATGCGATTAGTAGTTTCAGTGGTTCACGCTGTTCGGCTAATGCGCAAGGTGTAGGACACCCGACCGATAAAATGCGATACACCCTCGTAAGTATCGGTCGTAGTAATGATGTGTACCTATGTCAATGTGAATGTGGCGATAGCCGCAGAATGTATACATACGCCAAACGCAAAAAGCGTTAATGGTATCCGCGACCTAAGCGCGTAAATCTTAGGCAAGGCACTGTCAGACCCTAATGGTATGATGTAAGTAATAACGAAAGGGGAAAATCAAATGGGTTTCCTAAATGTAATGAAGATAGACGAGAACGGTGTCACCGCTGTTCCGTTTAGTGAACTGTCAGACCTTGACCGTATGGAAATACAGGTTGCTCTAATCACCAATGACTACACGGTGTATGACCCTGCTACGGGAGAGGCTTGCGAATAATGAACGACTACACCGTATGCTTTGACCTTCCGGCGCGTGATGTATTCGGATTCGAATTCGATCCGCGTAGAGTCACACACAAAATCCGCGCGCGTTCCATTGACGGCGCAATAAAAACTATGCTTGACGCGTACAGCGTTACCGTTGCGGAATTAGTTTATGCGTCACGCGATAGCGAATGACTGTCAGACCCTGATGGTAAAATGTAAACACACTAAAAAAAAGGAAAACAAAATGACTGACTTTCAAATCTATCTCGTAATCGCTAGCGCATTCTACTTTGGCACCGCGCTTGTTGGAATGTACATTGACCGTAGGCGTTGGCGATGACATTCATCGCGCGCGTTGTCGCGTTGTTAATCATTGTCGCTTACATTTCTCAAAAACTTTTTTGAAAATCGAGCTGTGAAATTTTTTCGTTGAAAATTTTTTGCGCCCGGGCGGTTTATCCACAGGGTGTGCATAACCTGTTACGATAGGTGTGGATAACTCCAGGTTTTCCACAGGTTATAACGATTTTGTAAAAGTTTTATAACGATTTGGTGAACATTGCGTGAACATCCGCGTGTCGACTTGACAGGGTTATCCACAGGCACTTGTGTATAACTAATGTGGTGTAGGTCACATAAAGTTTATTTTGAGAATGTCCGTTTTGCCCCTATTCTAGGGCGTTCATTGTCAGACCCCCCTGCTATAATGGGGGTATGAAAGAAAGGAGAACACAATGACCAACTATGTGTTCCAGAAAGTAGCGGTAGAAACGCTAAAGTACAACGATGCCTTTTCGGTACTCCACAAAAATGAATACCGCAACCGCGTTATGCGTTTCGTGAAAGTAGAGAAAGGCTACCTCGGTACTAATGTCATCACCGCTAACCACTCTAAACTAGGTCAAATCACTTTCACCTATAACCCTCATGCGTTAGTGAAGAAAGTAGTCTGACTACCACGCGACCGTAGCGCGTAACACTACGGCAAGGCAATGTCAGACCCTCATGGTAAAATAGGGTCATAGAAAGAAAGGGGTATCTCATGTCAGATACTAATGGTTCCGCTAAGCCGGAACTTTCACCGCACGCCTACCGCTCCATGTGGGACGGTTTGCGTAAGCACCTAGACCTGTCTAGCCGTGACGAACAATCGCGCGACTACATCTTAGACCTAATGACCGTTATGGAGAAAGCGTGGACACCACGATGAACAATCAACAACTAGCCGAGGAAATCACGGCTCGCTTTACCCCATTAGTATTCCGTTGTTCGTGTAATGGTGAACACCCATCGTGTAAAATGACACGCAACAATCCTAGTGTGATTACACAAATGGAAACCGTTAGGCGCATTGCCGAATACATTAGTAAGAAAGGAGAATGAAAATGGCTATTCTCTACAAAACCTATGAGGGTTGCGAGCGTTGCGAATGGGACGAATATGTTCCGCACGACCGTTGCCTGTACTTTGGTAAAAATGTAAATGGGCATTCTGCCTCACACTGTACGGCGAGCGCGTGCCACTAGGCGCGCTCGTTGTCAGACCCTAATGGTAAAATGTAAACACACTAACGAAAGGAAAAACAAAATGAACGGAATAGAAATCGGTGCGTTTGTTTTTTTGTTTTTGTTTTTGATGTCAATCATTTTCGAATAAAAAACTTTGGAGAAAAAAATGTTTTTGTTTATCGTTCGTTGCGTTTTGATTTTTGCGTTTGTGTTTTTTGTTTCTCAAAAACTTTTTTGAAAATCGAGCTGTGAAAATTTTTCGCGCCCGGGCCATTCTGTGAATCCAGGTAGCTTGTTTACGATATCATTAAGATAGTCCAGAATTTTTCCATGAAATGCTAGCCCCGGCCGTGTGGCGCACATCACATAAACCTTTTACGATAGTGTCCGTTTTGTCCAGTTTTTTCAGAGGTGACTGTCAGACCCTCGTGGTAAAATAAAGGCATAACGAAAGGAAAGAAATGACCAAGCCAACGCGCGTCACGATTGACGCAGACACCTACTACGCCGTACGCACCTTTTTGTCGATTGCCCATACCGCATTAGAGCAGAAGCGCGAAATCTACACTTACACTCCAGAGGAAATCTCCGAGATGTTTCACTCTATGCTTGACAGCGCAGACTTTATCTTTGGAGAGGTGGAAGCCTAATGCTTACATTAAACAACCCAACTAAGTTTCCAGACCAATCTGCCTACTTTGTCACATCGCACCCTTGTCCAGAATGCGATGAAGCCCTGACCATTGTTGTCACACCACAACAACTATTTGCCTACAATCAAGGGGCATACGCGCAAGAAGTTTTGGCTGACTACCCAAACCACGTGAAAGAGCGTTTCATCACAGGCTATTGTGACGACTGTTGGAAAAATCTTTTTGGTGATGACGATTTCTAGAAATGCTTGTCAGACCCTCGTGGTAAAATGTAATCACACCGAACGAAAGGAACACACTATGAAACTTGGCTGGCAGTTTGAGGGCACTTGCTCTCTACCGGAACACCACGACGCAGAAGCAGGAAAGCGCGCAAAACTTGCGCGACAGGCTTGCGTATCGTGTCCCGTTATTAGCGACTGTTTAGAATACGCCCTTGCTAATGACGCTTATGGTATCTGGGCAAACACAAATCGCAAACAACGAAAGGTAATGGTATGACATTATTTGAAATCATTTGGACTACTCTCGTAGTCGGCTGTTTCATCTTTGGCTTGACCGCGCCGTAAGGCGTTGGTCGGCACCCTTAGAGGTGCGCCCGGGCGCGCTGGCTGGCCAGCTCGCCTAGTTACGATACACCGAAAAAAGTCCAGAAAATGCTAGAGTTTTGTCAGACCCTAGTGCTATACTTGTGATAACACCAACAAGGAGAAAAATGACAGACACACAGACATACGAGCGCACCACCATTTACAGCGACACCATCATTCAGAGCCTAAAAGATTGGTGGGGCATTGAGGATTGGGAGTCAGCCTATAGCAGAACTTTCAGTCCACACATCAGCGGCTCTATTTCGGAACGCGAGCGTGTAATGAAAGTTATTCGTAATGCGCTAAGTTTGCTAAAACAACTTGAGTGGGATACAGGTTCGGCTAAAGGCACTTTGCTTGTTCCAGAAAACAAGTTTGATGAGTATGTGCGCGAACTAATCGAGGAACTGTATGACCTGCGACCTGTTCCAGATTTCATTCTCAACAATGTGGATTGGAAAGGTGTCGCGTCTGAAATCAAATCTGACTACAGCGAGTGTGAATGGAACGGACATACCTACTACTATCGTTAGCAGTGCCCGCACCGAAAGGTGCGTGCGCCCGGGCGAGATCGTGTGGCCCAAATCACATTTACGATAGGGCAAAAAATGCCCAAAATCTAGGAGTAGTGTCAGACCCTCGTGGTAGAATAGGGTCATAAAGAAAGGAAAGAAAATGAGAAAGCCATCTGGACACCGCCGTAATAAGTTTGCCTACGCCGAACCAATCTTGCGTAAGTATGGGATTAGTGCCCGCGAGTACCAACGAGTTGATTTTGAGAGCGCATACAAAGAGGCTTATGCCGAACTAGAGATCGCTAAAAAAGAGTTTTGGGATCGCGTAGCCCCTAAGCCTTAGCCACCATTGTCATACCCTAGTGGTACAATGTAATCACACGAAAGGAAACAAAATGCCGTTTTACAAACTTGCTAATGCTTGTGGCTATCAAGGTCGCTCTATGGAGTTTTATCGTGCCGTTCAGGACTTTATCCCCTCGTTTTTTATCCGTTCAGGCTCTAGTAAAATAGACCCATTATTCGCACAAAGTCTTATCGTTCACTTCACCAAAAGTGCTTGATAAACAGCGTACCATCTGGTATGCTTAGAACACCTAACAGAGAGGCAACACAATGACAGTATCACTCGCCAAAGCACCACAGGTTATCAAGGTCACGAAGGAAACTTCAGACCTGTATGACTACAATCTTGATGTTCACCGAGTCACCCCAAAGAACGCCGTAGTTTGCGATGTTCCTAATCAGGGCTGGCGCACATACCAAGAAGGCGAATACGAGGTTATCGTCTAACCCAAAACGCGACCTGAGCAAGTCCCCAAAAACTGCTCAACCCTTCGGGGCATCGCCCGGGCGCGCTGGCTGGCCAGCTGGCCCCCCGTTACGATAATCTAAAAATAGTCCGGAAAATCTATTGCGCCGTGTCATACCCTCGTGGTATGCTTTTACTACACCAAACGAGAGGAACACAAAATGTACCACGCAAACCCATTAGTTCAGGACTTCATTGACCTTGCTTTTGATAGCAACAGCGACCTGACTTCACCAGATAGCACCCCTATCCTTCACATCTTAGACCTGCTTCCACTTCGTGACGAGGTGCTTGCCCTTGCCATTGGCGATAGTGACGAGGCGTTTCAGTTGGCACAGTTTATTGACCGTTATGCCGTAGAGGCAGACGAAAATCATCGCGCTAACCCTGCCATTATGGCTAGTATCATCAACTATGTAAATGGTAATGAGGACAGGGCAAAAATGTTTTTCTTCGTCTGTATGCTTGCCGATGAAAGCAACACGCTTGCCAACTTGTTCCAACGCATTGTTGAGGCTGGCGTTAGTCGTAATGAAATCAAGGAACTTATCGGACAGGCGGTGAACGGCTGATGGGCTGGACAAAGCGCGAGCCACACTTTAGCGCACTTGAGCAACTACGCGATGAAATCCTAGAGGAACTTGGATTAGATTACTATTCCGCAACAGATAGGGATAGGGACACAGCCTACGAACAGGCGTTAGATGTTTATCTAAGCGATGTTCTACATCAAGATGTGGTGTTTGACTAATGACTTGGGCTACTAGGGAACCGCACTTCGGTAATATTCAGGCTATCCAAGATAGGTTGCTACATACCGAGTTTGGCGTAAAGGCTTCTAACGCTACCGCTCATCAGATTGAGCAGACCTACATTGACGCATATGATATCTATTGTGAAAGGTTGAGGGACAATGAAGAGTCACCGCGTGCTAACTTTCTCCGGCACGAATAAAGAGTTTGGGGAATACCTAAAGTTTATCAAAATGTATTGCGAACTAAATCCAGATATCACACTTGGACAGTTTGCTTGGAGAAATCACGGAAGAAATCACCCTATCGCACCCGCAAAGTATGTTTGGAAGAACGGGGCTAATGATGTCTGATATGTGGTTTGATATTCTAGGCGCGTTGTTCATCATCGGTGGTTCCGCCGTTGGTCTTTGGATTGGAACCCGCACCAGTAAATGGTGACGGGCCCGGGCGCGCTGGCTGGCCAGCTCGCCTAGTTACGATACACCGAAAAAACTCCAGAAAACCCTTGCCCACTGTCAGACCCTCGTGGTATGCTTACGCTATGACAAACACACTAGACCTCAAAAGGTCAAAAGACCGCAAGACCACGCCTAGCGCAACGCCTAACGGCAAAGTCGCTAATGTATCAAACGCCTTCGGATTACTTTCTGGACGCGCTTATTCCTGCCCTGCCCAAACTAGCGCGTGCGAAAAAGTATGCTACGCGGGCAGACTAGAAAAAGTATTTACGGGCTTCCGCAAGGTAATGGAACACAACTACAACGCGGTCAAAAACGCTTCGTATGATGATTTAGTCTCATCGCTTGACGCTATCATCAAGGACTTTATCGTAGAGTCTGACAAGCGCAAGTCTGCTAAGGTATTCCGTATTCACCACGACGGAGATTTTTTTAGCAACACCTACGCGCAAGCGTGGGCAACCGTAATGAAAAATAATCCTGCCGTGACTTTCTGGGCTTACACTAGGTCGTTCACTCCTGTCTGTAATGTTGTGGCAGACTTAGCCGATGTTCCTAACCTAACGCTCTACCTTAGTGTAGATAGCGATAACGAAACTTACGCGAAAGATGTTCTAGTGACTTTCCCTCGCGTTCGTGTTGCCACACTAACCGAAACCGCGACAGAGGGTAAGACCGTTATGGCTTCGCTGGGTCGTAAGGTTGGTGGCGCGTGTCCTGAAGTGCTAGGTCGTATTCCACTAATCACTAATGAGGGTGGCGCGTGTTTTAGTTGCGGACTATGTATTACCGGCAAGGCAGACATTAGGTTCGCCTCTAAGGGGGTGGTGTAATGTCTGGAGCGTTGCCCTATTGGCTAGTATTGTTAGCAATAATCATTTTTATTGCTATCAAGTAGTTGGGCTGCCTGGCGAAAGCCAGGCAACGCCCGGGCGTGACCGAGATCACATAAAAACCTTTTACGATAAGGCAAAAAATCCCCCAAAAGTGCTTGCTCTTGTCAGACCCTTGTGGTATGTTTGTCCTATGAAGAAAACACCGAAACCACAGAAACAAAAGGCTAATGTTATCCGCGTTCAGGAACTACGCCGAAGTAATGCCACCACGAGGCACAAGTCTATTGCTGACTACCGCCGTAAACCAAAGCACCCTAATAAAGGTTGGGACGAATGAAAACTATTATCCACGTCAATCAGCACAAAATCAAGTCTAACGTAAAGAATGATAAGCGTGATCCAGTTCTTACCGTAAAGACTTACAAGTCCAACACCTATGCGCACGAGGCTATCATCTATGGTCAAGACGGTCTTCCGGCAGCGAGGATTGTTTACAGCGCAGACAACCCATTGTCGTGTGGGGCACACGTCTGGATCGAAACTAACAACAAGGTTCGACCGCTTACCTCAAGCAAAAGGAAACTACCGAATGGAGATACCGTTGATTATCTACAGTAATGATTTAGTGTCAAGCGACATTATTGTCGAAACAGATGATGAAGGTATCAAGCGAGAGATTATCATCGACTGGATTGCGGGAGTAGGCGATGACGATGTTGTAGATACCGTTGTTGTCGAAGGATACTATGAGGATAACGGTGATGAGTTTAGTGCTCATTACACGGGGAATGAAATGCTTAACGTGTTGCGAAGGTGACACTAGGGCCCTGTAGCGCAGTTGGTTAGCGCGTCTCCCTGTCACGGAGAAGGTCGCCGGTTCGAGTCCGGTCAGGGTCGCCGTGCCCGGGCTGGATTCATCAACCAGCTCGCCTATTTACGATAGTTAGAAAAAAGTCCAGAAAAACTGTTCCCATTGTCATACCTCTGTGGTATGCTTATCATACACCAAACAAAGGAGAGCAATAATGGGAAGACTTACCGCAGAAATCTTGGCAGAGGAATTTGACATGAGCGTGGGTTTGCGGGAACACATCACACACAATCATTATCCACCACTTCCATCAGCCTATGTAGACATCGCACGTCAGGCTATCAATGTTTACAATAACACGGCAGACGTTGATTACCTTATTGAGTTGCCTCAAGACCTTCAGCCTCGACCAATTTTGGTACAATGGGTCGATGAACTTCCACACGTTAGCGTTGGAACTCTTATCGAAATCCTACACCTTGACGCTTGGTTGCTCGACCCAGAGAACGAGGACTTTATCTGGTACACGGATGACCAGCCCTAGATAAAAGCCTGAAAGGGCCCGGGCGCGTCCACGCGCCCAGATACACTATTTACGAAAGGATTAAGAAAGTCCAGAAATTTTGCAGAAAATCGCATAAAGTCCTATCCATTGTCATACCCTTCTGCTAAAATAGAGTCATACACCAACCACCGAAAGGAAATACACCAAATGATACCTTCCGCCACAGGAATAAAGCGCGCAAGTACCTTCACAGGTCAGTCCATTGAGATGACCATTGACACTAACTCGCTTGCTCACATTATGAGCGTGCTGACTAACCTTTACTCAGACCCAGAAATGGCAGTCTTGCGCGAATACTCGTGTAATGCTCGTGACTCTCACCTAGCAGTAGGTCAGACTCGCCCCATTGAGATTACCCTGCCAAGCAACTTTGAGCAGTACCTCGTCATTGAGGACTTTGGTTTGGGTTTGTCCATTGACGACATTACCGAAATCTATTCGCGTTATGGCGCAAGCACTAAGCGTGGCACTAATGAGCAGACAGGTATGTTGGGCTTAGGCTCTAAGTCTGCGCTTACCTATGCGACTCAGTTCACAATGACCGCAGTAAAAGATGGAGTGCGCTCCGAAGTTCTTATCTCGGTCAAGGTTGATGGTTCAGGTAAGATGGAAGTGATGGATACCGTCACGACCAACGAACCTAATGGCGTTCGCATAACTATTCCATCTTCACCTCAAAATAAGTTTGCCGAAAAGGCTAGTCGTTTCTTTCAGTATTGGGCAGAGGGTACGGTTCTGGTCAATGGTGAGCAACCCGAAACTATTGGCGACCTGACCGACATTGGCGATGGTATGTTCATCACAGATACCGAACGCTCGTGGCAGACACGCGAATACAATGACATTATCGTTATGGGTGGCGTGCCTTATCCTGTACCTAGCGAATACAAATCCAAGTTGGAAAATGTATCGCGCAAGTATTGTGTGTTCTATGTACCGATGGGCGATGTAGACTTTGTTCCCTCGCGTGAGGAAATGAACCTTACCCCTCGCACGAAGCAATACCTCTCTGACCTCATTGACCGTTTCATTGTCAATGTTGGAAAAACGGTTGCCACGGAAATCAACGGTTGTACGGAGTTCCCAGAAGCATTGGCAGTTGCTACCAAGTGGCGGTCAGTCGGAAACTTTGAGCAAAAGCAGAAGTTCACCTTCCGTGGACTAGGTATCCCCATCTACTTTGAGCACAAGCATTGGCTCTATGACGGCACATACCAATACGGCTCGCGCAAGCAGTCTAAGGAATACCGCGCGACCGCGCAGAAGTTGGGTAAGTCTGTATTCGTTCACGGCTACACCTCAGACAGTTCACCTTCCAAGACTATCCGCGAAAAGGTTTGGAAGTGGCTGGAAAATAATGGTCACGACAAGCGCGACATTATTATCTATTCTGACACCGACTTTGTTGGCGCGTGGTCTACGGCTATCAAGGTGGACTATGCCGATGTAAAGGCGACCAAGTTGCCTACCACTAAATCCGTTAGTGCTGGCACTACACGAACCTATGATTGGGACACGGTTCAGAATAATGGTAATCTGAAACAGGAAAATCTGCCAGACACCACTAAGGTTGCTTACTACTCGCCAACCGCGCTGAACGATAACGATTACCGTATGAGCCACCGCTCAAAACTGTACGCCATTGGTCAGGCTATGGGCTACACACTCGTTGAGGCTAGTGCTGGACGGTTCGCTCGTTTGGTTCGTGAAATCCCCAACGCCATTACCGCGCAGGAAATGGTCAAGCAATACATCACGGCGCGCACATCAAAACTATCGTCACGCGATGTTGCTATGTACCACTACTCATCGTATGCCGATGTTGGTAGCCTAAAGGGACACCTTGATGGTGTAAAGGATACGCGATTGGTTGCCGAAGTTGATGATTACACCTTCGCAAACAAAACGGTATCTAATGTTTGGTCAAGCGTGCGCGATGACTCGCGTATCTTTGGTGAATACTTTAGCACCAACGACTTGCTCGCTACTGACTATGAACTCTCGCTAACCCAATACCCATTGTTGCGAAGCATTATGGGCTTAGGTGAAAACATCGTAGATGAAGTCATCATCTACCTAAATGCCAAATACGAGATGAATAACTAGGCTGGTGTGTCCTAGTTATTCCAACGCCCCCTATGCTGGTGACATAGGGGGCGTTTTGGCGTTCTGGCCAGCTGTGACCTATCAAACCCGGGCGCGTCCACGCGCCCACTAGGAGCCTTTTACGATAGGGCAAAAAAACTCCAGATTTTATGCCAAAAGTCCTACCCCTTGTCATACCCTTATGGTATGCTTGGTACATACCAACCAACAAGAAAGGAAACACTATGCTGTATGAACTCATTAGCACAGGTAATGGCTCGTCTATTACGGTGCTACATAAAGGTCGTGTCTACACGGCTACGAATACCCACCCTGCGTTCGCGCTGATTATTGAGGGGGCTGTCAAAAACGATGAGGAAGTCGTTGCGTTGTTTGATGTCCAACTCGCCACCCAAAAAGCCTTTGACAAGGTATCTGACCGTATCTCTATCCGTGACGGCAACCTGTATGTAGACGGTGAACTCGCAGACAACTCGTTGTCTAATCAGATTATCCGTTTTCAGCAGGAAGGTGTCAATGACTTCACACCTCTCGTGAACTTCTACGAAAAGGTGCTGACTAACCATAACGGTAATAGCCGTGAGCAGTTGTTCACTTGGCTCAATGACCGCAACTTCACTATCACGCAAGATGGTGACTTCATCGCCTACAAGGGTCTGACCCAAGACGGCACATCCGTTCATAGTGGTAAGGCTATCGTTGATGGTCAGCCTCTAGATGGTCACATCCCCAATGCTGTTGGCAGTATTGTGGAAATGCCTCGTGGCGATGTAAATGCTGACCCTTATCACGGTTGCTCGTATGGACTTCACGCGGGCACTTGGGAATACGCTTCCACCTTTGCGCCTCGTGTGGTCAAGGTGAAAATCAACCCTCGTGATGTTGTGTCTGTTCCTCGTGACTGCGACTTCCAAAAGTTGCGTACTTGTCGCTATGAGGTTCTGGCGGAAATCTCTAACCCTGACTACCAAGCCCTGTCTTACGACAATGGTGATGAGTGGGACAATGAGGTTGATGAGAATGACGCTTGGGATTATCTCGGTTGGTATGAACAGGGATAACTAACACGGTGGGTGCTGGCTTCGGTCAGCACCCACCAAAATGTTGGCGTTCGCGCCAACTCGCCCGGGTGTATGTCCTAAATGTCCGATTGCTTGAGCTTTTACGAAATAGGAATATTTTCCCAGGAATTGCAGGCCTGGGCGATATGTCCCTAATGTCCGATTCACATCATAATTACGATATGGGCATATTTTTCCACAATTTAGGTGGAGAATGTCAGACCCATACGGTATAATAGTATTAACTATAGGAGGAAACATGTCAAAGCATTATGTTACAGAGAGAGCCTATCTGGCCTCTCTGAATCCCCCGCTTGCTAAGGAAAACGCACGCGGTCGCTTCTCACGGGAAGCTAAGGCAGCGCTAGTTACCGCGCGTGATAATGGTATCACGTTTGGGGAAGGCGCCGATAGCCAGGGGAATTCCTCGCCCGCAGCAGCACAGGCTGCTGCGGGCCATTCCCAGTCTCTGTCTGACATAAGAGCTTGGGCAAAGTCCAATGGGTATGATGTGGGTGTACGTGGCCGCATTCCCTCCGACGTTTTAAAAGCTTATAGCGGAGAAGTACAGGAAGTCAAGCCAGATCCATGGTTAGCTAAGCCAGTAAATGATCCTAGACTAAGGCAGCTAGACTGCCTGTATGGTTTAACGGAGGAAGGGTACCGAGTAGGCTTCTCTCTGTGCCGCCGATGTACTCGCCACCTGTCCAGGTGCGCATGTAAGCAGGGCCCAATGCCCCCAAGTATTGTTGTCAAAGTCCTTGACCAGACCACCGTTTAGGTGGTAAGATTGCCTTTGCGAAAGGAATAATAATGGCTCGTATGACCACAGAAGGAAAACTACTACAACAGATGGTGACTGCCGTATGTGATGTTCGTCTGAACAGATACCATTTCGGTCAGATTGCTATGGAACAACCAGCAGGAGTTCGTAGGCTACTATTTGACCTTTGTTGTGCCTACATTGAGATGTATGCCATCAAGCGTGACTTTGGTGCTTTTGAGCCTGATGAGGCACACTTTATGCCCCTTGTTCACAAGATGCGTAATCTCATCGTTGAGGCTAGTCAGCAAGGGGAATGGGACCCACACGAACAAACTTATTCAGATGTTACTTACTAGTAATGCTTGATTACACAGTGAAGGTGTGGTAAACTTCAGTTATGATAAAAACACTTGATGATGTGAGAGAATACAGGAAACTGCTTCCAGTTGTTTTAGATGATGACGAAAATCCAACCAACTATGAAACAGCCGTTTGGTGTGCTTCTGATGAAGAGGAGTTGTATGATTACCCTGAGGGAATCTTCTTGGGTGATGTTTATAAACTTCTAAGAAATACTACTTCGGTTGAGGATAGGGTAGAAATCTGGCACTTCTGGTTAGATGTTGTTGATTTAGATGATGAGCAGTCCGTACAAATAAAACTCTCTATGGGATACGAGGAGGAATAATGGAAGTTGTCTATCAGGTAGACATTGTTAGCGATGAGTTCTGGGACTACCACGGATGGGATGAAAGGGAGGGACCCCTTCCTTGTTTCAAAACCCGCGAGGGCGCGTTGGCTTGGGCACAGGACTACCTAGACGAATGCTTTGAGAACGATGTGTTGGAACCAGATACAACTCTGGAGCAATTCGCTGAGGTATTGGAAGTTGGTCTAAGTGATACTCTCTGATGAGGAGGGTTTATGCCCTGAATGCCACCTTCTCCCAATGGACGAGTATGCCTGTCCTAATACACAAGACCGATGTTCAGCCTGCTGTTTTGAGGCGGGACCATTCTCCTGCTGTGGATAACTAACCGAAAGGAATACACCATGAAGACTACCACCTATAAAGTAAAGATCCCTATTGAGGTCCCCGCCGAAGAGTTATGGAGCGCCGTGTTCGGTAGCGGATTTGAGTCAGATCCCGTGAATGACGAATGGCTGAAGGGCCTCAGGTTTGTTGAAGGATCTTGGGATGTTCCAGGTCTTATAGAACTGAGGTACATCAACAAAGATGGACACGTCCAAAGAAGTTTCTACACCGCACACGATCTAGCTGGTGCATTGGGAGTGGCAATGTCAAAGGAATATAACCACGTCCCCTGTGGTGGCAAAATTGGTATGGATTTCAGCAACTATGATTCATGTGTTGCGGATCTCCTGCTCCAGGTAATGGTCTACGGCGAAGAAGTTTTCGCCTAGATCGGCCCGGGCTAAATGTCCTAAATGTCCGTTTCCATT
>Ga0114974_10001412_pt1 | contig 19035 bp, 28 predicted proteins | sample S_130206_EF_Meta_FD_87318 | JGI IMG/M metagenome (GOLD analysis project Ga0114974, IMG submission 87318) | Freshwater microbial communities from Lake Simoncouche, Canada to study carbon cycling - S_130206_EF_MetaG | ecosystem: Environmental > Aquatic > Freshwater > Lake | place: Lake... | reverse complement strand
ATCCCAGCCAGATAGCCAATGGGCGAGGTGCCGACCATCATAGCGGTCTCACCCGCTGCGATGAGTCGATCCCTAAAGCTGGGATCTTTAAGCATCAGCTCAAACTTCTGCTGAGCGGGAGTTGGCGGAGTCTCGATGTACTGGCCTTCGGGCGTTGCCTGAGGAATCGAGCGATCGATGGTCGGATCATAGGGCATATGGGTTCACTCGCTTGGGTCTCTCATCATCTGCATAGCGATCCGAGTCATCGGACACTGGGTCAATGCCCAACAGACCCATATCACGCAAGATGCGAAGCGCTTGGCTCAGCGCGTCACAGTAGTCATCATGCTTTGAATTAGGGAAGCTGCAGACTTCACGAATAAAAGGCTCGATCCACTTACGAGGGTGTCCAGCTCTCGCTTCAGACTCAGGTAAGTAAACTCGCCCACGCTGGATTAAAGGGGCGACCAAGTTAAGACGCATGGTCTTATCGGCTCTCCCTGGGTTGTACCCACGTACATTCAGGCCTGCACGCTGCAGGTCTTGGATCAGGCTAATACCTGCGGACTTGTCCTCTATCAAGATCAGGTCGACCTTCTTGCCGTGGCCGAATTCATTCTCATCGCCATAGATCGAGGTAGCCTCATCGATCACCTTAGGCCGCAGATCAGGATAGAGCATATGCTCGCTCCAGCAGTCGATCAGCATAGCACTCATAGGCTTGTCGGGTGATGGCTTGAAGATCCCAAGGACCACGCAGGCCGTCGGGTCATTGACCGTCTTATCTGAAGTGGCCACATCGTAGGACTGGACCACGTACTCGAATTTAGGTAATTGTCGGTCAGCGGGCCAGAGTTTGAACCACGACTGACTAATGATCCCGCCCTCTAAATCGCTGATCACTTCCGCGTACAGTTCTTGGCGTCCGAGCTGCGTACCCTCAAACTGGGCAAGCTCGTCGATGAATGACTTTGCTAAGTTGTCAGCGTTTTCGAATGTCGAGCCCGTGGTCATGATCGTAGAGCTGTCATTGTCATCGGCTTCTTCTACGAGTTGGCGCACGAGGTCGATAGGCTTAGGCGTGGTCGTCACTATCACCTTGGGTGTCTCCCCTAAACGCAGACCGAACTTCATCATAGACCACGTCTCATCAGGGTATTGCCAAGCCGCTGCTTCGTCACACCAGACTATGTGATGCTGAGGACCGCGAAGCCGAGACGGCTCTTCGGCACTGAAGCCTCGAATGATGCTGCCATTCTTAAGCGTGACCTCGAGCAGTGACTTGTTATAGCTAGCAATGATCGACTCTGGGAGTATACCCATTAGACCGCTCTCGCCTTCCAAGCATACGGCTCGCACGTCATTGGTCGTCGGCGCGATGATCCCTGCTCGGGTCTCTGGGTGTGTCGCTGCATACCAGCCTAGTGCTTGCGCTCCTGTCTTGGTCTTGCCCCAGCCGCGACCTGCTAGAATTAACCACGTCGTCCACCAATCACCTGCAGGCATGAGCTGTTTATCACGAGCAGTGCCTAACCAATTCAAGCGCCATGCGATCATGGCGAGGTCCGCGATCTCGAGCTGAGACATACCCCGCTTTAACGCGTTGATCTCAGCGGCCGAGATGCGACTCATTTTGTCGCCAGCTTCTCGAATGCTTCTGTGATCTGATCGATCAGTTGCATTCTCATGTCTATAGCGAGGGGACTACCGTCCGGACCACTAACCTCGAGCGCCTTGCGTTGTGCGTACCCATACTTGGACACTTCTTTTAGACTGTTATGTCTAATCGTTATATCGTTCGCAGGATTAAACGCCATCTCGGCGAGTGCGAGCAGTGGATCACCGTAGGTGTCCACAATCTTTTGGAAGGTCTCCTGCGTGTCGGCGACGCGCTTTGTGACCTGACCTTTCTTCATACCTGAGCCTGCCACTTTGGGCATGCCTTTAACCCAGCCGGTATTAGCCATAGTTTTTCAACTTGTCCTGAAAACTAGAATATTGACATTTTATGCTGTTTTGCTCTCATTTAGATACTGTTTCACGAAAGGCCACGCTTCATCACACCCGTGAGCCACCATGACAGCGTAGCCCTCCTGACTTAGGGTCAACATAACAGCCTGCTGCTTCTCGCTGACCTTGCCACCACCACTCTTGCCGTTTACGCCTCCTTTTGCGCGCTTCATCTCTATAAACAGACCATGCATAGCGCCTGATGCTCGAGCTATAAATAGATCAGGCACACCCGCTAGGACACCCTCGGCTTTAAGGCGCACGGCCTCTGTGATCGAGCGCTGCCCACCATTTGGGATTGCGAACAGCAACACATCGGGATAAAACTGTCTTATCCTATTCACCAGAATAATCTGCTCGGTACTCTCTAAACGCGTCGCTTTAGCCAAAATAGTCCCTTTTTGTAAAAAGCAGCAAAAAAGTCATTTGTTACCATATTACCTGCTTTTTATATTATAAATCAATGACTTGCGTGACACCAAACATTGAAAAATAGGTAACGAGTAACTCTCCCACATCGCAAAGCATCTCTACTTTTCGCCCCTCAGCTATTCAGCCCTCAGCTATTACTATATATCTCTCTATCTAATATATAAGTTACTTGTTACCTATTACCTAATAGTAAATATATGATATGTATAGATAAAATAGCTCCTAGTAAGAAAAATAAGTAACTAAATGCTATTTGTTACCAACTACCACTATGAAAGTAGCAATGCCTCTTCATCGATGATCTCCGCCATCAACGATTCTTTAGACCAATTCACTTTGCTATCCTTAAGATAGTCCTTCATTGACTTTGTAAGCTTCCGATCGGTTAAAACGTAAAACTTAGTCATCCATTCAAAGAGGTCTGTCGGTCGCAGCGCGCTGATCATGTAACGGTCCTGAACATAGAGCGACGGCGTGCTGCCGTAGTCCTTTTTCACGCCTCGCACCAATTCAAATCCCTGTTCTGCCAAAATACTTTTCACCGATGTTGCATTAGACCAGAGCCTTTTCTTACCTAGAAACTCACGGACTTGATCACGCGTGATTGCGATCGTCGTAAATGACTTGCAATCTGGTTTAAGCATGATGCCTTCAAACTCATGACCTTCAAAGGGCTCCTCGCTGCTTTCGATCGCATCTTGGATTGCTGCCTCGGCTTCAGGCGCCGCAGCATCGACCATTGCCATCGCTGCTGCCGTCCTCACTGGGAGCCTGCCATGACTAAAAGCGCTCACATCGCGCGCTAATAAAAACGCATAGACTCTATTGGCTAAGTCCCCTGTTTCAATCTCTGTGGCATACTGGGTATAGAACGATGCTGCCATCGCCACATCAGGCCCCTCGATCACCAATAACTTATCGCCGTCACGGTCAATGGAGAGCGCGTCCTCGTGGTTAGAGAACATATACATGGCATAGCGATTCATCTGGGCGATCTTGGACTTGCTCTTCGGGTTAAGGGTCTCGATATTAGAGTTGGCGAGTTTAGATTTTAGATGGTTATAGTTTCGCCTATCACCCCAGATCTCTTCGAAGATCACGACCTTGCTCCCTACATAGGCGTCATCGTATTTCTCATCGATGACTACGTTCACTGTCTTACACGCCGAGCCGAAGATATGTCTAATGGGCTCGACCGATAAGGTCTTCCCAGTCCTCGGCTTACCAAATACCAGCACCTGCCAAGTGATCTTATTCTCTGGCTTCTGGACCGTGTAAGCCATGTGATCAATGACCAAGTCCGCGTACTGCCCATAGATGTGTGTCATGAGCTGCAACCAGAGATCGACACTTCCCGCTTTTGGCACCAATGAGGGCGGTCGGTACATGTTGGCGTACATTAGGCCCTCGAAGCCAAACACATCTGAGTTAATAGTATGAAAGCCGATGCCGTCCACATTCACCCTGTTAGCGCTGCGTTCCAAGACTCTGCTTAGTTTAGGTCTAGTTCGCGTCCCCGTGTAGATGTGGCCCCAAAGTGTATCGAGTGCTTCTTTTTTGATGGCCATCTTCTTGACCTTATCCCAATACATGTTCTCGCCTGTGAGGAAAATGTACCGCTGATCAGGGATGATACCCACCTCTGCTGGACCACCTGCATCGATGACTGCACCGTCAAAGTCGCGAACCGCCGCCCAGTTTGCGCAGTCTACCTCGGTCTGCTCACCGATATTCGCTCCCAGGGAGCTAAGTCTGCTCAAAACCTCTTCGTTTTTAAATTTATCTTCGCCCTCCGGTTTGCAACTCGAATGGAAACAGTGCACATGCCATGAGCCGTCAGTCCTTACCAATAGCCCCGTATGAGTGCCGGTGTTCGTCGTGTGCCTCTCCTCCCATGGGCATGTCACATCGAGCCAGCCCTCATCATTTTGCTCATCTGTCAACAGTAGATCCGCGTCCCAGAATGCTTTCACGATCGGATGATCCGACGCATCGCTGACCACAATATCCGAGTGTCCTCTACCTAAAGCGACAATCTCTTCGCGAGTCTTACTAATCCATCCGAGCATAGTCTCCACGCTATACCTGCTCATGGGCGACCACTGGGTCAACCTGACCATCTGATTCTGGCCTGCGTACTTTGGTTTGTTATTGCTCCCAGGGAGACGAATAAACCGAGTCAGGTCGCCAACATTATCACTGCTCCCGCTATGTTTGACCATGGCGCGCAAAAACTCTTTGGCAAAGACCACGTCCTTGATGGGTGTATCTAATAAATAACCCCACTGCTCATTGACCACACCGTCTTCGTTTATAGAAGTCTGCATCCTATAGGACGGTTCACCCCAACCTGTGGGAGGTTCATATTTACTACCAATGTCATCGAGTACGACCAAATAGACGCCAAGGCAATTCGAACTAAGTCTATTGGCCTTTCCTTGACCATTCGCCGAATAAGTCCCCACGCATGTGTAGTTATCATTGGCCTTAGGTAGATCAGATGCGCCCATATCAGCAAACCGCTTAACAGGCCAATACTGCACAGGACTCTTAGCGTATGACCCGATCACGGCGTTATCTACATCATCGCCAAAGATCGTCTGCATGATCTTAGCCGTACTTTGCGGTAGAATGATAACCTTAGTACTTGTGGTATCTCCTTGGTTTGTAGTATCTTCGGCTCCAGTCTTCCCACTGGGGCCTTCTTTTTGCTCCGAATGAAGTTCATTCATAGAGTAATGCTCCAAAATTTTTAGACGAAAAGAGTGAATATCATACACCGTGCAAGGAACGAAACATACAAACCCTGTATATAATTAAATTTTTATTGTATATCTCAAGGACACCATATGACCTCACCCTTTGACCGCCACGTCACCGCCATCAAGAAGTTAGAACTTAAAGCTTTGAAGAAACTAATTAGCCATTTTGGTTCTCACCATGCTACGGCCGCTGCGCTAAATATGACTACTCCTGCGGTCAATCTGATGATGATCAGGGGGAAGATTGGCCGCTACGCGGCATTGGCTATCGACGCTGATCCAAAGATCCCTTTCCGCCTAGAGGAGCTGCGTTCCGACTATGAAAGCCTGCGCCATTTATCGGTAGAGACTAAGCCGAAAACACGGTCGCTTAAAAAATAATTGAAAATATTTTAAAAAAGTTAACAAAAGCACGCACAACTAAAATTTTTACTGTATTATTCTTCTTGTGCGAGTTGCACACCTAAACAAAATGTCGAAAAGGAAACACCATGAACCGCAGCCACTTAATGAAAGAATTGACCGAAATGAAAAAAGTCGGTATGAAAGTTCCTTACAACGCTTTTACTTTAGTCATCCAAGCATCAGACGCAGAACTCGCTAGCTATGACGATATGTCTGTCTCTGAATGTGCCGATATGTTTATCTCTATGGCACGGTGCTAATCAAGTATAACTGATGAGGCCTTAATGGCCGAAACCGCTACGGCGGTCTTATACAAACCTCTTAAATCTCGTAAAGGAACTAAAATGTCTAACTCATCAAACGCAATTTACAACAACTTAATGGCTCAACTTCAAGACAAAAACGCATTGTTCAATGTGCGTGAAGAGGCTATCCAAACTGCTTCAGGTATCATTATCCCCGGCAAGAAATCACTGATTAACGAAGCGACAGGTTTGCCAATGTCGGTCGTCTCTACTTCTTACCGCACTGTGTCTAACGAAGAAATCTTTAACAGCTTTCTGCGTAACGTGGTCGATTCAGGTATCGATGCGACTGACGCAGAAGTCAATGTAAAGTTTGCCAATAACGGCGCAAAAACCATGGTCGACTTCCGCTTCCCTAACGAAACCGTTAGCACCTTCGGCGACACGTCAAAGACCCAACTCCAGATCGTTGCCTTAAATTCTTTTGACGGTTCTACCCGTTACGTCACCAAAGTTGGTGGCTTCCGTATGAAATGCCTGAACGGTCAGATCATCGGTAAAACGGTAGGCGCATATTCATCGACACATAATCCTTCGCTTAACGTCGAAGCCGGTGCTGCCAAAGTCATCGCGATGTTGCAGAACTTCCGCACAGCAGGCGAATACTGGACCGCTATGATGTCACGCCGTATCACCGATGACGTGGCAATGGAAGTGATTGGCCAATTTTTCAACGTCGATCATAACGACCAGAAAGCGATGTCAACGAAGATGATCCTCGGCGTGATTGCCAAGTGGGATTCTTACGCAGACGAACTCGGCAGCAATGCTTACGCGCTGTACAACACCTTGACCGACTACGTCACGCATAAGCAGTACAAGGATGACACGGCAGCAACAGGCTTGTTATTCAATCAAGGCCGCTTGGAACGTGTGTTAGAGACCGCCGAAATCTTCGCTTAATCAAGGAAGGGGCCTAACAAGCCTCTAAGTCTTTTGACCTATAGCTTAACGGTAGAGCAGCGGCCTCATAAGCCGACGGTTTTGGGTTCGAATCCCGATGGGTCAACCAGTTTTTTACACTTAAAATTTTTGCTGTATAATTAAATCTCACCAACCAAATGTCGAAAAGGAAATAATCATGAATAGTATTCAAAATCCAGCGGACCAACTCGGTATGTTACTTGCCCAAATTGCTGACCTGACTAAGCAAGCCGATGCGATCAAAGACCGCATGAAAGACGTTGCCACATCGGGCGGTCCTACTGTCTTTGAAGGTACGTTTTTCAAAGCTTCTTTGATCGAATCTAATCGCAATACTGTCGATCATAAAGCCTTGTACGCCGAACTTGGTGTCACACCTAAATTGCTCGAAGAGTTTACTAAAGTCACCGCCGTCTTTTCTATCAAAACCACTAGCCGCTAAGGAGTAATACAACCATCAAACTCTGCAAAGACTGTGCCAACTACAGACCCATTAGTTGGAATCCAAACGATGGAGAATGCCACGCCGAAGAATTTGGCATCAGTCTGGTAACAGGAGAGAAGATTATTAAATCCTGTCAAGTACAACGGGCCGTGGACGATCTCCCAAATAGCTGTACCTCTCAAGCTTTATTTTTTAAACCAATCAAGGAACTATCATGACATACGAAGATTTGATTTTTGGCGAAGGTTCGATGGATAAACGCTGCATGCGTTTGGCATGGAACGAAGCCAACACTAGCGTCATCAATGCAATTGCAGGCATCGCTTTTCGTGAAGTTGCAAATGGCAATCATGAAAAAGCTAAAACGCTGATCGAATTGGTCCGCGAACTCCGCCCTGTGCTTGACTACAAAGAAGCCGAGTGAATCTCTACACTTACCAACGCGATGCGGTCCTCTGGTTAGCCCAGAGGCCTAAGGCTTTTCTAGCCCTTGATCAAGGGCTAGGCAAGACTGCAGTCGCTTGCACCGACATGCAGTTTCCTGCGTTGGTGGTGTGTCCCACAACTTTAAAAATCAACTGGTCCCGGGAGCTGCAAATGTGGCGCCCTGGGAGCACGTTCCAGATCATTGATGGATCTACTAAGGCGATTGATCCTAACGCTGACCTGACTATTATTAACTACGATATTTTGCATAAATTCATTCTGCCCACCACGTACCAGACTCTGGTGATCGATGAGTGTCATTATGCAAAATCTGCTACGGCCAAGCGAACCAAAGCTTGCGTAAAGCTTATCCGCTCAATCCCAAGAGTACGTCTCCTCTCTGGCACGCCTGTGGTTAACCGCCCAATCGAACTCTTTGCACTCCTGAAAGCAATTGGGGGCACTAAACTAGACTACATGAATTTTGGCCGCCGATATTGTTCTGGCTGGACAACTCCCTGGGGGTCATTTGATGTCTCCGGTGCATCGCGCCTCGAGGAGCTATACGATAAGCTGTCAAACTTCATGCTGCGAGTCACCAAGGAGACTGCATTGCCGCAACTCCCTGCAAAAACATACCGGATCGTCGAACTTGACCTACCTATCACGGCGCAGGAGAAGAAGCTTTTGCGGCAAGACATTGATCGCCCTGTGCACGATATCCCTTTCCAAGCCATTGCAGACATTCAAAAGCTGAACGCTCAGCGCAAATTGCCTTTGGCTGTAGAACACATTAAGAATGTCTTAGAGCACGAACAGAACGTCGTGATCTTTGGTTGGCATACCGAGATCATCGATGCTTTGGCCAGAGCGCTAAGCGATTATGGCGTAGTAGTCATCACCGGATCGACCCCTAAGCAAGCACGGCAAGACGCGGTCGATGACTTCCAGAATAAAAAAGCCCGAGTCTTTATCGGTAACATCAAGGCTGCAGGTGTAGGCATTACGCTCACAGCTGCAAGTTATGTAGTATTTGTCGAGACGACTTGGACACCTGCCGACCTGCATCAGGCCTCGGATAGGTGTCACCGTATCGGCCAGAAAGAGCATGTACAGGTTGACGTGTTAACTATTAGCAAGTCAATCGATTCTATGCAGTTACACTCCATCTTAGACAAGACGGATATCATCAATCAATTAGTAAAAGAGGATAATATGGAACGATCACGATTATTAGAAATCGCTTTGCAATTAGAAAGCATTGCCAATGAACTCGCTGAAGTGGGTAGCGAACCTACCGCTACTCCAGCGCCTGCCCCAAAAGCAAAAGCGAAGCCAGAACCAAAGCCAGAACCAAAGGATCTTACTCTTGATGACCTGCGCGTTATGGCAAAAGGTCGCATCGACAAAGACGGTAACATGGATGCGGTTAAAGCCGCGCTTGCAGAACTTAAAGCCGAAAAGTTATCAGTTTTGACCAAAGACCAGTACTTCCCATTCGCAAAACTTTTAGAGGCGTAATATGGCCGAACACGCAAAGCTTTCCCCCTCTGCTGCCGACCGTTGGATGAGTTGTCCCGGGTCGGTGTATCTTATTGATGTGAAAAACATTACCTCTAAAGGCGGCGAGGCGGCAAACCGAGGGACTGCTATTCACACCCTGTCTGAAAAAGCGTTAAAGGGTAATGTGGCTTGCGCAGGATTTCTTGGCACCAAATTAGAGAACATCAAGATCACTCAGGAGATGGTCGACATCGCGCAAGTCTATGTTGACTATGTCAGCGCTCTATCAGGTGATAAGTTCTACGAGCAAAGAGTCACGGTCGCCGAATTAATCTCTGACTGTTGGGGCACATCCGATGCAATCGTCTGCGAGGTTGGAAAGCTCACAGTCGGTGATCTAAAATCAGGTTCAGGTTTTCGTGTCGAGGCCACGGATAATAAACAGCTTTTAATTTACGCTCTGGGTGCATACTTTAAGTATGACTGGCTCTATGATTTTAAAGAAATCACTATGGTCATTATTCAGCCACCTCTCGATAACATTAGCACGTGGACTATTACCCGCGATGAATTGATGTTATTCAAAGAGCAACTCTTAGAAGCAAGACGACGTATTGATGAACATAAAGACCTGTTTGTCATTACCCCTAAAGGGTGCCAATGGTGTCCGGCCAAGTTCGCTTGCCCTGAACACCGGCACACTGCAAATCAGGCCGCTCAGGTTGACTTTAAAACCAAAGCGCCTGATGATCTAAGTTACTGGTTAGAGAAGCTACCAATTCTAAAAGGCTTCATTAGCTCTGTGGAGGAAACCGCGTATGAAAAATTAGTAGCAGGCGCAGTAATCGATGGGTTCGCTTTAGGTAAAGCTGCCAAGCGTCGTGCTTGGGCGGATGAAGATGAAGTATGTAATTTTGTAGACAGCATTGGACTTACAAAGACGTTTTTTAAAGACGTCCTGATCAGCCCTGCGCAGGTTGATAAATTAACGCTTAATCTTAGTGTGCGAGAACAACTTAACAAGTTTATCACTTTTACCGAATCAAAACAACCTATCGTGAAAAAAGACTCTGCAAAGAGTGATTTTAAATAAAGCATTAAAATTTTTACTGTATAATTCTTTTTCTTACTCAACGTTTTAAAGGATCTAAAATGTCAAAGCTTATTACCCCCGAGTTCCGCGGTTCGTTCGTCTCCCTCGTAGAGCCCCGTTCTATCCCCGGTGTCGATAACTCTAAGCCAAAGTATCAAATCACTATCCCGTTGCCAAAGACCGATGCTTTTTGGACTACTCTTAAAAAGCTGGTCGAATCAACCGCCCAAGAAAAGTGGGGCAAGATTCCTCCAAAGATGAAGTCGCCAATCAAGGACGGTGATCTCATGGAACGCGAAGAGTTTGCCGACTGCAATACGGTTCAAGCGACTTCAGTCAATCGCCCGGGTGCTGTAAACGCAGAGCTTCAACCTATTATGGATCCTGAAGAGCTGTATTCTGGCGCGTACTACCGTGCATCGATTCGCTGCTTTGCGTGGGAACATCCTACCGGTGGCAAAGGTGTCTCTATCGCGCTTGATAACGTGATGAAGACCAAAGACGGTGAGGCCTTTAGCGGTAAGTCTTCTGCCTCGGATGACTTTGCTTCGGTCGCCCCAAGCGCTGCGCTGTTAGACTAATGTAGCAAGAATACGGTGCAGGAAACTGTGCCGTATTTTTTGCTCGACACTTGGAGATCACCATGTATTTGTGTTTATCACTCGGCCATAATAGTAGCGCAGTCATGTTCTTTGAAAATGACAAAGACCCCATTGGCTATGAAGAGGAACGCCTGTCAAAGAAGAAAAGCGACTCTGCTTTCCCAATCTTAAGTATCACCAGAATTCTGCAAGTGCTTGGCCCTGATGCCGCGGCCCAAGTCAAAGACATTTACATCTCTCACTGGTTCGATAACTTTGAACCTGAATTCGCAGAGAACAAATACTATAGCGCGCAGCAACTCAAAGCGCTATTCCCTAATGCTTCGTTTAAATCCACCAATAGTATCTATACTCACCACGATGCGCATGCGCAGTCTGTGGCCGCTTTCTTTTTGCACCACGATGACTTATCTAAGCAATACACTTTACTCCCAGATGAACGCCCTGAACTTGTTTTAGTCGTTGATGGCTTTGGCAATAATGGTGAAATCGCATCGCTCTATGAATTGGATCGCTACGGCTTTCCAAGCAAAAGGGAAACCATCTTCGGCTATGAGCATTCGATGGGTTTGCTTTATCAATATGCTGCCGAAGCCGTTGGCATGGACGGTATGAATGACGTTTACAAATTCTTAGGCTACCGAACTCATATTAAATATCAGGACATCGCGCGGTGCGATGCACTGGCGACTGAGATCACCTCTAAGTATTTGGTCGCGTGGATGAATCCTTCACTCTGTAGAACGGCGCCTATTATTAAACACGCTGACCTAATTGACTACGCAAAGCTTAAACAGGTGAAAGAAGATTGCATGCGGCTATTTACACCTGTAATCGACGATGATTCTTTTATGTCTCGGGTGCGTGTCGGTTATGTAGTCCAGAAAGTATTAGAAGACGTCGTCATTAGGTATATGTCCGTGTTTAAGTTTAAGACATTGCTTGTCTCTGGCGGCGTGTTTTATAACGTACGTCTCAATGACAAACTGCGTAAGACTTTCCGCGACATTAAATTCTGTGCCATGCCTTTGGCAGGTGATCAGGGGGCGGCCATTGGACTTGCCTTTGCGCACGGCAAATGCATTGACCATGAATTTAAAAATCTATTTTGGGGCGTACGCCCTACAGACGAATCATGCACTCTGGAAAAAGTAGTCATCAATGATCAAGGCATCGAACGTATTGCCGATCTCATTGCAAGTGGTGTAATTGTAAACGTCTTTCATGGCGCTATGGAGTTTGGTCCACGTGCCTTATGCAATACATCTACCTTGGCGCTATGTAATCGTGACTTAGTTGACGCAATCAACGTTGCAAATGGCCGAACGACCGTGATGCCTATGGCACCTGCAATCCGCAAAGAGGTCATGCCGTATTTATTTTCTAATACCGATCTGGAGCGAACCGTTGCAAGTGATAAATTCATGATCACAGCGCATAATTTTCTGCCTCGTGTCAGCGTAAACGAATTCGGAGGTGCCATGCATCGCGATGTCGACGGTACATACAGCGGTAGGCCTCAGATCATTACCGAAGACACTGATTTTATGTATCGCCTGCTCGGTATCTTATTTAATAAGCACGATGTGCGGGCCGTCATTAACACGTCGCTAAATATCCATGGGCAACCTATCATCTATTCGCAGCCCGACTTACTTAAAGTTCACAGTGAATGGTCTAAAACCTGTCCTGCGCAGTTCGAGACTTTTATTCTGGAGCAACCTAAATGATCGATAATCTAATCAAATTACAGCATCAGCATTTTGGCATTGCTTATGATGGCCCGAGCCGTCACTTGGATCCTGAGGAAGAAAACTTTCGCTTGGCTGCCATGATGGAGGAGCTATCAGAATTTATCCTAGCCAAAAGCTTAGATGACAAATACGATGCACTGATCGATCTGATCATCTTCGCCTCTGGTACACTGGAGCGTATGGGTCTGCCCATCGAGCCAGCGTTGCTCGAGGTCGCTATGTCCAATATGAAAAAGAAGCTAGGGCCTAATACCAAGCGCGGCAGTTTTAGCATCGATCTTATTAAACCGGAAGGATGGGAGCCTGCCAATGTTGCGCAATTCATCAGGACATAGAACGATCATCGTCGAAGGGGTCGACGGCATGGGTAAATCACATTTAACCCAACAACTCGGTGACTATCTTAAACGCAATGTCATTACCTGCGGCCCAGCGCCGAAGACATTTGATGAGATTAAATACTGGGTCAATGAACATGAGAAGCATGTCCTCGCCGGCGATGTGATTTTAGATCGTGTTACCGCATTCTCTCACTATGTCTATAAGACAACTTTAGGTTCTACAGTCCACAAAGACTTTCTGCACTATCGTGCTAAGCGTCTGGCATCTTATGACGCGATCGTCATTCTCTGTAAGACTGATGAGCCAATCCATGAGCTTAAAGACTATGATGATCTTGCAAAAGTAAAAGTCGTCATGGAGAATATTGATAAACTTCATCGCGCGTATTTGTATCTATTCACAACGATTGGGGTCACACCCATTATCTATGATTGGAAGGCGCCTAATGCGTTTGCCCTTCTGCTTAAAAAATTAGAGGACATGTAATGAAAGGCCGCCACTTTACAGAGCTATATCAAGATCTATCTCGCCTCGGTGATCTAATCACAGTCAGAGGCTTATCATCTTTAGAGTTACTTAATTACACGTTGTTTATTGATAACCCGCGCGACTGCCTTACTAGTTTTACAAATCGCAATCTTAATTTGCAGTATTGCAAAAAAGAGTGGCTTTGGTATCTTCACGGTGATCGCTATGATGGGTCGATCATGGAGCATGCGTCACTGTGGAAAAAGATCCAATTACCAGATGGCGGTTTTAATTCAAACTACGGGCAATACATTTTTAGGCAAGGGCAATTTGGCTGGGTTGTTAATAGTTTAGTCAAGGATCCTAATTCACGACAAGCATGTATGCAGCTGTTAAATTCATCTCACATGCATGAAGGCAATCCCGATGTGGTCTGCACCATGGGTATCCAGTTTTTTATTAGAGATAAGAAACTGTCTATGCACGTACACATGCGCAGCAATGACGCGATCTTTGGCATGACCAATGACGTATTTTGTTTTTCACAACTGCATCAAATGGTTTATTGGGCTCTTAAAGCCGAAGGTTTGGATATCGAACTAGGGGAATATACCCACCAAGTGGGTTCATTGCATGTTTATGAGAACCATTTTGGAATGCTGCTTAAGTTGGCGACCGCAGGTGGTTCAGATCACTATGAGATTGACATGCCAGAACCGACATCGATCGAAGACTTTACAAGCATCATGGGCTACGGTCCCGGGAATGGAAGTGCTTATGCCGACTGGATGCTGTCATGACACGCCCAACACCTGATCAGTATTTTTTAAGCATGGCGAGGTTAGCATCGACGCGAGGTACATGCTGCCGCAGACAGGTCGGGTGTGTTTTGGTCAATGGTATGAATCGTGTGCTGTCGACAGGCTATAACGGCCGCTATGCCGGTGCGCCGCATTGCAATGAGGGATTTCCCTGTGAAGGGGCCAATCTGCCGTCAGGCACAGGACTCGATAAATGCGAGGCCTTGCATGCGGAGAGTTCTGCTTTGCTCTTTTGTAGCAATGTCTATGACATAAAGACTTGCTATGTGACGGTCACGCCCTGCATCGAATGCACCAAAATGCTGCTAAACACATCATGCCAAAGAATTGTGGCACTCGATGAGTATCCCCACCCTACCGCCAAACGCTTATGGCAGCAGGCAGGCCGAGATTGGGAGGTGCGTCTTGATCTCTCTGGACTTTGAAACCTACTCGGAGCTTGATCTAAAAGAGACTGGCGTCTACCCATATGCCCGTCATGCCTCTACGGAGGTCCTCCTGATGTGCTATACCTTCGATGAAGGTGTAACTATGCATACGTGGAAACAAGGCGATCTACCCCCTCTAGAACTATTTGAGGCAATCTTAAATGGTGAATGCATTAGGGCGTTTAACGCTCAGTTCGAGACAGAAATCTGGGAGCATGTCTGTTATGCCAAAATGAATTGGCCTTATGTCGATCCTACTCAGTGGTTAGATACCCAAGGTCTAACCTATTCATTGGCGCTCCCTGGGTCTTTGGACGCTGTTGCCGGTGCTTTAGAGCTTCCTATCCAAAAGAATAAAGACGGGACCCGCCTAATCACCAAATTCTCTAAGCCGCGCAAACCTACCAAGACCAATAAAAGCATCCGCAATCTGCCCAAGGATTTTCCTGAAGACTTTGAGCGCTTTGCAGTCTACTGCGCTGATGACGTGCGGGTCGAGTGTGCCATCTATGCCAAGATTCCGCTTAAGGATTTTATAGGCATGGAGAAGGATGTGGTCGCACAACACATCAGAATGAACCGTCAAGGCATTGTGCTCGATGTCAATGCGTTTAATCTAATCAGGCGCATGCTTGATTATGAGCGCGAGCGTTTAACTAAAGAGCTTATAGAGTTGACCAATGGCGAGATCCAGACTGACGGCCAGATTGCTAAAATCGTTCAATGGAGTGCTGATCAAGGCTATATTCTCCCCGGCTTGACTAAGTTTGACGTCGAGAAGGTTCTAGCTCTTAAGCACGTTCCGCCAAAAATTAGACGATGCTTGGAGATCCGCCAGACTCTTGGCCAAGTGTCGACCAAGAAGTACGAGCGCATGGCTACTGTGCTCTGCGATGACGGGACGGCTAAAGGCAATCTTGTTTACCATCGGGCCTCTACAGGTCGCAGTGGTGGTGCAGGCCTGCAGATGCATAATTTTCCTCGTGACTATATTTCCAATGATTCTCGGATCGTCGATGACTGCATCGAGTTTATCGGGCGCGAACAGTATGAAGAGGTGACCACCCTCTATGGCGGCGATCTCTTTGATGTAGGTAAAGGTCTACTGCGATCTATGTTCATTGCGCCCCCAGGGCAGTTGATCTATGTTGCCGATTTTAGTGGTGTGGAGAATCGCGGTGTCGCTTGGTTCTGCAGGGATCCGGTCGGCTTAAAGGTCTTTGAGGAAAAGCGTGACCAGTATCGTGAATTTGCTGCGGCTCAGTTTGGGATCACCACTGCGCAGGTTAGCGCGGAACAGCGTACGGCAGCAAAGGCGACCATTCTAGGCGCCATCTTCGGATCCGGTTGGAAAACTATTTATGAGACCAATGTGCAGCGCGGCATTCCTATGACCGAGGCCGAAGCGCAGCGAAACGTCGAGGACTTTAGAAACATCTATAAGGTGACTGCTCAGACTTGGTATGACTTGGATCGTATGGCGCAAGCCGCAGTCTCCAAGCGGTCGGACCAACTCTATAAAGGCGTCAAATTCGGTGTGCGCGGTGATTTCCTATTCATCAAATTACCAAGTGGCAGATTGCTGGCGTATCACAAGCCAAAGTGTGAGATGGTCATGACTCCCTGGGGGAAGGAAAAGATGGCTGTCACTTATATGGGGTTGACTGCTCAGAAGGTTTGGATGCGCCTAACTTTAACACCTAATAGATTGATCGAGAATATCGTGTCCGCCATCTGTAGGGATCTTCTGATGCACAGCATGCTGGTCATTGAACGTGACGGTCGTGTCAAACCTGTATTAAGTGTCCACGACGAGGCAGTCTCTTATGGCGAGCCAGATGCTATCTCTAAACATGACTATGAGCGGCTTATGGCAACAATCCCCGAATGGGCCATCAATGATCAAGGGGTTCCTTTTCCGTTAGAGGCCGAAGGTTATATTTCAAAACGGTATAAAAAATAAAATTCTTTTATACAAACTAAATTTATTGTGTATAATTTAATCTCCAACACTCAGGAGAAGTACATGAAAGCTAAAAATTTACAAAACGCTACAGTCTTTGACTGCCGTCTTAAAAACATTCCTTGCCAGATCGCATACTGGAATCGCGAGTTGTATTCGGTCTTAGACCGCAAAGGCTATAACGCGCCATGGCTTGAGGCCAAAGTCGAGGCATGGGAAATCGAAGAACTGATTGCCGAAGACCGCCATGACCGTAAGGAGATTTGTGATGTCTGAAGGAAGATTTGCTATGTTTGAGAACATGACCCTTGCACAACTGCAAGCAGAACGCGAGCGCATTGAAAAGCAAAATGCGCATTGGCGTACTCACCAAAATCAAGATGGTTCGTACGAAGCGTCTATGAGCTATGATGGTTTCTATATTGTGATGCGCAAGATTCAGGAGTTAAAAGACCGTGAACAGAACAACAGTCTTTAAAGAAGTGTGTGGTTGTATTGGTTTTGTAGTTATTCTTTTCTTTCTAGTAACAATCTAAAAATAAATCAAGGGGTATTACCATGAATAAAGGTGTCAAAGCTGCAACGTTAAAAAAGGCAATCGCTCTCTTATCAGCATTGCAAACTGAGTTTATTATTAAGACTGAAGAGGGTGATTTGTACACTCTTGGGGATTTAGTCTTAGCTGACGATTCTAAACGAACTCGTGTTTGCACAGAAGCCCGAGGCGTGCACAAAGATTTTCTGATTTCTGCAGGGCTCGACGCTATGGAAGTAGGTAGTGTGCTAGTCATTCCTAAAGGCGAGTTTGATGTCGCTGCAGTACAGCGGCGCGCCAGTTCTCGAGCATGTTCGCTGTGGGGTAATGGCTCGGTGACGACTGCGGTCGTTGGCGATAACGTAGAAGTTCTTCGTATTCAATAAAGGATTAGTCATGGAACTTAAACCGGAGCATCAACCGTATGCGCCGGCGTCCGCCACCAATGTGCAACGCATTTGGAAAAAGTATGGGTGGACGCCGCCGTCAAAAGATCAAGATATTCTTGATAAGTGGAATTACTTCAAAAGCCTTTCTCTTCTTTGCGAAGCCGCATTGCAATTTACAAAGGAGCCAAAATGAAAGAGCAGCGTGAAATGCAAACGCACATTGACGAGCTTAATACTCACATCAAAGCGCAGTCAGATGAGATTGACTTCTTAAAGAATATGTTGAAACGTAGCGTGATGTTAACGCCTAGCATAGTGGCAGATGCTAACCGCTATCGTTGGCTGAACAAGTACACCAGTCAGTTGTTCATGGTGACTGAGCAGCAGATGAATGATGAGGTTGACCGTGCTATGGCAGGGGGTGTGAAATGAAACACAAACACGCAGACCTTATACACGCATGGGCTGACGGGGCGCAGATTCAGATACGCTGTAGTCCAAGCGATAAGTGGGCCAATGCGCATTCGCCTTTTTGGGATGCGGATAGAGAATACCGCATCAAGCCCGAACCAACGCCTGACTTGTACAAATACGTTGATGTCAGGGCGGTTAGGGATGGCATTTGCCAATGGACTACTTGCCTGCCTGAAGAGGCAAACTTGGGCTTGATCTTTGATGGCGAAACCAAACAATTGAAATCAGCGGAGGTGATGAAATGAAAGAAACCAACTACACATACGAAGTAGTGGGCTGTGCAAAGATTTACATTGAAGAAGGTATGTACTCAATCGCCGAGCTTGAACAGAAGCTGGCTGACTTTAAAAAAGTGTCAGCAGCTATGACCAAGCAACTTGAGCGGTCAATGCAAAAAACCAGACAGGTGCTGAAATGAACGAACGATTAAAAGAATTGGCTGAACAGGCGGGGTTTGATAAACATCATGCTGAATATGACACTAGGATTGAACGCTTTGCCGAGCTTGTGCGCCAAGACGAACGTGAAGCTTGTGCAAAGTTGTGTGACGATTTGCAACTAACCGATCTTTGCATTCGTGACTGGGCTGACGGAACTTATGATTGTGCCAAAGCAATCAGAGCAAGGGGTAATCATGAACAAGATTGATTTAATCATTGATGCGCTTGAGCGTACACATAAAGATGTTTTTGTAATGCAAGCTCTCGCCGCAGCCCGTGAGTTGAAAGCGTTGAAGCCTGTTGGCTATATGGACAGCAGAGGGATACTGTTTAATAAAACAACACACCCGCAGCTAAACACACCACTCTACGCACTTGAGGTGACGAAATGACGGACACCGAAATCATTGGGCTGATAGCGTTGGCTGTTGGCTACTCAAACGGCGTGATGTTGGGTTGGGTACTTTGGCGTAAACCATATTTAAAGGTGACGAAATGAACCGTGAAATTATGCAGCAAGCGTTGGATCATT
>Ga0114974_10001410_pt1 | contig 19043 bp, 24 predicted proteins | sample S_130206_EF_Meta_FD_87318 | JGI IMG/M metagenome (GOLD analysis project Ga0114974, IMG submission 87318) | Freshwater microbial communities from Lake Simoncouche, Canada to study carbon cycling - S_130206_EF_MetaG | ecosystem: Environmental > Aquatic > Freshwater > Lake | place: Lake... | reverse complement strand
TATTGCTATTATTAGACAGATTTACTTCTGTGTAATAATTGCCAGTGCTTAGTAAGTTTTTCCATTTTAAATTACGAAATATTATCATTCAGCCACTTCAGTATTAATTGCTTCAATGTATAGCTCACGCATGATTGCTTTTAGTTTTTCTGGTTCAACATCTAGAGGCAGATTGTCTATGTATTTTGAAAGTATCGTCATTGTATCTTCAGCCTGGTCAATCAACTCTTGGTCATCACCAAGTAAAACATCACTAAAGTCCTCTACGATAGCTAAGTCAGCAACACCTGCCTTGTAGAAGTTATCAATCACATGGTCAAACAAATATGGATTTTGTTTGTTTAATACCACAACTTTGATGTAGGCATCTTTTAAAGACCCAAAATCATATTGTTTCCAAGATTCAAAATCAGATTGGCCATCATCGTATGATATCTTATGAAACATTGAAAATGGGTTCTTTACAAATTCTAATTCTCGTGTGTCTGTGTCAAAGATATGAAAACCTTTGGTGTCATTGTAATCAGACCATGTCATTTCATAAGGCGTTCCAACATAAGTGATGTTGCCATCGTTTGACTTATGATGAAAGTGTCCTGTTAAAACAATATCATACTTGGATAAAGCCTGTTTGTCAATACCTACATCACAAACATTGCCTTTGTCCATTTCAAAGCCTGAAATCTCAAAGTGACCAAAACAAATCTGTGCCTTACTATCTTTTATCTTTGAAAAAATATTGGCTTCATTTTCATCACAAATCCAAGGTACAACATCAACTTTAATGCCATCAAAATCTACTGTTTCAAATTCATCATAGATTTTAATGTTATCGTATCCCTTTAATAGTAAATTGGGAGAGTTGACTTCAAGTGTGTTTTTATAAGCAACATCATGGTTACCAACCAAAGCATACAAGGTTATGTCATGTTGTTTGAGCTTATCAAAAAAATACTTTCGTGCTAGATAAAGTGAGTTGAAGTTGATAAACTTTCGCCTATCAAACAGGTCACCCATTTGAAATACTGCTTTGATATTGTTTTCAACCAAATAAGGAAAAAATACCTGGTCGTAAAATTTTTCAAAGTAATTATGGAAATCAATTGAATCGCCTCTGGCCCCTAAGTGGGTATCACCAAGAATACATATCTTCATACTATTTGTTTTTTAAAACCTTCTATTTCATCTTTCAATTTTAGTTTATTCTTTTTTAGAACACTAATAACGGCACAGTTGCCGTGGTGAGTTTCTTCTTCGTGTATTTGTTTGTCTAAATTGTCATGCTGTTTTTGTAGGTGTTTTATATGATGCTCAATTTTCAATTTATCCATTATAACTCCTATTTTCGTTTATGTCAAGCGGAATCAGGCAATTCTTCATCTAAAAATTTCTCTAGGCCTTTGGTCTTGCCTTCTTTTTTCTTGCGTTTGCTTTCTTCAAAATTAAAAATAAACTCAGAGATGTTATCATACAATTCAAATTGCCGTGAATGGCCTTCAGAATCTTCAAGCATTTCAAATTCATCTAGTATGCCAATCTGCTCTGTTGCCTTGTATTTGACATAGAGTTGTTTCTTCTCTTTCATAATACGGCGTAAAAAGGCATAGTAAATAATCTGTGTAAAGTAGGCAAATGGGTTCTTTGATTTGTCAGGATCAAAGTTACGGAAATACATTATACAGTTTTCAATACCATCTGCAATCATCTCATCACGGAAAGAATAAGAGATAAAGTTTGGCTTACGAGATAGATGGTCAGCAATCTTCAAAAAACATTCGCCAATATAGTTTGGTATTTGTGGGTCAAGCTTCTTATTCTTTTTAGCCTCATCACACAACCGTTTGTACTCCACCAATGCAGCCAGAAAATCGGCATTGTTTACATAGTGTTTTGGTTTCTTAGTGCTAGTGCTCATATTTGCCTTCTTTTTCGCTTGACATGTGTTATTATCTTGGTGTTCCGTTTAAATGTAGATTAGTCCTAACAGTAGCTAGGAGTTTCAATACTCTTTTTCTATAATCAAATCCCAACATAGATGCTTTCTTTCCTTCGTTATAAGGTGGTGTTCTTCCTGTTGAATAGTATTGGTCAGCAGTAATATCAATCAGTTCTCCTTCTTTAGTTACTGCCCACCAGTGCCAAATGTCCTCATCATCTAAAGCTCTATACAGTTTAATGTTTTCACTACCAAATAGTTTCTGTAAACATGCTGATGCGGTATGACAATGGCCAAACATAGGGTTAGTTTTATTTCTTTCTATCCATTTTTTAGGTAACAGGTCACATGATAAACTATTTTTAATAGTTTGGCAAGCATGTTTTACATTATCACCGTTATAATCAAACATTTCCATATTTTGTATTCTTAATCATAGTAAAACCTTTTAACAGTTCTTGTATTCCGTTACTCAGGTTATAATTGGGTTTAAATCCTTGTTGTTCAATCTTTTCATTTGATACCATATAGTTGCGTTGGTCTTTATCTTTACCAATTTCAGCTTCAACAATCTCAAAGCGAGGCACATATGTTTTAATGATATCACACAACTCACGCTTCGATACATTGGCAGAAGAAAGACCTACATTATAGATTTGACCACGCATTGTTTCTTGAGCAATGGCCATCTTAAATGCCTGAACCACATCACGCACATGAATATAATTGCGTTTGAAGTGTGATTCAAATAACACCACAAAACCATCATACACGGCACGATAGGTCATATCATTTACCAACAAATCAATTCTCATTCTTGGTGACATGCCAAATACTGTTGCAAGCCGTAAGCTTGTGGCATTAGAATGATTCATTAATACTTTTTCTACTTCAACCTTATCTATGGCATATCGTGAAATAGGATTCAATGGTGATTCTTCAGTACAATTATCTCCTGTACCATAGGCACTATTTGTTGTAGGCATAATTACAACTTGGTCTTTATCCAAGTATTTCATCATCATAAAGATAGCATCTTTGTTTGTGGTTGTAGCACCAATTGGATCTCTATCGCAGAATGGTGCACCAACATATGCTGCCAATGGTATGATTATATCAGCATCTTTCATTAATGGCAACATGTCTGCTTCAATGCGAACATCACCACGATACACTTTAAAATTTGGATGATAGCACACATGGTTCAAAGAAGATTGGCCAAAAATAAAATTGTCCAATACAGTAACATTATGTCCATCGTGAAGCAACTCAGGTACTAAAACAGAACCAATATATCCTGCACCACCTGTAATTAATATGTTTGCCATTTAAGCCTCATTCAATGATTTGGTAATAAAATCAATTTCGTCTAACGACATTGATGGAAAATTGCCAAGATAAAAACCATAAAAGTGAATATGTTCTGTATTTGGAAAATTCAAATGATAATTTTCAGGTAACATATTCTTTAAATATGGTTGTCTTAGTTGATTGCCACCGCCAGCACTACCACGGCGAAACTCAATTTGTTCATCTTTCATCTTTGTCATTACTCTATTTAATAAATCTTGGTCTTTATCTTTCAATATTAAATTGAAAGCATAGTTACTGGCACCAATCAATTTAAAGCCAGCATAAAACTTTTTCTGATCCAACTTCGATAAAAACCTTTCGTGATTTCTATTTCGGAGTATAACATTATTATTCAAATTTGGCAACTGTGAAAGCCCAAGTATGCCGCCTAACTCATTGTTACGCATGTTATAGGCTGGATAAGCAAAGATAAAATCTGAATTCAACTGTGAATATACCTTCTGATAATTCTTAATCATTGGTTCTGAACCACATTCACGAACCATGCCGTGTGAGCGTAACATGCGAACAGTATGGTAAACTTCTTCATCGTTGGTGCAAACCATACCGCCTTCAATTGTGGTCATATGATGTGCATAATAGAAAGAGAAATTAGACATCCATCCAATACTACCGCAAAGCTTGCTTCCGTGCATTGCTCCATGTGACTCGCAAACATCTTCAATCAATGGAACCTTGTATTTGGCTAGAGTTGATATCAAGTCATCAGTTAGTGCATCAAAGCCTTGGATATGCGATAAAAACACAGCACGGGTATTTGGCGTGATGGCTTTAATGATGGCATCAGAATTCATGCCTAGAGTGTCTATATCCACATCAACAAAAACTGGTGTAAATCCACATTGTATTACTGAAGCAATATCAGATACCCATGTTAAAGGCGGTACGATAACTTCACCGCCTTTTGGATATTTAATTTTCAACATAGTCATTGAAAGTAGATTGGCAGAAGCACCAGAGTTTACAAATACTGAATACTTTACGCCAAGCCATTTCGACCAAGCTTCTTCAAACTCTCTACACTTAGGACCATTGGTAAGAATAGGGTCATCTTGTTTTAGATGCTCAATCATGGCATCCAAATCTTGTCGTGTAATATTATTTCGCATCAAAGGGTATTTCATACTTTCCTCACATATTGTTTAATATAACTTGTGAACCATTATTATCAAACTTAAATGGCACCCACACTTTTATTTCTTTCATTGTTTTTTTAAAATGTTCTTGTAAAGTTGGCGGTACCAAAAACATAAAGAATCCACCACCACCTGCACCCATTAGTTTGCCACCATAAGCTCCGTTTTCAATAGCAGAGTAATAGATGTTATCAATCCATTTTTGTGTAACACCATCTGCCAAATTTCGTTTAATACTCCAAGCGGTGTCTAATAATTCTCCTATTATACTCATTTCTTTTTCTTTGGCAAGCATTATTATGGCTTCATTGGTAGAGCTTGCCATTTCTAAAAGTAAATTATCTATTTTACCTTCTTTAATGTTATCAACATTTTTCTTTGCGTGTACCTCAGCAAGCCGAGAAACACCAGAGAAACCAAGCATGATATGAGATTCTAGGTATTTTTTATATTCGTTTGACATTGGAAAATCTTCTGTTTTCCAACCATCACTAGACATAGAAATTAATTGTATACCGCCATGTGCCGCCATAATTTGGTCTTGTATGCCAACATTTTCGCCAATAAGGTCTTGTTCTACTGTAATGGCTTTTTGTGCTAGTTGTTCTTTTGTCAGAGGTTCTTTTTGTAAATGATGCAAAGCATTTAATAGACCTACTGTAAATGATGATGATGATCCAATACCTGAACGAGCAGGTAAATCTCCATCGTGACCAATGGTAATATTACCGGTTATGTTTTTAAATTTTAAACAAGCACGAATGGCTGGGTGGTCAATATCATCTACTGAATTAACATTTTCAATTTTTGAATATGTAATGTGGATATTGTGGTCAAAAAATGGAGGCAAAGGCTTCACATGAACATAGCAATGGTGATTCATTGCAGCTGAAATACATTTACTTGGGTGATTATTATACCATGCTGGATAATCTGTACCGCCACCAAATAAGGACAATCTATATGGAGTTTTTGTTATAATCATAATTTAACATGTTTTAATGTGCCACTTGTGTAGTGGCTGAATACAGTATTTTTTTCATGGGGTGGTTCAAACTCACCTACATTACAAGCAATAAAAAGTTCTTCACCTATTTTAGGTATAGTATCCAAATACTCCGCTTTTCGGTCAGGATGGACATCATGGTCACCTGCAAAGATTGTAGTATCAATAGACACACGGCTACCTGCACCAAGCAATCTATTTGTTTTATGTATTAACGCATAGTCGCTTATGTTTATGTATCCTTTCTCTGGTACTATGGTGTCGTTCTCATAGTAGTCCACAGTCCATTGCATATCAGTATATTCGGCCGATGTTTCTAAAAAATTATCATTGAACTTTGATTCATCTTTAAGTTTATAGAAATGCAAGTAGTTATTATCGGCATCACCAAAGATTGGCATATGACAATTCATACCCCATGGTCCTTCTACCCACGCATCAGAATGTGGCAACGCTGTATCTAAACCACGACCAACATTATCTTCTAGCTCTTGTGAGTATTTGATACGAATGTTTGGAGTTAACCGAAACTTTTTTAGGTACTCTGGTTTATCTTCAATTAAATTGGCAACTAAATTACACCAACTACGAATAAAGAAATTGTATTCTAAAGCAAACTCTTTTTTTGGTACAACACCGCCATTTGGAGTTACATTTAATCTATCTTGCCTACTAGCATCTAATCTTTTTATGAATTCAGCTTCGTCTGGTGTGTATTCAAAATGTAAAGCACGAGCAATATAAATTCCAATTGATTGACATAAATCAGAGTATAATTTTTGCGGTACTTGTTTGCGAATAAACAAATCACGGACTTTTTCCATTTGCCAATTATTGGTCATTTGGGTCATTCTATCTTTACGATACTGTAATGAACTCATAACAAATCTCTTATTCTTTGTATAATTTTTTCTTTTGATGGTGGCAGATTATCAACTTGCGAATAAAATCCTGCCGTCTTATTATCTAAACCCATCACATCTATATCTGCACCTGTTAATTTGTTCAAATCAAATGCTAAACTTTTGGCAATACCATCAACATAGTCATCATCTAAAACAATACCTTTTCCTGTTCTTCGTAATGATGCCAGTTCTTCTACACTTGGTCTAAATGGTTTTATCTCCATAATATGGCACACATCAACTTGAATGCCTTCTTTCTCTAATTCTTTTGCAGCTTCCACGGCCGCAAAGCGTGTAATAGAAATAGGAAATAAAGTAATCTTTGCATTATCTTTATAGATGTTTGGCATTTCTTCTGTGTTGCCATATGCACCACGATGTTCTGAAACATAATACACTTCATCTTCAGCCATAAATTGTTTATACACGGACTCGTATTCACCTGGCGTCATTGGTGAAAATATTTTTAAACCTGGCATACGATAATATAATGAATGGTGAGATGAACCAGCTACAGGCCCTATCGCACCTTCCATAGCAATTGACCTCACGAACATAGGACAAGAAACACCCCATATCTCTTTTGATTTGGCGGCATAATTTGTAATTGATGGTGCATTGTACCAATTAAAGCCTTGATACCGAATAACATACATCGGTCTACGGCCAACAAGTGCAGCTCCAACAGCAATGCCACCACCAGCGACATCAGCCATAGACAACTCAACCATACCATCTTCTTCATACAACTCTGGTAATGTACCACCAACCCAACCAACAGCGGTAAGACATTGACCTATTGCAATACCATTTTCTTTAGTTAAATGATGGCGAACAGTTTCTTTAATCGTTTCTCTTAGCGTAGGCATTTGTTCCAAGCCTCCTTCACAAATTCTTTGGCTTCTTTATCATAAGTATCGCCAAAATAGTTTACATAAGTTTTATGTGTATCATGTATATCTGGATCGTCAATACCTGCTCCTGCGTGCCAAAACAATCGGTGGGTGCGAATATTAAACAATGCAGGTTCGCTTGTGTCGCAAAGTGATAGATGGTCCCAAATGTCTTTAGGATCATCGGTCATATCAAAGGCTTTCATCTTATATGCCTTTGCTACATCATGCATCTCCCAACACCGTCTTACCTTCTTCTCGGTAAGTATGGACAAATTATTATCTTCTACGATATACCATATTGGTAGTTTTTTTGTAGATGCCCAACCAATAGCTGCCACAAAATAATCTTCTTCAGCTGCTGCGTCACCAGTAAAACACATAGTAAACTTTTTATTACCATAACAGGCGCCTGTTGCTATTGGTCCATGAGAACCCATTAGACCATCATGGCCGTATATTTGTTTTTGTTTAGATTGTATTGAGGCTGAACCGCCCATACCATTAGCACACCCTTTTGAATCACCAAGGAGTTCTAATATAAGTTCCGTCATATCACCACCAAAATTGAGGTATGTAGAATGACCTCGGTGTTGTATGAAGATTTGTTTGTCTATGTCACCAATAAATTCAGAAAGAGTAGCAGAGATGTATTCTTGGCCTGCTGAAAGATATACAGGTATCTTAATTGTTTTTGCTTCTACTTGCCTGTAAACTTCTTCTTCAAATGCTCTACAAATTGCTGCCTTTTTATAAATTCTTAAAAGTGTTTCATAGTCCAATGTAGAATGATTTTCCATTTTTCACCATATCAATTGCTGTTTTCATCCAAATACCCATGTGGTCATAATGTGGAGATGACACGATATTGCCATCTGTTACAACAGGATCTCTACTATATGTAGCACCCGCATTATTGATATCATCTTCTAACGAATAGTAACCGCTAATTCGTTTACCTTTAACAATTTTGGCCGATATCATCAATTGAGCGCCATGACAAGTGCTTGCAATTACTTTACCTGTTTTATTAAAGTCAGCAATAAAACGAAGCACATCTTTTTCTTGGCGAAGTTTCTCTAGTGATTTAACGCCACCAGGTAATACTAACAAATCTGTTTCATCTAAAAGTTTTTCATATCTTTTTTCGTCTTTTAGTTCAACAAGAAGTTTATCTGAGGTCATATTGACACCCATAATGCCAAAGAATTTGCCTTTGACATTGGCCATAATTTCTACATCGGGAGTTTCTTCTTTTAATCGGTAGTATGGATAAACTAACTCTTGGTCTTGGAAATTTTCCCATGTTATAATCAATGCTTTCATCTCAATCTCCTAATAATTTTCTTTTCAATTTAACTGTTTTGGTATCATTCAATTCATCAATTGCTTTCTGACCAAACTTATCTTTCATCAACTCTAAATATTTAGGACTCTCGTGGTAGCTGTCCCATGCTTTATCTCTAAACGCCAATATTTCTGCCGCTGTTACATGTTCATTGGCCAAGTTAAGTGTTTCATACGAGTGTTGACTGTAACCTGCATAAGTGTCTGGTAATTGCGTGCCAAAGATACGAGCCTGATTATGTAATGGGCTACCTGGATATGCCATTGCAGAATAGAAATTGGCCATCTCAGTAGGATTCTCCATTGCAAAATCTAATGTAGCTTGCATAGATTCTTTCGTATCATAAGGTAGACCAAAAATATAATTACCACCCACATTAATACCTGCATCACGAATGGTACGAATTAAATCTAACACTTTAACTTCCTGAAAACCTTCTTTATGAATTTCTTTACGCAATTCATTATTAGGGTTCTCAATACCAAGACCTAGCCATTTTACACCTGCTCTAGATAACTTGTCCAAATACTTAGGCTTACAGGTATCAACACGAGAGTAAGCCCAAATATTAAAGTCATAACCTCGTTCAATAATTAAATCACAAATGGCTTCAAAGTGTCGTGGGTTCAATACAAACAATTCATCCGCAATTTTAACATTACGAACACCTTGTGAGGCAATGTAATCAAATTGTTTTATAATAAACTCAGGTGACCACCAACGAAAGACATTACTATCTGCTGATGATATATTTGACCCTTGTTTTGTTCTGTTGATAATGTTAATCATACAGAAAGAACATTTGTAAGGACAACCTAAACTTGTATAGAGAGCTGCGAATGGTTGTTTCTCGGTATCGTTTGACCACGAATGCCAACCTGCTGTGCGATACTGTGTAAGAGATGGCAATAAATCCCATGCCATGCCAGGTAAATCAATTTCTAACATGTCTTTAGGTACAACTTGTGATGGTGCATTGAAGATAATGTTACCTTCACTATCTCTAAACACCAAACCATCAACTCTCTTTAAATTATAATCATCAAATGAAGACACCTGTAATAGATTACGAATAGTATAAACACCTTCATTTTGGCAAACAGCATTAATGTAAGGTTCTTTTTTAAGTGTTTCTTCTGGTAATGCCGCCACATGGCCGCCAACAAAAAGAATAAAAGTATTTGGTTCTAAATTGCGTAACTCTTGTGCGGTTGCCGTAGCGCCTTCCATGTTCTGTGAAGATGCGGATGGTTGTTGGCCATATACAACAAAGCAAACAATCTTCGCTTTGTATTCGGTAATTCGTTTGGCTGAAGTTATGTAATCTAAATGTTCTACTTCAGTATCTAAAATCTCTGTGCTATACCCTATTGAACGAACACTATTTGCCAACATGGCTGCCCAAATTGGAGGCTCAATGGCAGAATTTTTATTTGCTAATCCTTGATAGATTTTTTTAGAAGCATTAGGGTGAACGAATAATATATCAATCATATTTTTTTCCAATCAGTTGTGACCAATCATGTATGTTTAATGAATCAACGCAGATTACATTATTTTTTAATGATGCAAAGTTTTTAGGGTTATCATCATAAAAAACAATTTTACCTTTTAATACATCAATGAAAGTAGCTTTGTTAAATGTTTTATACTCTAGTACCTGAAATCTATTGAGATATTGGGAGATATTAAATAATTCTAGCATCTGTATTGATGGTTGTTTTGAAAATGCCATGCCAAAATACGACCCAACGGAAATAAAACCTAGTTGATTATCTTCATGTTGTAGGTGTTCTAGGTACTCTCTGACACCTTTACGCAAACGACAATATGAAAACACATCATCGGTCACCACATCATCTTTTATTTGATATGGTGGGACTAATTGTTTTGCCCAAATAGGATTGCCATTTTTATCAAAAGTATCCCATAATGTAAGGTCTAAATCAAAAAGATAAATCATTTACTCACATATATCATAGATGTATTAGGTTCAAACTCAAATGCTGTTGCTAAACGGTGTAATGTTTTGCCATCAATTACATCACCAGGCCATACGACCTTTTCATTCTTTACAGTAACAATGCCGCCTTTTGTAACAATGAAAAGTTCTTCTTCACTCTTATTTAGGAGCTGTTCCTTGTCTGTAATAAGGAGATGTTTTACTAGGCAACCACGAATATTGTATTCTGTTGGGTTCTCAGATGATTCTTTAATCCAAAAACAATCTTGGTCTTTTGGAGAATGAGCATTACTACCTTCATATTCGGTGCCTGCACGGCCATAATTATCTTCTAGGCGAACTAGGTCGTGTTTATCTTCAGGCGTTTCTATCTCAAAAATAAAACTATCGGTAATTGCTCGTGTAGAATGAAAGCGGGAACGAAAAATATGAATTTTATCCAAGCCTTCTAACTTCATTGAGTTACGCAAAAAAGATAACTCTGCTTTGCCTTCTAGCACCACAAAACCGGTGTTCTTGTTTGGATGACAATGCATAGAGGTTTGCTTGTCTTTTTCAATATGTAAATACCAAATAGCAACTTCATTGTTACGATAACAAAGATACTCTTTACCCCATGGTTTTTTCACAATCACATCAGTATAGTCCATTAATGTAGCCTTTTGTTTTTTTTCTCTCTCATTAGGTCAATAACATCTTCAATCTGTAATTCTTCTTCATCCTCATCGTCATCTTCTTCGTCATAAAAATCATCATCATTTATGCCACGAATTCTTTTCTTTTCCATAATCTCTTGAGATTCAAGCACAGCTCTACCATAGTATTCAATTAGGTCATCTTTTGGTTCAATGACTGTAAGTATGTCTGTGCCGTATATGGTAGCATTGTTCTCTTTAATAATTTCAATTGGCAACCAAGGCATCATCATCATTACTGTTTGGCCTGTAGGCATTCTTTTAAATATAATGTGCATTGGATTGTCCAATACTATGAGTTCATTCTCATCGTTTTCCATAACATCTGCCATAATATCTTCACCCGATTGTAAGCGGACTATTTTAATATTATTGTTTGTCGTTTGTTCCATTTTTTAGCTCTATGTTATAAAACTTGTAATTAAATTTCTCGTCATCGTAAATTTTAACTCTTTCAATAAAATGTTTGAGTGTATAATTCACAAATTTACCTATGCGAAAATCATCAGCGATATCAAATAAAACCGCTTCTTCTTTATTATCTCCTTTTCTTAATCCCCGGCCAATTGACTGAAGATTACGGATGCGGGATTTGGAAGGACTGGCAAATATGATATTGTGAAGGTTACGGATATTAACACCAGTGCTAAAAGTGCCGTAAGAAGCAACAATGATTGCGTCCCTTTCCTTTTCAGTAATTGCACGGACCGATTCTCTAATCTCCACATCAGTACCACCGAAAACAAAAAATACATGCCGATTCTTGACTGAATCTTTAATAATAGTGTATAAATCTTTTCCATGTTTCTCCACAAATTGAAATAATATAAGAGTGTTGCCATTTAACGACAAGGCTAGATTACGAATGAATTCGTTTCTTGCTGGATTTTGAACTATATAATCTATTTCTGTGTTATAGTCCCAATCTCTTGCTTGTTTACATATTGCCTCATTGTGTTTAAGTATGAGGCATTTAATTTTAAAACTAGCTAATTGACCTTTATCAATTAACTCAGATGTTGTTGTTGCTTTATAAACTGGCCCAAACAATCCTTCCAATACAAGGCGATGGGTCTGTGTACCATCTAAAGTGCCAGTTGTTCCTATCCTATATTTAGCGTTTGTGCAACCAGATAGTATCGTTGTAAGTGATTTGGCCTTAAATTGGTGTGCTTCATCACCCATTACAAAATCAAACTGCTCAAAGTAATCGGCATCATTCTTATAGATGGATTGCCATGTAGTAATCGTCAGTAGTTTGTTGGTGTGTTTTTCTTTACCAGAGTATTGACGATGACAGTATTTTTCAGAATCATATCCATACGATTCAAAGTCGGTATACATTTGTTCTACCAATGATGTGGTTGGAACAATCAGTAAGCCACGCTTATAATCCGACTCTTGTAACCAGCGGAGTATCACATAAATTATTAATGATTTACCTGATGCTGTTGGTGATAGAAGTAACAGGCGTCTATTACGAACTGCCTGAACAAAAGCATTTAATTGATAATCTCGTATCTCATGGGGCAAATCTAGTGTACGAATGAAATCAACTGCCTCAACCAATGAAAAGCTTTCAGTAACACTTATTTCAGAATTAATCTCAGAGGTATAGTTTCTTTCAGCACAAAACTTTTCAATATACGGAACAAGACCATGATAGATTTGATTTGTTCTGAGGTCATACAACCTTATAAAACCATCCCACAATTTATTTTTGTAGGCAGGAACAAACTGATAACCTGGTACTCTAAAAGAAAAGTATGAGCTTAACTCTTGTGAGATAGATTTCTCACACTCTACTTTAATATAAGCTTCGTTTAGTTTATGAAGAATCACATCACTCATTAAATGCCTTGTATAAATTTTTCCCAGTCAATGAATGATTTTAATTCCCATGCACGATTGTTTAATTCTTTGAGAATAGATTGGCACACATCAACAATTTCATCATGCATAATTTTTGCGGCCAGGTGTTTACTTAAATCGTCATCACTCTCCAAATATATAGTGATGTCGGATTTCAATACAAAAGGAAACGGAGACCATCCATATTTGGCAAGTTCATCATCATCTAACTTACCTGTGTAATATTCCCACTTTATTTTTTTCCATTTGTTATACTTAAACTCAGCTTGTTTTGCCAATAGGCGATGCTGTGAAAGGGTATTTAAGTATTTACTGTGAAGTTTGGGTATGTTAATTAATGCTTTGCCTGGTTCCGTTCTGTCAATCTCGGAATCTTTCCGCCATTCTTCCAATAGTTCATCTAGTTGCTTCATATTGTAAATCCTCCTCACGCTATGTTACACTAATGGCAACAATTTGTCAAGCTATATTAGAATGTTTTTTCGATGTCGTAGTAACTATACCGAAATGTGGCATCGGCAGTAATGATGTTATCCGGCCCGTCTTGTGTGTTCATCACAAAGGTAGATATTGATGTTGGGAATACCTGATGAAACTTAAATCGGTAAGATACATTGTTTGAAGATGACAATATGTTTATAGAGGCATCTGAGAATTGTGGGAACTTTTTATTGAGGTCGGTGGCTGCCGAATTGTATTTGTTTAATCTAGGCAATCTTTGATATTCTTCAAACTCCACAGGAAAAGTCATAGCACGAATCCAATCATGTATCTCTTTCCATGCAGTTAAATCTTCATCAACCATAAAAGTGACATTCAGTAAATCGTAAATGGCCTTTTCGCCAGGCGAATAGATGTCAACAAATGGGTTTACAATTACGGCCTCTGATAATGAGATACCAGGTACACTTACTGACTGACAAAAGTATTGAACATTTGGTACTCGTCCAAAGCTAAGTATAAAACGACTACCAATTAGTGGATTTGGATTTGTTGGGTTTCGTGTGATTGCTGTCATAATGGTATTTATAAGATAAAAAAAAGAGGCACCGAAGTGCCTCTTTTAACAGTCCCTTTTTATAATTATTATTATAGGACTTGTTTAATTACATCAAGTTCTTAACTACAAAGCCACGATAGTAAACATTGGACTGAGCGGTCAATGCACCTTGTGTTGCAGCGGCAGTTCCATCAGCAAAAGGATTGGAAACGAGACCGTAACGGGTCTTAAATCCAATTTTTGGTTGGAAAGTACCGGTGTCAACTGCACGAACCATTTGCAATGGAACATATGGGCAATAGAACAGGCCAGCGTCATATGCATTTGAACCCTTGTAACCAACTACAGCGAATTCATTTGTAGAACCTGCTGGGAAGTATGGGTCAATATACACTTTGATACGGCCAAACAATGTACCAGCAAATGTATTACCTGTGTCATCAACAGTCAAATTAACTTGACCTTGTAATGCAGATTGATAATCCAAAATACCAGCCATTGCCAATGCGGAAGCAACATCAGAAGAGCAAAGCATGATGTTGCCTTTTCCTCTACGAGTTTGCTTGGCGATTGTATTAGCTTCACGCTCAATTTGGAACGCTAAACCTTTAATCTTCTCAACCATCCAACGACCATTAGAATCGGTGTCAAGGTCAAAAATACCACGAGTTGTAGTACCTACTTGTGCGCCTAACTTAGCAACACCATAGATGGTACGAATAACTTCACGGTTGATTTCAGCAAGAATTTCTGTTGAGAGAATGTTTGCTAATTCGGTTTCTGCATCTAGACCATGAACTGCTTTAAGGTCTTGTGCAAGTTCCATGGAGTATTCTGCCTTGAGAGCACGGGTCTTTGCAGTAACCGTAACTTTCTCAATAGAGAATGCCATTTCTTGGAATGTGTTACCAGCGGCACCATCACCTAAATTCTCACCTTGACTGGTGGTCATAGCAGCAACAGCAGCAGCGTTAGATGTGAAAGTTTCTGTGGTATTAGCAGCTAAAGTCAAACTTGTAATCTGTGCCAATTGCTGAGCAGTAATAGCTGAATTGGAACCAGAGAAGAATGTGTTAGCTTCGTTGTAGAAAGCTTCTGTACCAGTTTGTGTGCTATAGCGTGAACGCATAGCGAAAATTAAACCAGTTGGGCCTGTCATTGGTTGAACACCGCAGACATCATAAGCGATTAGGTTTGGCAATGAACGGCGAACCAAGCTGATTAAGATTGGGTCAAAGTTTTGAATTGCAGCACCAGTTTGGTTGTTTTCTGTAATCATACCAGATTTCTGCATCTCTACGGCTTGGTTCTCAAGCACGACAGCTGTTACAGCTTTACGGTATGGGTCAGAAATTGTTGGAAGGTCTGGATGATCCAGGACGCCATTCCATTTTTGTTGTAGTGGTTCGGACAAATACATTAAGTTTCTCCTTTTGTTTTACTTAAAATTTTGTTTTAGAAATTGCGTTAGATACTGCGGCAACAAATGGATCATTAATCACTTTTTGTTCACCAGCATCTTCTACTATTTCGTGTAGTTGTTGTTCATTGGCTTTTTTAATGCCAGATGGAAAATAGTTCTCACGAATTGTTTCAAGCTTATTTGTATATTCTTCCTCTGTGGAGAACTCTACACCCTCTGCGAGTGATTTGATTTTTTCAGCTTGTGTGGTTGTGAGACCATCACATACTTCACGGGATAATTCATTCTTGCGGGATTCTACAAGAGCTTTAGCATAAGAAATGCCACGCTCAATTTCTTCATTGAGTTTGCTTTCGAGTTCTTCAACTTTACCAGCAAGTTCATCAACGAGGTCAACTTTTTCGGTTGGAACATCAATATAATGTTCTGCGAAAAGATTGCGTAGACCAGCAATGAATTCTTCGGTGAGTTCAGCACGAAGGCCGGACTCAATTGCGATTTCGTTATCTGTTAACCATTGTTCAACGACATAGTTTAGGTAGTCATCTACTTTATTGGTTAAATCAGTTTTGATGTCATCAATAGCTTCTTCAAGCATTGATGTATATTTTTCTTCAATTTCTTCTTCAATTTGCAATACTCGGTCTTGAACACGAGCTTCAAAAATTGTAGAAACTTTTTCTTTGAATTCTTCGGAGATGGTAGAATCGTCAGCAAAGAGAGCATCTACATCCTCTTTCATCTTTTCTTTCATCTTCATTTTCTTCATCATTGCTTTATCTTCTTTCTCATCATCATGCATTTTTTCAGCAATGACTTCTTCTTCAGATTCAGTTTCTTCCATTTTGGCAGAAGCAGCTGAAGCCTTCATTTTGATAGAAGCGGCATTTTTAGAAGCTGCAGAACTATCAACCGCCTTGGTGGTATCTAATTTAGCAGAGTCATCGTCTGGCTTATAATTCTCTGGTGTTGGTCCGCCTACATCAACGACTTGGGTGGACATTTTATGCATTGGCTCGCTTGGAGCGGATTTCTTACTTTGAGTAAGAATGTCTGCTGCAGCTTCCATTAGTTTATTTGTTGCCATTAGGAATCTCCTTATGATTTCTTATTTATAAAATTAAAGTTTTCTGAGGTAATTTTCAAACAGTTTTAGAGCAGTAGCCTCTATTTGGCTACGGGAAGCTCTCTGTATTGTTGTTTTAGCGATGTCAAAGTCCTTCTCTACGAAGTGACCCTCTACAAACATCCACTCTTTGTTCTCCATGATGCCGTTAACGAAAGCTCCTGGTGCCGATGGGTCTGCTACAATATCGGCCGCAGTAGCAAGCTTTAGGTCGTCCTGAACAAGGTTGTAACCCTCTTTGGTCTGCACCAAAGAACCTAAGGCTCTAGATGACACCCCTACTTGAATATCGTTATCAATAAAATTCTTAACGATTTGGCCATAAGGAGTTTCTAAAATTAATGCTTTGCCATAGTATGTGTCTCCATCTTCTTTTAGAGAAACAATTTTGTGTGATACTCGCTCTAGATTAATAGATGGAGTATCTGGATGCCCTAGTTCACCAAGCGCTCGGTTGGTGTTAATAAATTCTTCTGTATAACGATTGACTTCATTGCGAAGTGTATCCATTTTATACATGCGATTGTTTTTGTTGACGGCATTACCCACTAAAAAGGTGCCTTCAATGTAAAGTTTTTTTCTACCATCTTCCATTTTCTCGGTAAGATACTTTACATTTTCTACGGATTCTCTAATAAGTTTCATATTACATTCCTTCTAGTGCTGGAGTATAAGTAGCCGTTTTCGCTAGTTGCATCACCAAAGTTCCTGCTGTTCCTGTATGTTCAATAAACACATTTTGTGTTGCGTTATTTGCAAAAGTAATATCATATTCATATAATACCAAATTAGTAGCAGCTGAGGGCAATTCTAAAATCAATGTATTTGAAGTAGGTGCAGCACCTCCTGTGGTACTTGTCCCTCTATAAATTCTAAAAATACCATTTGTTGATGTTGACACCTGTGCAATAGCCGCAGCTGTTACCGTTTCTCCCGTTTGAGCAGAAAGTGCCGATAAATTAATGTGTGTATTAGCAACACCACCCACAACACGAATTGTTGATTTTGCTCTAACAGCGTTTATGATTTCTAATGGCATTTTATTTTAATCCTATTGATGCTCGCCTACGCATTGACATTTTTCTCTTTAGCAATGACCGGCGAAGTTTAGCTCGTCTTGTTGTTTTCCATGACCGTTTCAATAAACGGGATTTTCTTAATCTTTCTACAGCTGAAATTCTTTTAACTGTGTTACCTGAAATTCTATACCCTTTAATACCAGAGCGTCTGCGATTCTTTTGAACCACAATTTTACCTTTAGCTGTTCGTCTAATTCTACGGCGAATTCTAGTAATTCGTCCCATTTTAATGAGATTTGGATTTCTTTTCTCATCAAGCTGTTCTTCTACAAACTCAAACATATCTGCTTCTACATAACGCTTGGCTTCTTCCAAGCGTTTTTCTACTATCTTAGCTAAACGATTAATACTGTGTTGTTTAGCTTCGTTTAATTTACCAGAAATAATTAATTCAATTAAATTCATTTTACTTTACTAAATGAAAACTCTGTTGCTTTTTGCATATGGTGTGCAGACCTTGCCACCATATCAGCAAACTTCTTTTTATTTTCATCATTCAAACTTTTATGCACCATCAATACTGCATGTGCGGTTTGAACATCAACCTTACTAGCAGAACCATCTTTGTGCCTTACTGTGCCATAACTATGGCTATCTTTAATCTTTTGTAGTTGACCAATTGCATCAACTGCCTCTTCAACAACCTCTTCAGCTTGAAGCGGAGAATCAACACCTTTACCATAAGGAATGGTAAAATATTTATCTAATTGTTTGTTATAATATAGAGCTACTCGTGTTTTATTTGGATATAAACGAATAGCCTTGCGTTTTAACATCAAAACAAAAGGCGGATCTTCTTCTATATCTGATGTAGCTTCTACAATTTCAAAATCTTCTTTAATATCTTCATCTTTGCCGTAAGCCACATCACCAATTTTAATTCGATGAGCTCTTACTTTACGACCAGAAGGAGATACTTTAATGTCGGCAGTATCTAAAATACCTTCTTCTAGTCCTTCTTTTACCGCTTGTCTAGCACGCATGAAAATTTGTTTATTATTACTAATTAAATCTGCCATGCGATTGAACAAGTTACGCATAATTTCTCTATCAGCATTATTGAACTGTGGACGCTCTTCAGTCATCTTGTCCATAATGCGATGGATTCGTGCTAACTGTGCCTTATTGGCCAGACCAGCACGAACAAGCATGTCGAACTGTTTATAGTCCGACTTTTCTTCCTCTACAAGGTTTTTGAAATCTTGTAAATTTTTCATTCTTCTTCTACTGGTGTATCCGCTGTGTCTTGAACTTCAACATCTAAATTTTCTTCACCACTATACAATG
>Ga0114974_10001409_pt1 | contig 19045 bp, 18 predicted proteins | sample S_130206_EF_Meta_FD_87318 | JGI IMG/M metagenome (GOLD analysis project Ga0114974, IMG submission 87318) | Freshwater microbial communities from Lake Simoncouche, Canada to study carbon cycling - S_130206_EF_MetaG | ecosystem: Environmental > Aquatic > Freshwater > Lake | place: Lake... | reverse complement strand
TTGTCATTAAAGCCGATTATCGTAATATCAACGATCAAAAAACAGTTCCAATGGGCATACCCAATGGGGACGAGTTTAATTTTGGTGTAGGTTTTATTTACTAATCATTTTAGGAATCATTAATGAAAATAAAAATCGCACTATGCGTATTTTTTTTGATTTTCACGCAAAGCGCTTTTGCACAAATTTTTTACAGTAAAACCGAGGCACTAGAGTTAGCGTTTGGCAAAGCAACCATTGAAAATTTGTCACTTTTTCCTGATGAGGAACAAAGTGCTAAAATTCAACAACTCGCTAAAACCAAACTGGATTCGGGTTTATTTACTTTTTATGTTGGCAAAGAAGGCGATAAAATTTCAGGTTACGCCGCCATTGAAAGTGAAACCGTGCGCACAAAACCTGAAACGATTATGATTATCCTCACGCCATCGGGTGAAGTTCGTGGTGTGCATTTACTGGCTTTTCATGAACCTGCGGAATATATGCCACCCGCGCGTTGGTTTGAATCGCTGGCAAAACGTGATTTAGACGATATGGATTTCAAAAAAGGCGTTGATGCCATTAGTGGTGCAACATTAAGCACACGGTCTGCGTTAAACAGTGTACGAAAAGTACAGGCATTTTATGATGTTATGGTGAAAAAATAATGCGTTATTTCGTCAATGGGGAACAACAGCGAAAACTGCTACTCAATGCCCTTGTGCTGATGTTTTTGGCTTATGTTTTCTTACTTGGAATTAGTAATGCGATGATGTATTTTAATCACATGGCATTCACTCCAGCTTCAGTGATTACCTATTACTGCGGCAATGAAGAACAATTTATTCCCGCAAAAAGCTATGAAGGCATGCTTGAAGTATTGCATTTTCATTTATTTGCCATGGGGATGCTTGCCGTCACGCTAACGCATTTAATGCTAATGACTGAATTCTCAACCAGTTTAAAAATCTGGCTCAGCAGTTTAACTTTTTTTTCTGCGCTTGCAGATGAGCTTGCTGGCTGGTTTGTGCGTTTTGTGCATCCGTTTTTTGCCTATTTTAAAATAGGCGCGTTTCTCACTTTAGAATTCTCTTTATTTGCATTGACACTCATTGTCGCGTGGTCGCTATTTCGGGCTCGTGTGCATATTTTGCGTAAATCAGATGAATAACAATTCATCTAAAATTTTTATCAAAACAGGACTATCTACGTGTCCAACTTTACTTGACCATTACATAAAAAAAGGCTCACATCATGTGAACCCTTTAAAATATCGATAATTATTTGAGTAGCACTAATCGAAATGAATTAACTCATAAGGCAACTTAGGTTCACGCCCAGCGAGTAAATCAGTAAGAAATGCCCAAAAGACATCCGCTGACGGAGGGCATCCAGGCAGAAAATAATCAATTTTCACCACTTCATGCAACGGATAAACTTTATCAAGTAATAACGGTAATTCGATATCACTGGGGATTTGTGGATTTTCTATGCCAATGCCATCCATATAGGCTTCATTTAAGCAATCTTCTAAACTAATGTGATTGCGCATCGCAGGCAATCCACCGTTAATAGCACAAGCACCTACGGCCACAAGGATTTTGCAATTCTTGCGAAACTCTCGCAAAACATGCACATTTTCAGAATTACACACACCCCCTTCAATTAATCCAATATCACAATCGTCACTGCAATGTTCAATATCGGTGAGTGGTGAGCGGTCAAATTGAACGTGCTCCACCAAGTCCACAAGTCGCTCATCTAAATCTAAAAACGACATGTGGCAACCAAAGCACCCTGCTAATGACACCGTGGCCACTTTCACTTTTTTAGTGGTCATGCAGTTCCCCTTCACTGGCTAGCGCAATCGCATCAATGTGCGCGTGATCGTAGATACGCTGCCCAATGGGAACGCTATAGCCAGTTCGTTTAATTAAAATGGCGCCCGTTGGACAAATATGTGCAGCACAATCATTCCCGTCTAACTCAGAATCTTTGAGCAAACCACTTTTCGAATTCACAATCAGTCGTTTATCAATGCCACGTCCGCTAATCGCAAATACGTTTTTGCCATCCACTTCCTCACTCGCACGCACACATAATGTACAGAAAATACAGCGATTGTGATCAATCATCACATCGGGGTGCGACGCGTCTACTTCTCGATTTTCAAAAAAATGTGGATAATGGTTATCGGTCATATTCAAATGATATGCGACAGCTTGCAGTTGGCAATTTCCTGTCTTTTCACATGACGGACAAAAATGATTACCTTCAACAAATAACATTTGCGTGATTTTTTCACGATCCTCGTTGAGTTCTTTGCTGACGTTGGTCACGTTTTGACCTTCTGACGCAGGAAACGTACACGCTGAGCAATTGCGTCCATTGACTTTCACCGTGCATAATTTACAGCTACCATGCGGTGTGAACTGTGGATTATGGCATAAATGTGCTATATAAACGCCTGCGGCACTCGCAGCTTGCATAATTGTCTGCCCTTCTTCATATGGAATTATTTTTCCATCAATCACAAACGTTTTGGTCATACTTCATTCTCCACTTGGGCTAAATGCGCGGCGGCATCATCACGATTTGCCATGCGTCTTGCGGTTTCAAGTGATTTATCTAAATCAAATCCGGGTTCATAGCTAATTTTTTTGAGCATCGCTTGATAAATTTCAGGGTAACGCTCAAGTGAGGATAAAACTGGATTTGCCGCCGTTTGCCCTAATCCGCAATGACTGTAATTTTTAATCACCTGACACAATTCTTCAAGCGCGACGATATCACCCGCACTACCGTGACCCTCTACAATTTTATCGACTTGTTTTTTGAGTAGTGAGGTGCCAACGCGGCAAGGTGTACAAAATCCACAACTCTCATGTGCAAAGAAATGACTGAAATTATGCACAACATCTAAAATGGAGCGCGTATGATTGAAAATGATAAATGAGCCGCCCGTCGCTAAATCTTCAAAGGCAATTTTTCGCTCAAATTCATCATTGGAAATAAACACGCCTGAAGGACCGCCCACTTGCACACCCAGCACATCACTCGCGCCACAATCGTCTAAAATCGTTTTGACCGTCGTACCAAATGCATATTCATAAATACCGCGTACTTTACAATCCCCGCTGATACTTAAAATTTTTGTCCCTTTCGATTTCGAGGTTCCTTTATCTGCAAACCACGCGCCACCGTGAACAGCAATATTGGCCGCTGCAACATAGGTTTCGACATTATTGACAACCGTAGGCTTTCCTAAATACCCTTGCGTCACGGGGTAAGGCGGGCGATTACGCGGAATACCTGCTTTACCTTCAAGTGATTCAATTAAAGCCGATTCTTCACCACAAATATACGCACCTGCACCTAAACAAATCTCGATATCAAAATCAAAACCGTTTTGCAAAATATTGGATCCAAGTAAATTAGACACCCGACGCGCTTCTAAAACAGCTTCAAGTTTATCGAGCAGATGCACATATTCTCCACGCAAATAAAGAAACCCTTGCGTTGCACCCACAATCGCGGCGGCAACCGTCATCCCTTCAAATACGCTATCTGCATAAGAATTGAGTAACACACGGTCTTTAAATGTCCCAGGTTCGCCCTCATCTGCGTTGCAAATAATATAGCGTTGCGTTGCATTTTCTTCGCGGCAAAACTTCCATTTCCACGCGGTGGTATACCCTGCCCCACCTCGCCCGCGCAAGCCTGAAAGTTCAATTTCAGCTAATGTTTCACTCAGCCCCCGTGTCAACGTGGACGCAATCGCTTGCCCGTGCAATGGTTTTTCATTCAGCAATAAATCAGGCTTTACAATATTGTCATCCACACGAAACAAATCGGAGTCCCACTGTGTAATTGGGATTTCACGATTCACATAATCGACAATTTGATCAATGCGCGGCTTTGTCAAACGCGTCAATGCATAGCCATTCACAAGACCAGCAGGACCTTGATCGCACATTCCTGAGCATGAGGTATTATTTAAACTTACCAGACCATCGGCACGAACACTGCCAATATCAACCTTTAACTTGTGTGCAAAATACGACATTAAATCAGCTTTACCGAGCATTAAATCGGTAATTGAATCGCTAATTAAAATGGTGTATTTGCCACTGGATTGCGTATGAAAAAAACTGTAAAACGCCACGACATTTTGAATATGTGTGCGTGGAAGTTGGAGTTGCTCCGCTAACACTTCAATCGCGTTTTCGGGAATATAAAAATAACGTTTTTGAATCGCATGCAGAATTTTTAACAATCGCGTCGATTGAAAATCGTTTTCTTGCGCAAGCTGCAAAATAAAATTATGCATAAAATAAACTCTCCCTATTTATTGGCGTAAATCTTTAATTGCTCGTACCAGTTCATCATTTCCAGCAATGGTTTCAAAATTAAATCCCAATTTATGAAGCATCGCCCGTGCTGGCTCATTTGAGCTGAGCATCTCCGCTTCAAAAAAAAGCATGCCCTTTTCTTTCGCAGATTGCATCAAAGTGCGCATCAACTTTGAACCAATTCCTAAATGCTGGCAATCGTCAGCGACGACAAGCGAAAACTCAACCGAATGCCCATCAGGATTGACGCTATAGCGTCCAACACCAAGTTCACTTGGAAGCGTTGGATCATCGCTCACCGCGACAAAGGCCATTTCACGGTCATAATCAATTTGGGTAAAACGTACCAGCATTTCAGGGGTTAATTCTTGCAAGGCGCGATGATAGCGGAAATATTTGGTTTGCTCAGACAATCGACTGACAAAATCTGTTTCCATTTTCGCATCTTCTGGGCGAATAGGACGCACGGTGACGTTAATGCCACTTGGTGTTGAATAATGCTGTGTTAATTCGTGCGGATAAGGATGAATAGCCATGTGCGCATAGCGGCTTAATTGATGACTGCTTTGGGCTTTAATTCGTGCATCGACGGCAATCGCGCCATGTGCATCGACAATTAATGGATTGATATCGAGTTCTAAAATTTCTGGCAATTCACTCACCATGTCTGAAATATTGAGTAGCACATCCACTAATGCTTTTTTATTTGCCGAGGGCAACTCACGGAAAGCGTTTAAATATTTTGCGGCTTTGGTTTTCGCAATCATTTGCTCAACCATGTATTCATTAAGCGGTGGTAGCGCCACGGCATTATCTTTGAGAATTTCAACCATCGTGCCACCAAGGCCAAAACTAATCGCAGGGCCAAACACGGGGTCACGCACCACGCCAATCATCAACTCACGCCCACTCGCTGATTTGAACATCGTTTCCACGGTCATGCCTACTTCGTGAATATCGGGATATTTGCGTTTAATGGCTTGTTCCATCTCGGTGAAATTTCGTGAAATATCCTGCACGCTATTAATGTTTAAGCGGACACCACCAATATCGGATTTATGGCTAAACTCAGGCATATTGATTTTGAGTACAACGGGAAAACCTAAAGTTTGCGCAGCAATCATGGCGTCTTTTGCGCTGGATACTTTAACCGTTTGATTCACGGGAATATGAAATGACGCTAAAATGGCTTTTGCTTCTTGCGCGGTTAATACATCTCGTCCTTCAGCAAGCACACGCTCAATAATCAAACGCGCACCGGTAACATCGGGCATCGCTTTTTCATCAGAGGGCGAGGGAATTTGCTTGAGCAAAATTTGATTTTGCGCATAATTGGCTAAAAAGCCAAACGCATCAACCGCAACTTCAGGTGTAGAAAAATGAGCGACACGACTGTTGGCAAATAAATCGCGCCCTTCTTGAACTCGTGCTCCACCTGTCCAAGCGGCAAGCACGGGTTTTTTACTGTGTTTAGCACCTTCAATAATACATTTTGCCACTTGCGTGGGATCCGTCATCGCTTGTGGCGTTAAAATAACCAGTACACCGTCAATATTATCGTCTTTTAAACAAATTTCGAGTGATTGCTGATAGCGCTCTGATGTTGCATCACCCAAAATATCCACGGGATTGGCGTGTGACCAATGAATCGGCAACACCGCGTTGAGTGCTGTTAAACTCGCCTCACTCAGCTCAGCCATTTTAATGCCGACATCTTCAGCGCGATCGGTACTCATCACCCCAGGACCACCTGCATTCGTAATAATGGCAAGGCGATTTTCGTTGACCACATAATTATTGGCCAGCACACGTGCTGCTGAAAAAAGTTCCGTAATATTATACGCTCGAACCACTCCCGCACGTGCAATGGCGGCATCAAAAACATTGTCACCCCCGACCATCGCACCGGTGTGCGACATCGCGGCTTTAACGCCCGCTTCATGGCGTCCTGATTTAATGAGAATAACAGGTTTTAACCGCGCCGCTGCTTTGAGTCCACTTAAAAAACGTCGCGCATCACGAATACCTTCAACGTACATCAAAATCCCCGTCGTTTTGGTATCGGTGGCGAGATAATCAAGCACTTCACCAAAATCAATATCTGCCGCCCCTCCCATCGACACAACGGTTGAAAAACCAATATCTTGCGATTTTGCCCAATCTAAAATAGCAGTACACACCGCGCCAGATTGTGAAAGTAACGCTAAATTGCCATCCTTCACCACCCCATCGCCAAACGTTGCATTCAAAAAGCCACTTGGACGAACCACCCCTAAACAATTTGGGCCAATAATACGAATACTATAGCGATGAGCAATATCAAGCACTTCCTGTTGAAGTTTTTTTCCTTCTTCGCCAAGTTCACCAAACCCCGCCGTAATAATAATGACGCACTGCACACCCTTTTCGCCACATTGACGCATGATATCCGGCACAGTAGGCGCGGGCGTTGATATCACCACTAAATCCAATTCTTCAGGCACCGCGTGCAGATCGGGATAGGCTTTGAGCCCTAAAATCTGCTCACGCTTGTGGTTAACAGGGTAAAGTCCGCCCTGAAATTGCGCTTCTTGCATATTGAGCAAAATACGATATCCCACACTTTCTGGTCGCTCGGAAGCACCCACAATCGCCACTGATTTTGGCGTGAAAAAATGATTTAAATAATGTGGCCCCATAAACAAACTCCAGAATTAGTAAGAAGGATAACGAAAGCATAGCAGTGTTTTATTTCAGTTTCATTTTAGGCGCAATCTAACGAAAATACCATTGTGACAAATTAAGCAGAAAATAAAAATTGGACAATGCACCGTTTTGAAAAATGATTTTGTTTTGCATGGATGTTTGCGTGAAACGATGGGGCAATGCTAGACTTAAAATTACTATTCCCTTCATTATTGAATTATTGCGCCGAGTATTAATATGTTTCGTTATTTTCCCCCTCAACACAACCTTCATCCGCACAGTAAACGAGATTATTGGATTGCGGCGTTTACGTTTTTTTGTGTTGCCATATGCTTAATTACAGATGCCGATGCATCGATTGAAAAACAAAATGCACTAGGCGTAAGTGGTTGGGTATTTTTAACCGGCTGGCTACTAGGTGAAAATAAAGAAATTCGAGTACAAGTGTTAATTGCCGTCCTCTTTGCAACGATTGGTGAACATTTCGCCTCGCCTTATATGGGCGGATACACGTATCGGTTCCACAATGTACCTGCTTACGTACCTGCTGGGCATGGCATGGTGTATTTAACGGCTGTTGCGCTTGGGCGGTCTGGTTTATTTGTGCGCTATGCACGTCTAATTGCGTTATTTGTGGTGGTTGTTTGTGGCGCGTGGTCGCTTTGGGGAATTACTTTTGCGACGCAAGGGGATTTTGTGGGGGCGTTGCTCTTTGTTGTCTTTTTGTTTTATTTATTTAAAGGACGCTCACCGCTGGTATATTTAGCGGCCTTTTTTATTACAACATGGCTAGAATTAATTGGTACTGCCGTGGGAACATGGCATTGGGCGGAAATTGATCCCGTTCTAGGTTTACCACAAGGCAATCCTCCTAGTGGCGTCGCCGCATGGTATTGTTTAGTGGATGCTGTTGCGATGGGGGGATCGGCTCCTGTCATCAATTCAGTCAAACGTGTTCGTCATTTTTTATTGCAGAAATTGGCTTGATTTCATCAATGCAAACCCACTAATTCTGCCTAGGCTTTTCAAGTAGCCTAGGCAGAATGTCAAATTTTTAGAGTATTACATGGGATAATTAAAATCCGTCATATCAGAATTGACTGCCAGCTTTCCTGTTAAAGTTATAATCAAAGTTATCGTAAAGCCATCAGATGTATTGATATTGAGTCAACGACAAATTTAAATACAAAAAATCCCATTATTTTATTAAAATAATGGGATTGTAGAGGGTGAATACCATCAAAAAAACATTAGATGAAAACTTACTTAGATTTCAACTTAACTGGATCTAAAAAAATAACTGAAGCTAACAACATGACCATTAAGACAAACACGTCATCCGAAACTGAATTAATCACGTTAACAATCATCATCATCTCCCAAAAGCATCGAAAAAACATAAACACCACCAACTTGACTCACACTATATACCTGTCATTATTTATGAACAATATGCCAATTTATTGTTTAATAATTTCCCAATTAGCTATAAATATAAACACTTTTTTAGGTTAATATAGAAAAGTAACCTGTATTGACCTGCAACCAATTATTTGGAGAAGTCCACCATGCCCTACATTAAACTCAGCACCAATGTGCCAATTGCAGACAAACCAAAATTACTCCGTCAACTTTCACAAATCGCCGCAAAAGAAACTAGCAAACCTGAATCGTATGTGATGGTTGAGTTATCAGACAGTGTATCGATGTTATTTGGGGGGAAAGATTCGCCACTGGCGTATTTAGAATGCAAAAGTATTGGATTGACCGAAAAACAGGCGAAAGTCTTAAGTGCATCGCTTTGCACTCTCATTCACGAAGAACTGCAAATTTCTACCGATAGAATGTATATTGAATTTAGCAATGCGCCCGCTGCATTTTGGGGTTATAACGGCTCTACTTTTGGTTAAAAATTGAGTTCATAAAAAAGGCGATAAAAAATCGCCTTTTTTGATTGCAAAAATCAAAACAACTTAATCTTGATAACCTAAACTCTGCAAAGCACGTTCATTATCTGACCAGCCTTTTTTCACTTTCACCCAAAGCTGAAGATACACTTTTTGACCAATTAAACGCTCAATATCGAGTCGCGCATCAGTGCCGATTTTCTTGAGCATATCGCCTTCTGTGCCGATAATGATGCTTTTTTGTGACATACGCTCAATCCAAATAATCGCGTATATTTTGCTGATATTTTCAAGTTCTTCGTAGCGTTCAATTTCAACCGTTAATTCATAAGGCAACTCTGCCCCTAAACGACGCATCAATTTTTCACGAATAATCTCGCCTACCAGAAAACGCTCTGGTCGGTCGGTAATTTGATCGGCTGGATAAATCAAATCCCCCTCGGGTAACAGGTCCATAATCGATGCTTCGAGTTCATCCAAATGAATTCGTTTGAGCGCAGAAATCGGAAAAATAGCATGAAAAGGATAACGTTCCTGCGCAGCTGCAAAAAACGCTAATACTTTATCTTTATCCGTAATGCGATCCACTTTATTGACCGCTAAAATAACGGGCAATCCAGCTTGCTTGAGTTTTTCAAAAATCACTTCATCATATTCATGCCACGATAAACCATCAATTAACCAAACAATGACATTCACGCCAAGCAGCGTGGTATCGGCAGTGCGATTGAGTTGACGATTCAATGCCTTTTTTTGCTCTGCGTGCATGCCGGGTGTATCCATATAAATGGCTTGCCCTGCCTCAGTGGTATTAATTCCTAAAATGCGATGACGCGTGGTTTGAGGTTTACGCGAGGTGATGCTGATTTTTTGCTTGAGCAAATGGTTCATCAATGTTGATTTCCCCACATTTGGGCGACCAATTAAGGCGACGAAACCACAATTCATAGTATATTTTCCTTGGCTAATAATTCGAGAAGCACTTCTGCGGCGGCTTGCTCGGCGCCTTTTCGGGTTACACCTGCACCAATACTTGGCTCAGGGAGTAGTGAGATAGTGCATTTGACTTTAAATGTCTGCTCATGTGCTAGCCCCGACATGGTCAATAATTCATAATGAGGCAAATCTAATTTCTGAGCTTGCATGAGTTCTTGCAATCGGGTTTTTGGATCTTTTTGACCATTATTTAATGATAAACTTTTTAATTTTTCGTCAAATAATTGGGCCACCCACACCTGACAAGCCGTCATGCCTTGATCTTCAAATAAAGCAGCAATAATCGCTTCTAGCGCATCAGATAAAATAGAATCACGACGAAACCCGCCACTTTTTAACTCACCAGAGCCGAGCAATAAATAATCGCCAAGTTCATGTTGACGGGCAAGTTCTGCGAGTGAGCGCTGATTGACAAGACTAGCTCTGAGGCGACTAAGCACCCCTTCTGCCGCATTAGGGAAAAGATTATATAATTGCTCGGCAATCACAAACCCCAAAATGGCATCGCCTAAAAATTCCAAACGCTCATTATTATGCGAACTTGCACTGCGATGTGTGAGCGCGGTGACAAATAATTGGGGATTATTAAACGCTAAACCTAATTTTCGACTTAATATTTCGGGCTTTCTTGTCACGTGCCGCCACTCACTTTACAAATATTACAAAAAATGTTTTTTTTCACCTAATTCCTAAACCTATTTTAAAATCGTCCCTATTCGAGAAAAATCAACGCCTTTGTTTTGCCAATCCCAGCTCATCCAGATAAAAAAGGCTTTACCCACTAAATTTTCTTCAGGCACAAATCCCCAATACCGACTGTCATTACTGTTATCGCGATTATCACCCATCATAAAATACTGTCCCTGCGGGACTGTATAAGTAAATTCTACTGACGGCGCACCATTACGAATTAAAATACGATGTTCAACGCCTGTTAAATTTTCCAAGAACTGCGCCGCGCCATTCATTTCAGCACTTTCACCGGCGCCTTGAAATTCACCTAATGCACTTTCTGAAATGGGTTGATCATTAACCGTTAAATGCTTATCGACATAAGAAATTTTATCGTTAGGCAAGCCAATTAAACGTTTAATGTAATTGACTTCAGGATTTTTAGGATAACGAAAAACCACAATATCACCACGATGCGGTGAAGTTAACTCAATGACTTTTTTGTTAATCACCGGCAAACGAATACCGTATGTAAATTTATTGACGAGAATAAAATCTCCAACAAGCAACGTTGGCATCATCGATCCCGAAGGGATACGAAACGGCTCTGCAATAAAGGAGCGTAGCAAAAATACAATCAACACAACCGGAAAGAACGAATGCGCATATTCCACCAGCACCGGTTCATTCTCAATATCGTAGGGAATGTTTTGACGCTTTAAATACCAAGCATAAGCGCCCCAAATCGTCCCTGTGACGATAGTCGCAACAAACAAAAAAAACGAAAAATCGAAATCCACAAAAATGCCCTCTGATTATTCTTTATTCAATTTCAAAACCGCTAAAAATGCTTCTTGCGGAATATCAACGTTACCGACTTGCTTCATACGTTTCTTACCTGCTTTCTGTTTTTCAAGCAGTTTTTTCTTACGTGAAATATCACCACCATAACATTTTGCTAAGACGTTTTTACTCAATGCTTTGACGGTTGAACGTGCAATAATTTTAGAGCCAATCGCGGCTTGAATCGCAATTTCAAACATTTGTCGTGGAATTAAATCTTTCATTTTTTCCACTAAATCGCGCCCGCGTTTCACACTCAAATCATGATGTACAATACTTGACAGCGCATCAACTTTCTCTGCATTAATTAACACATCCAGTTTTACCAGTGAGGCGACTTGAAAACGTAAAAATTCATAATCAAACGAGGCAAACCCGCGACTGACCGATTTTAAACGATCAAAGAAATCCAGTACCACTTCATTGAGTGGCATTTCATAATGCAGGGATACTTGACGACCAACGTATTGCATATCTTTCTGTACGCCACGCTTTTCAATACATAGCGTAATGACGGCGCCCACATACGCTTCAGGGACTAAAATATTTGCACGAATAATGGGTTCGCGAATCTCACTTATGGTCCCATTTTCTGGCAGTTTTGCTGGGTTGTCGACCATTAAAACATCACCCGTTTGGGTAATAACTTCATAAATTACCGTTGGCGCTGTTGTAATTAAATCTACGTTGTATTCACGCTCAAGACGCTCCTGCACAATTTCCATGTGAAGCATACCAAGGAATCCACAACGGAATCCAAAGCCTAACGCTTGCGAGGTTTCAGGTTCAAATTGCAGTGCAGCATCATTGAGATTTAATTTATTTAATGCTTCACGCAATTCTTCATAATCGTCTGAGCTGACAGGATAAAGGCCTGCAAAAACACGTGGTTGTACTCGCTGAAAACCAGTCAATTGTTCTAATGCGGGCTTGTCGGGTGACGTCACCGTATCACCCACGGGTGCGCCAAAAATATCTTTAATACCCGCCACGAGAAAGCCGACTTCCCCCGTATTTAGGATATCTCTTTCAACCCGTTTAGGGGTAAAAACACCCACTTTTTCAGCCAAAAAGGTTTTACCCGTCGACATAATCATGATTTTTTGTTTACGCTTAATACTGCCGTTCATGATACGAACTAGCGAGACTACGCCTAAATAACTATCAAACCACGAATCAATAATCAACGCCTGTAATGGCGCGTCTGCGTCACCCGAAGGGGGAGGCACTTTCAACACGAGCTGTTCTAACACGTCTTTAACGCCAAGACCTGTTTTAGCGCTAATCATCAGCGCTTCGTCAGCGGGAATACCAATCACTTCTTCAATTTCAGTCTTGACCCGCTCAGGCTCAGCGGAAGGCAAATCAATTTTATTTAATACAGGCACCACTTCAAGGCCTTGCTCAATTGCCGTGTAACAATTCGCCACACTTTGCGCTTCAACGCCTTGAGCTGCGTCAACCACCAGTAATGCACCTTCGCAAGCAGCGAGCGAGCGCGATACCTCATACGAAAAATCAACATGACCAGGCGTGTCAATAAAGTTCAACTGATAAATTTCACCATCAGCAGCTTTAAAATCGAGCGTCACACTTTGCGCTTTAATCGTAATACCGCGCTCTTTTTCAATATCCATTGAATCAAGGACTTGCGCCGACATTTCACGATCGGATAAACCACCACATAACTGAATAAAACGATCAGCAAGCGTTGATTTGCCGTGATCAATGTGCGCGATAATGGAGAAATTTCTAATATGTTTTAAATCCACGGGGGTCTTTTTTTAAATTTGGCAGTAAAAAAATCGGACTAGCAAAACACGATTGCCTCGCTAATCCGTACTTAGGGTATACGCTATTCTATCAAACTCGCGGCAAGCACGAGTGATATTCTTTCTTTATAGAACCAGCGACACAATAAAAACAATCGCAAAAATAAATACAATCGTAAAAATGACGCCACCAATCACATAAGATGAAAACGAGCCGTGCTGAAAATCACGTTCACGATTTTTATTGCTTTGCACACCTATAGCAGCTGAGAGAATACTTTTCGCCACATCAAGCATTGTGGGTTTTGACATGATATTGACCTCTTTATTTTTTTAATTGATTTTCTCGGCAGGTAAACCAGCGAACTCGAATAATAATTCTAATTCTTTTGCCGTTAACTCATAAAATTTTTGTGTGCGCAATTTTTCAGGCAGGACAATGGGTCCATAGCGCACACGAATAAGGCGACTCACCACCACATTTTGTGCTTCCCAAAGACGGCGGACTAAACGATTTCGACCCTCACTCACCACGACGTGATACCATTTATTCACCCCTTCTCCGCCCATAAAATAAATTTGATCAAACTTGGCTTCACCATCTTCAAGTGGCACGCCTTTTTTGAGTAGTTCAAGTTTTTCATCTGACACCTCACCTAAAATGCGCACAGCATACTCACGCTCAACTTCTGTTGAAGGATGCATAAGTTTATTAGCCAAATCGCCATTATTGGTCAACAAAAGTAAACCCGATGTATTGACGTCAAGACGCCCCACTGAAATCCAGCGCGCCGTCTCTAATTTAGGCATTTGTGCAAAAACCGTAGGACGCCCTTGAGGATCGTGGCGCGTGACAATCTCACCGGTTGGTTTGTGATAAATCAGTACGCGTGTTGCTTGCTGCGCGAACTTATCCCAATGCACCACGCGTTCGTTGAGCTGCAAATAATCGCCTGCTTTTAAATGCGCACCTTGCGCAGCAAGGACGCCATTGATTTTCAGTCGCCCTTCATCAATCCATCGCTCAATTTCTCGTCTTGACCCAAGACCCCCGCGCGAAAGCACTTTTTGTATCCGCTCACCAGCGCCTGAAACGACCTCATCAGTCACGCGTTTTGTTGATGGCTCATGTTTTTTATTGGGGCGCGGTTTTTCTTGTCGCTTTGGATGTTTAGCGGTAATTTTAGGTTTTCTATCGCGGGAGGCGAAAGGGTTTCGTTGCTTATTTTCCACGGTTTTCCTGTTAAAAAGGGAATAAAATGACTCTCGTCTAGTCTATAGTTAAATCAAATGTTAATGACTTATTGTCGCCACTCAGTAGAATGGAATACGGTATAACGCGCAAATTTAGGCACTTTTTTGTGCCTATTTTGCCATTTTTGCTTGACATGGTACGCCCAGAATTGTTTCATCACAAAATAACCCACCATTGCAGATGTCACCCCTAATATGAAACAACCCATCAAAAACGGTTGCCATACATCACCCAGCTCAGAGAGCATACCTGTGAGTGAGAAATCAAAACCATCTGAAGCAGGAAAATTCATCGACCACAAACCAACCTGATAAGCAAAATAAAACAATGGCGGCATTGTAAGGGGATTAGTTAACCACACGAGCGCGACAGATATAGGAATATTTGCCCGAAAGTAAATTGCCATAGCTGCTGCAATCGCCATTTGGCCTGGCGTTGGAATCCAAGCACCAAACAATCCCACGGCAAAAGCCATACAAATTGAGCGACGATTAATATGCCACAAATTTGGATCATGTAATTTTCGCCCTAAAAACTGTAAACTTTTATGACGTTTAATTACCTCAGGATCGGGAATAAATTTGTGCATCATTTTTTCAACCAATTCTTTCGCCATCGTCTTCTATCCTCATTCATTATTATTTTTATCGCATGATTGGTCACGCTCTTGCTTTTTTATGTGGTGATTTTGCCCTGCAGCAATTCACGCAATTACCCACGTTAATGTGGTTAGTTGTTATAGGTGCAATAGCTTGCATTATGGCACGATTGCGCTATTTTTATGGGCTATTTTTTCTACTTGGCTTTTTATGGTCAAGTGGTTTTGCACATTATCAATTAAGTGAGCAACTTCCATCAAGCCTTGAAGGGGAGTTATTGCATATAACTGGCGAGATAACTAACCTTCCCGATCAAAATCCACAACGCGTTAATTTTGAATTTACCTTAACGGAAAACACGCTCAATTTGCCCCGTAAAATCCAGCTTGCATGGTATAAACCTACCGCCATACTGCACGCTGGCGAAACTTGGACGTTTAGCGCAAAGCTCAAACGTAATCACAGCAATTTTAATTTGGGTAGTCAAGACTTTGAGCGTTGGCAATTTGCTCAAGGTATTGGCGCGAGTGGCACCGTTTCTGAACACCCTAACCCCATTCTCATTAAATCGCCTTCGATATTACAAATTAACCAATGGCGTGAAACCATTGGCAATCAATTCAAAGCTCGTTATGGTGACACGCTGAGTGTTGCACTCCTCAAAGCCTTAACCATTGGCGATGATAACGGGCTCTCACCCGCGCAGTGGGATATTTTTCGCATTACCGGCACAACACACTTAATTGTAATTTCAGGCTCTCACATTGCACTAGTGGCAGGACTGATTTATTGGTTAACATTAAAACTTTGTGCACGTTTACCTATTTTCCGCTATTCGCCCCCACAAATGGCGGCCATAGCTAGCATTCTCACAGCGATAACGTATGCGAGTTTAGCTGGATTTGTCGTCCCCACTAAGCGAGCAGTGATTATGCTCGGCATAGTAATGATAGCCGGATTTTATCAGCGACAAATTAGTCATCTCCACAGTTTGGCACTGGCAATACTCGGTATTTTAATTCTCAACCCACTGGCTTTACTCTCCATTGGATTTTGGCTGTCTTTTTTGGCTGTTGTGCTGATTATGTATCGCGTCGATGGTCGATTAAAATCCAAATCAAATTGGCAATCAGGCGTGGATATACAGTTGAGTGTATCGATTGGGCTATCACCGTTGATATTACTGTTTTTCCAACAAGTGTCACTCATTTCACCACTAGTCAATTTTGTCGCGGTGCCTGTGGTTGAATTGTTTCTTGTGCCTTTTGCACTCATTCTTGTGCCACTTGTGTTTATCGCGCCAGTCATAGCCGACAAACTCTTCTTTGTACTCGACTCGCTGTTGACTTATTTTATGCAAGGTCTTGAGTGGTCTTCAATGCTACCCTATGCCACCATCAATCATCCGCAGCCAAGCGGCTTTGCCTTTGCGCTATCTTGCTTAGGTTTACTTTGGTTATTTGCACCACGCGGTATCCCAAATCGCGCGTTAGGGTTAATTTTAAATTTACCGCTACTATTTCCGATTGCCGCGAAATTGAATGCAGGTGAAGCGGTCGTGACGCTGCTCGATGTGGGGCAAGGCCTTTCTGTTAGCGTCCAAACACAACACCATTCACTACTCTTTGATACAGGCGCAAAATTTTTAGGGGGTGGTGATATGGGGGAAAATGTCATTTTACCTTTTCTGAATCATCAAAATATTAACAAACTCGATATGCTCATGGTTAGCCATGGTGATAATGATCATATTGGCGGCGCAGATACCATTTTAAAAAATTTGCCCGTCGATCAGATTGTGACAAGCGTTCCTGAAAAATTTGATGGTAAAAATGCCATTTATTGCAACGCGCCACAAAGCTGGAATTGGGATGGCGTGACGTTTAATTTGATATCACCAATTGAAAAATTTGATGATGAAAATAATAATTCGTGTGTACTGAAAATTCAAACATCGGCAGGCTCTGTTCTATTAACGGGCGATATTGAAGCAAAAGCGGAAAAATCGCTCGTAAACAACGCTATAGAGCAACTACCCGCTACCATTCTCGTTGCGCCCCATCACGGGAGCAAAACATCTTCCACGCAACCGTTCATCGAGGCAGTTCATCCTGAAACCATTTTAATTCCCAATGGTTATCGCAATCAATTCAAGCATCCAAGCAAAGAAGTGATTGCGCGTTATCGTGATTTGCACATCTCCTATCTCACTAGTGCAAACGACGGTGCAATCACTGTCTCACTTAAAAACGACCATTTTAAAATAGAGAGTTTGCGTGGAACTGACGGTAAATATTGGAACTTCCAACAAGAGAAATAATGCGTTTTATTTGGGTAATTCGGTTTGCTGTAAAAATTTCTGCCTTGCCTTGTTTGCATACGCAAATAAATCGATCAAAGCCGCTTGATTATCACTTTCAAGCAATTCCTGCATTTGCGTTAATTGCATTTTAAATGCCTCAAGCAGGGGTAATAATTCATCTTTATTGGCAAAACAAATAGCTTGCCACATAGCCGGATCACTTGACGCAATGCGTGTAAAATCCCGAAAGCCGCCAGCGGCATAATGAAAAATATTCTCTTTTTCATCACGATGTCCGAGCATATTCACCAGCGCAAAGGCTAAAAGATGCGGGAGATGACTCGTCGCGCCAAGGACACTGTCATGTTGCTTCACGTCCATAAATGCAACAATTGCCCCGATATTCTCCCAACACGTCGCAACGTTTTGCACATGTCTAGGTGACGTGTTTGGCAGCGGGGTAATAATTAAGCGTTTCCCCACGAATAAATCATCAAGTGCCGCGCTCACGCCACTTTGCTCCGCGCCAGCAATCGGATGCGCCAGAATGAAATTGTCAGGCACTTCGCCAAAGACGTGCATTGCTGCGTCCATCACATTGCCTTTTGTACTGCCCACATCAAAATACACGCAATCACTTGTCCAAAATGGTTTAAGTAAACTTAAAATGCGCTGTGTACTGGCGACAGGCGTTGCCAATACAACACAATCTGTCAATTCAAGTGCACTGGTTATATCCGTATAAAATTCATCAATGACGCCAAGTTGCTTAGCGAGTTGTAAATTTTCTAAATCGTCAACGCGCCCAAAACCGACAATACTTTGCGCCAAATGATGAATCCGTAGAGCTTTTGCAAAAGAGCCACCAATTAATCCTACGCCAATGACGCATACGCGTTTAAACATCGGCTAATACATCCTTAAGCGCCTTTAAAAACGTCGCGTTTTCTTGCTGTGTGCCAATACTAATACGCAAAAAAGTGGGCATTTCATAAACATCTACAGGACGCACAATCACACCTTTGCGCAATAATTTGTCATAAATCACTTTGCCGTCTTGCTTTAAATCCACCGATACAAAGTTCCCCGCAGAAGGAATCCACGTTAAATTTAATTCAGCAAATTCCGCTGTCAGCTGCGCCATGCCAGCAGTATTGTTGGCTATCGTTCTTTGCAAGTAATCAAAATCTTCCAATGCCGCATGCGCCGCCGCGAGGGCAAGCGAATTATTATTAAACGGTTGGCGCACACGATTGAGTAAATCAGCGATTTCAACACTCGACAAACTGTATCCCACGCGCAGACCAGCAAGGCCGTACGCTTTTGAGAAAGTGCGTGTAATCACTAGATTAGGATAATTTTTCAGCCACGATACGGAATCAATCGTTTCACTTTGGCTAACGAATTCAAAATAAGCCTCATCGAGTACGCAAATAACATGATTAGGCAACGCAGCAATAAATGACTCAACATCACGTTGCGCAAGCAGTGTTCCTGTTGGATTATTGGGATTGGCGATAAAAATCACGCGTGTTTTCTCAGTTACCCGCTTAAGCATAGCCTGTAAATCATGCCCATAATTCAATGCCGGCACGACCACCGCTTTTGCGCCCACCGCTTGCGTCACAATCGGATACACTGCAAACGCATGTTGCGAGAAAATCACTTCACAGTCAGGTGTTA
>Ga0114974_10001407_pt1 | contig 19076 bp, 30 predicted proteins | sample S_130206_EF_Meta_FD_87318 | JGI IMG/M metagenome (GOLD analysis project Ga0114974, IMG submission 87318) | Freshwater microbial communities from Lake Simoncouche, Canada to study carbon cycling - S_130206_EF_MetaG | ecosystem: Environmental > Aquatic > Freshwater > Lake | place: Lake... | reverse complement strand
TCGCTGTCAAAGCCTCAGAGTGCGCCGTACACGCCTCCTCAGATACCCCCGTTACCAGCGGAGATAACTCAGGAAGTGCATCAGCCGAACTTGACGGAGAGACTTCTAAAGCTCTTATCGCCATCACAGACGAAGGAGATGCCGCCATCAGAAAACTCGCAACCTGTGTCTCCCTCTACAACGAAGCCCTCCAAACCTTGAAAGTCAAACCATGAACTTATCTGCCAACTTTACCCTCAAAGAACTGACCAAGTCCGACACTGCCACTCGTTTGGGTCTAGACAACACGCCTGATGAAGCAACCATTGAGAACCTCAAAGCATTGTGTGAGAACGTCCTACAGCCTGTTAGAGAGCATTTCGGCAAGTCTGTTACCGTGAACTCAGGTTATCGCTCTCCAGAGTCTAATGCGGCTGTTGGTGGCTCTAAAACATCAGACCATTGCAAGGGTCAAGCTGCTGACATTGAGATTGCTGGTATTGCTAATGCTGATTTGGCTCAGTGGGTAATGGATAACCTTGACTACACACAACTTATTCTTGAGTTTTACACACAAGGCGTACCTGATAGCGGATGGGTTCATGTGTCGTATGACCCAAACAACCTGAAGAATCAAGAATTGACTGCTGTCAAAGTGGCAGGAAAGACTCAGTATTTGCAGGGTTTACACGCCTAATCGTCAAGGAAGTGGAGGAAAATCCATACTCCTAGTATGAGGAGTCCTCCACCAAAAGCCAAAAGTAAAATCAAGGAAAAGACATTTGCAATCATCTTGGTTCTCCAATCATCTGTTTAGTGTTAAACAAGTCCTTGTACTGAGGATATTTAGCTTGCCAGAGTCGAGCATAGAAAGCAATGTAATCGTTACTGATCTTGAAGTCTGAACCAGTAGTGACTATGGTGACTTCCCACCTAATTCTGTTAATTATCAGCCAATGACTGACCTTTTTATGCCCATTGGCAACTGCTTCTAAAGCAAACTTTTCAAAGTATTTCCACACTTGTGGGTTTTCTTTATGCCAATCCCACCATATCTGCTTACGCTCTACAAAACTTAAAGTCATATCAACTCCTATCAAAGTTAGTGGGTACTCACTTACGCTTTCCCCTCCGTTTTAATTAGAACGGGATGTCCGATTCCAAATCATCAAAACCAGCTTTAGGTCTAACCTTGGCTGTTGGTGCTGCTTGTTCTTCTTTAGGACTAACGGCTAGTCCCATGAATTTGCCGTTCTTACCCTCTTTAATCCATGCTGAAAGCCAGAATTCCTGACCAGCAACCCGAATATTTCCCTTGTAATCGGGATGGTTGTCTTTTTCTTTCTTGTCGTTCTTGAACAAAACACCTGAGTTGTCACGCTGTTCCATATTTACACCTTAATTTCATTGAGTTTTTTAACCTTGTCATCTACTTCAGCCAAGAAGCGGATAACCTCACTTTCGAGTTCTGCAATATAAATATCATTGCGCTCGATCCTTTTGACAAACAGTTGTAAGTGCGCTGGCATTCGAGGATCGAAGCTGACGAATTCACAATAACTTCTGTTTGCACAAACCATTTGCCACTGCATCTGGTCGTAATACTTCTTTGCTGGCTCGTCACCCAAAAGGGTTTCAATGTGTGTGGCAGTGTTCGGACACTTGATCTCCAAGCATCCATCATCCCCTACAAGGCCATCAGGAGAGGCGGCAGACAGTGCAATCCTTGGATGGTCAATAGCACCTACCTGATCGACCATATTGCCTGTTTTAGCCTCGTATGCGGCACGAGCAAATTCTTCGTTTTCTACACCCCACTCCATAGCTGCATTGCTGTAAGACTCTGCTACTTGGTTGGTCATGCGCTCGACTACCAGTTGTGCCATGTAGTTTGCTCTGCTGGTGCTGTAGCCTGTCTTTGTCTTGGCAACAATGTCAGAGATACGAGAAGCTGTAGCCTTGCCACAACGCTGTGCAAACCACTCAAGTGATCCTTGTTCAACTTCACTCATTTGTGTACTCCAATGCTTGCAACTTGTTGATACGTTCATTGATTTCAGTCACGGTCTTTTGATACTCAGCCATGACATTTTGCTTTTGCTTTTCCAAAGAGGCAATTTTCTGTCCCCGTGGGTCATAGTCATCAGGTACTTCAATTTCAATTTCTTGTTCGCCTACATAAGTACGGAAAGAATCGTCATTAGCCTTAAAACTGAGAACCTCATACCTGCCATTTACTTCAAAATCGTATTTAAGATAATGAATGTGTGCAATTGTTTTGACTTTCATTTCAATGCTCCTTTACGCTTATCTTTTGCATCAATTACTTTCTTTTGCCAGCTTTTATCAGCACCGCAAGCAGTGTAAGCAGTTGTATAAGCATCTTTCAGTTCCTCAAGGGTTGAAGCAGCATCAATAGCTGCCAAATGGTCAATCATCACGCCTACATCAATTGTTTCAATGTTGCCTGAACCTGTTGTTGAATCAAGTGCATCATGCTCTAAAAGCTCAAGTGCAAGGGTATAAAGGTAGCGGCGGTTGTAAGTCTGACAAGCACCCATGTTTTGCACTTCGTGGCAACCCTTGAGAGCCGCAGACCCAAATGGGCAACTAAAAACAATCTCTCCACCACCCTCTATATCGACTACGCAAAGTTGTGCTTGTTCTTTGGTAAACGACACAATGCTAATTAAACCAAGTTGGTCAAAGATTTCTAGTGCTGGATGCAGGAAGTCACCAAGTTCAAAGTAGTTATACCCTGCAAATTTATTGTGTCCTGATTTCTTTAATGTGCGTGACCGCATCATTTTTCGGGCTTCAGCCAGTTTTGTATAAACGCCCATTTTGGCTTTACTCATTTCAATCATCATTTTCACTCCTGTTATTTATTGAACTCTACGAATTTGTTTAACCACTTCTTCTTTCTTACTCTCTTTAACTCCTTTCTTTTCAAACTTCTTCCATGTTGCCTGAACGTCTGTCAGGGCTGAGTTCACATACCCAAATTCAGGGTCGGTGATTAGTTTGGATGGCATAACCACCCGTTGTACCTTTGGCTGTTGCTTGATTCGTTTAGCCGCCTTTTGCCGCAATTTCTGACGCTCGTTGATGCTGAGTGTCGGTGTCCAAATCTCGAAATAAGATAAAAAACGAATCATCGCAGCACTGATTTTTTGGGCTATGCGGTTTAATACAGAATGCACAGTAGTATTCATTTGAATGTTCCTCAATAATCCGATCAAGATATAGCTTAGTCTTCATTGTTGACCTCGCTCTTGGAATATGGATTGATTTTAGTCTTTACCTTGCGGTCTTCCAAGGCTGCTTGTTGGCGTTCAATGCGATAACAACGCCATAGGTTTAATTCTTCTTCTGAGTCCACCCAAGGGGTTAAAGGCAGATCAAGTGCTACTTGTGCTAGACGCTTTGCTTTAAGCTCGACTCTGGCTCTAATGATGTCTGCAACATCAGTCCAAGCACTTGACTGTATTGCTTCTACTATTGCATCACTATCACAGATTGCATCTGCAACATCCTCAGAATTGAGGTCTTGCAATGCCATCCAACTTTCTTTTTCCAAATCAAACATTTTTCACTCCTGTTAAAAAAACCTATCAATGTGTGTATTCTGTCAGACATTATCATGATTGATATAGGGAATTTCCCTAATACATCTATGAAGTGCTGACAACTGCTTGTTAGTGAACACTTTCCCGCAACCCAAGCAAATCCAAGCTATTCCTGTGACAACATTGGTATGTCTGTTGCCTTTCGATCCTCTTTGTCTGCCAAAGAATGTACGAATTTGTTGAATCATTTCTTGCGAGACAGTGCTTTTGAGTAGATGAACACCTGATTCTTGTCGTTGATGTCTCTACTATCCTGCTTCTTCTTGGCGTATTCCTCGCCCTGTTTAAACCGTTTCATCTTTGTGTCTGTCAGCCAGATTGAGGGTTGATCTTTGTAATCGAATGCGGTCTTCATTTCTTGTTTTTCCTGCTTTGAAGTGGATGGTAGTCTGGTATCTCAGTGCGTTTCATTTGTTCTCTACGCTTTGTACCATTGATCTTGCCAATGTTTATCTTCTTCAGTTTATCGTTTGTTGTCCAGAGTGATGCGCCTGAATAGTCAAATGGGCTTTTGTTCATGCTTACTTTCCTTTAGCTCTGATTTCTGTTGCTAATTTCTTGAACCATTCATTAAAACTTGAACCGCCCCAAGTCCCATATTCTTCTGCCAACTTTGCACAGGCTTCACGTTCTTTGGCGGCTACAAGTTTGGCAAAACGCACAATGTCTTTATCAACACAAACAAACAATTCGCTTTCTTCATCACTTGGCTTACCATGCAAAACAAACTCTGCTTCCATAGCCATATCAATAATTTCATCTTGTGTCATGCTTTCCTCTTTTTCACCGCACCAATTACATTGATCCTCAAACGAAAGCAATGTGTTTTCTACTGGACAAAAATGTTGTTTCATTTTTTCATTCCTTGAATATAAACAGACAGACTGTCTATCGTATCTTTGCCAAACCCTGTCATCTTTTGAATTTCAATAGTGACTTCATCAATCACGTTATTACGCAGCCAATCATAAAATTCCTGTTGGCTTTTAAAAACTGGTGGGTTGGTTGGTTCATTGAATTTACTCATCGTCATAGCTTTCTTCAAGAGTCTTTTCTTCAAGGTAAAAGAACGTATTGCAGCCTCTACAGTGGTAAGTACGCTCGTCTTCAAATAATGCACCGCCGCAGCCGATATACGGGCATTTGTCACGGCTTTCATCTGCAAATAAGGGTTGGTAACGCTTAGACATTGGACACCTTTCAAGTTGTTGGGAAGCGTAGTGTATGACATAATATGTTCTGTCTGACACTAGGACATTCCCTAATTGTGTATTGTTTGACACAAGCAACAATTCGTTTCTTTTAACCAACAAACAACAAAATGCCAAGACCGCCATCAGATATTACAGGGACGCAGATTCAGATTGCCGTGAGGGTTACTCAGGCATTAAAGGATGAATTTCAGAGTATGGGAGGTGCAATGTGGTTGCGAAAATTACTTGCAAATCAAATTGAGCAGCGCAGAAAACTAGAAGCAGAGTTCAAAACCCCTAAAAAATAGTATGGTAATCAGTTGAACGTAAAAGTTTTTTTGTTATATACTGAACTCGTTACTGTGGTAGGTGACGTAATTAAGGCCGTTTGCACATGCTTTCTGTCTTTTGTAAATTTCGTTGGAACAATTTACAAAGGACTACCACCAGAGAGCAGTTGCAAGCGGCTTTTTTTATTTCTCCACAGCATCCGTACTCCACACGTTAGTAGTGAGTCTGCATGGACTGCTTGGAAGAAAACACCGCACTCTGATACACCCCAGAGCAAAAGGCGACCAGCGTTGATTTGGCGACTGGTAAAGCATTTGGTACACGGTGGTAAACAAGGCCAAATGTATAAGCGAACAAATCCGTCAAGCGCACTTGGGGCTTTTTTTGTATTTCTAGTTGATAGGAGTTGATAATGAACACTGATAAGTCTGGAGCAGGTAGGATAGAAACGAGTCTATCCACCCTTGGAGAACCTATGTCTGAAAGTAAACCGATGTTTGATGACTTCTGGAAAATGTGGCCTAACACTCCAAGAAAAGGGGCAAAGGCTAAATGTAAACAAGTGTGGATAAAGTCTTATTGCGACACTCAAGCAGATCAAATCCTAAAACACCTTGCATGGATGAAAACCACAGAACAATGGTTGAAAGCAAATGGTGCTTTTATCCCTGCCCCTTTGGTTTACCTTAACCAACAGCGATGGGACGGCGCAGAAGTGCCTGAGATGCAGTTAAAACCACAGATTGACCCTGCCTTAGCCAAACTAGAACAAGACCGCCAAAAAGCCGTTTCTATGCCTGAACATATCAGGGAAAAACTAGCAGCAATTAGGGGTAGACAATGACAAGAGAAGAAGCTCACCGAATTTTGGACACTCAAAAAGATGGAACAAGACTCCACCCTGTTGTCAAAGTCACACAAGCCCTTTGGACGACCGGAGACATTGCAAGTTCACTACCAACACACGCTCGACCATTTGATTCTGATGGCATCAACGAGTGGCTGGAAAGCCTATGCGTGGGGCAGAGCGAAAGAACTGGAGAATCATCCTCTAGGGATTTATCAGGGAATCAGTCAGGAATTGACCAAAAAGATGAAGGAAATCAATGATTTACATCGGTGTTGATAAAAGGCAATGGAAGCAATTTCACAAATATTGGGTTTGTGAAGATGGTGAGGTTGTTGGCAGAAAAACAATCAAACCATTTTTAGACAAAGATGGATATTTGAGAATTGCATTACACATTTTAGGCAGTGGAAGACAAACAAAAATTCATGTTCACAGGCTTGTCTACAAGGTTTGGCGTGATGAAATACCAAAAGATATGGTTTGTTGTCATATTGATAGTAATATCCTAAACAACCATTATTCAAATTTACGGGTTGACACACAGAAAAACAACATCAGAGACAAGTTAAAAAATGGTACTTGGCAAGCGGGAAATTCTCACCCAAACACAATTTATCAAGATGATGATATTGTAAAAATACAAGATGCAATAAAAGACAATGCAGAAATGAAGCTCAAACAATTAGAGAATTTGCTTTATCCTTTGCCTAGACATTTAATTTTTGATGTCAAAAGAGGTAAGAGAAAAACCAGACAGCAGCGCATTCAGGATGCGGAAAGTATATCTTTATGACTATTTTTTTGGGCATAGACCCGGGGTGCGTTTCGGGTGCATTAGGCGCATTAGACCATCATGGTAATTACCTAGAAGCATTTAATATTGAACATAAGGACAAGCACATACTAGCCCTTGTTTTCAAGAGTCGAATTCTAAGCATTGTTGACCCTAAAGAGGGTGCAGAGATATGTATGGAAAATGTCCACAGTATGCCGAAGCAGGGCGTAGCAAGTGTCTGGAATTTTGGTCGTGCAGTAGGGGTTATTTCAGCCGTTTGTGAGTTAACCCGATACCCTGTTCACCTAGTCACTCCGCAGCGATGGAAAAAACATTTTCACTTGTCAGCCGATAAAAACGAGTCGCTGGACATGGCGCGTTACCTATGGCCTGAAGCCAAATTAAAGCTAAAAAAAGACGGGAACAAGGCCGAAGCTCTACTAATCGCAGAATATTTAAGGCACGAATTGCATGGCATATCGCAAACACCCTAACAATATATATTTAACTTTGACAAGTGACGAAATGCTGATTTTAAAAACTCTAGGCGATGGTAGGGATCAAATCGGTGCAAGGGTTGCCCTACAGTGGGCTAGTCACTTTTACAATTTAGGCTTAAGACCTGATTTTGATATCAACTGTATAGGTCTATGCTTATTGGCTGATAACGACCTAGATTAAACGGGTTTAAAAGTACCTAGAATCGATTATTTAGGTGTGGTCTATAGCAGGGTAGCATGAACAATAAAAATGCCTATAAACGGCTGAAATTGGAAAGTATTCACTAACGTAATGGGCAATAAAAAACCCGCCGAAGCGGGTTATAAGTTACTTTTTTAATATGATTTTTAGTAATAAGGCGATGGCTGCATATATCATGTTAAGACCGTTTCAATTGATCTAATGCAGGAATTATGCAAAGCTTGATTTGCTGCGGACAATCTTTTATCATGGTTTATCGGTAATTTGACGTAATAGTCTAAAAACCGATCATTCTCAGGCAATAAATAATGGCTGATAACCGGGCTATTCGCACGAAAAAGTACCCTAGGGAAAAGCTTTTTAATCTTATTTTGTGCTTTTCTAAGGCTATCCGCTTCGACAATTGCAGCCATATAGGGTATTTGCTCAGGAAAGTCCCCATAGCCATAAATTGACGTATTTTCCGAATAGTGCTGATGTTTGATAAAAAAGTATTTCATGGTTAACCCCTATATGCGAGTAAAAAGCCGATATAAGCCCACACTGACAAGCAAAGTATGGTTTGAATTATGGGAATAATGTAATTTTTCATGGTTATGCCCCTAAAGCTTTTAATTCGGCCTTCAGTACTTTAGCCCGCTCACCCCTAAAGCTTGAAGCATTAGACAAAAAATAGAGAATGATTGATCTGGCATTGTCAAACCCATATTTATCATTAATGGAATTTAATTCCAGCATTGCATCCAGATACGGCTTTGCAGCGTAATTAACTTTAGGCCATTCTTTAGAGATATCTAGGGCTATGGATCGGATAGAACGTTTTTCAATTGTCATGTGAACACCTATAAAATTGATTAATGGAAAACCCTAGATTGTGAAAACCTAGGCCGTTAACCCCTAAACAAGGGCTAACAGTCTAAGATTTATTCCTTACGTTTAAACCACTGTTTAGCTTGTTTTTTGGTATCAAAACGTCCCGATATCGGTGTATCGTGCGATCCACGCACAATAAACCACCCGTTTAGCATTTTATTAAAAACAATCTTAGGCATAGTGAATCCCCTTAATTTGTACAAAGCCGTTATCCTCTTTTTTAGCTTTACCCTTAGCATATAAAGCTACTACAACCCGCTTAGGTTCAATATGGCGGACATCTGAATTATCTCCATCGATAACGTCCCATGATCTAAATGTCTTAGGAATATCGGCTTGTTTTTGAAAAACGACAGCTACACGGGAATTATCGGGGTTGGTTAACCCTTTAATACTGATAGGTTTAGGTGTAATCGCAGAGAATGAATAAGTTAGATCGTAATTCCCGCTTGTTTTCCCTGTCAGATTACGGGACGGATGTTTAGTGTAATCATAGAATTGAACATCTGGAAATAATTGGAATAGGTTTTTGTTGTCCCATATGATTAAATTCTCATAAGGGATATCGGACGTGCCATTAGGACGGACTAAGGGAATTAAACCCTTGTTTTTAGCTTTTCGAGCTATAGACCATACGTCCGCAGCAAACGACAACAAAAAAGCTTGTTCATGATCATAAAAGTAATCGGTCTTAGCTTGCCGGGCTTTTTGTACTGAATTAAATGCACCCCGTCCCGCAGTGGCTAAACAACCCGTTATGCATCCCGCAGCTAAAGCTAAGGGACAAAGCTTGTTATCTGGCACTAAGTAGACAATACCCGTCAAATAACCTATCTTTTCACCCTTCACGGTCTTAGCAGAGGATTCACCTAGTATGGTCTTATAAGTTAGACCTAGGCTTTTCAAAATTAATTTATATGGATTTTTCATTGTCGTTACACCTATCAAAAAAGTTAATGAATGCATGGAATATCTGTATTCCATACTATATATCATGAGAGAATCGTGCCAACCCTTGTAACCCTATGATCTATATAGTAGCTCCAAAACCCTATGAATTGCAAAGTATTAATAATGATATAACTAATTTAAGTTTGAATCCAGATTAATAGACTTTAAAGTAATTATGTTTAGTCCCTAGATAATGGTACACCGACCCTATACAGTGATCGACTTAACATAATATTTATCGTATCAATCCGCATGATGTTAGTTAGTACTCACTCCGCCATGTTAGTTAGTGCTTACTTCGCATAGGTTATCAAGTTGATAGGGGGGAGGGGGTAGTCGTGTGTCTGTAATATTGTGGCAGCCTCCTCCACACACGAAAAGCAGTATGTAGCGTTGTACACAAACAAAGGTAGAGGATTAAGCTGGAAGACGAATAGAAGTATTCACCCGTGAGTGGGTGAATCCTTTTTAAAGGAGAGCCTCTCGTTTATCTAAGTTAGTGATGACTGTCAGATCAATCACTCCACGCTACCAGCCCCGTTCAAGACTGTTGCTTTACTTGAGAACTACATGGTTCACTACGTTTATCCTACTTGGTCGGCTCAACCGCATAGAGGGGTGGGTGATGCCCCCGTTTGTCACCACTATACAAGAATCTGATTCTGATGTAAAGTGTGCGCTAACTTCCCTTCACTGGATAAAAGATGAACGTAATGGATAGCTTCAAGAAAACAAGGGGTAGGCCAAAGGGTTCTGGTGCTATGACCTTGAGGAAGTATGCTGATAACCCTCAAGCCCTTACCCTCCCTAAGACTGAACAACAACAAGTCAAAGAACTCAAAGACCTGTTAATCAAGAGTGCAGGTGCTAATGTTGTCCACAAGGCAGTTGAGATTGCTATGAATGACGAACACCCTGCTCAAATGGCTGCAATCAAACTCTGTATGGACAGAATGCTTCCTGTCTCCCTGTTTGAAAAAGAAGGAAAACAGAGATCAGCAGTTAACATAACTATTTCTGGCATTGGTGGTGTAGTCATAGGGGATAACCCTATAGAAGCAGAAGACATAGAAAGCAAAGATGTCTGACCTTAACTTCAGTCTCCTACCTTGGCAACAAGAAGTCTTTGCTGATAAAACAAGGTTTAAAGTCATTGCTGCTGGACGGCGTTGCGGTAAGTCCCGCTTGTCAGCCATTACCCTGTTGATAGAGGGCTTGCAGTGTACTGCTGGTTCTGCTGTACTGTATGTTGCACCTACCAATGGTCAGGCACGACAGATTATTTGGGATGTATTGATGGAGTTGGGGCGTGAAGTCATTCAGGCTAGCCACATCAATAACATGGACATCACCCTGATAAACGGAGCAAAAATCTATGTCAGAGGCGCAGATCGTCCAGATACTTTGCGAGGAGTGTCTCTCACCTACGCTGTGCTTGACGAGGTTGCGGACATCAAACCCGAAGCATGGGAACAGGTTATTCGTGCGTCTTTGTCTGATAAAAAGGGCAGAGCTATGTTCATCGGCACTCCCAAAGGTCGTAACTTCTTCTATGACATCTTTAAACTTGGAATGTCAGAAGAAGACACAGACTGGAAGTCATGGCATTTCACGACCAAAGACAATCCCTTGATCGACCCTGATGAAATTGAATCTGCCAAGAAAACTCTGAGTTCCTTTGCTTTCAAACAGGAATACCTTGCCAGTTTTGATAACGCTGGCTCTGACGTTTTTAAAGAAGAATGGATTAAATATGGCACTGAACCTGAACATGGCTCGTACTACATTGCTGTCGATCTGGCAGGGTTTGAAGAAGTGGCTAGACAAGCTGCGAATTCCAAGAAAAGGCTAGACCAGACTGCCGTTGCTGTTGTCAAAGTAACAGAGGATGGCAAATGGTTTGTCAAAGAGATTGTTTACGGTCGGTGGGACATCAGGGAAACTGCGGCTACGATCCTGTTGAAGATGCGGGAATACCGACCTTTGAGCATTGGAATTGAGCGTGGAGCATTAAAAAACGCAGTTTTGCCGTATTTGAGTGACTTAATGCGTAAAAATAATGTATATTCGCACATAGTTGACTTGACGCACGGCAACAGGAAAAAGACTGACAGGATTATCTGGAGTCTCCAAGGACGGTTTGAGCATGGGCGTATTGTGCTGAACTCTGAGGAAGATTGGGATGAATTCAAAGATCAACTCTTGATGTTTCCAGCCCTTGGTGTTCATGATGACTTGCCTGATGCCCTTTCCTACATTGACCAACTGGCTGTAACCTCATACTTCCAAGACGATCAAGAAGATGAGTGGGAGCCTCTAGATATTATTTCGGGGATATAAATGGCAACAAATAAAGAAGTCAAACTTGAACAGAATGAGTTTTATGAGCCTACTGAGGCTGATAAAGAACTGACCGATTTTGTTACTGACCATTGCAACAGATGGCGTGACTATAGAGACACCAACTTTCTTCCTGATTGGCTGGAATACGAGCGTATCTTCCGTGGTCAATGGGCATCTGAAGACAAAACCCGTGAGTCAGAACGCAGCCGAATCGTAACTCCTGCTACTCAACAAGCAGTTGAGACTCGTCACGCTGAAATCATGGAAGCTATCTTTGGACAAGGCGACTTCTTTGACATTGAAGACAATATCCAAGATGTAAACGGCAATCCTATTGATGTTGAGATGATTAAGAATCAACTCGTTGAGGATTTCAAAAAGGACAAAATTAGAAAAGCTATCGATCAGATCGAATTGATGGCTGAAATCTATGGAACAGGCATAGGCGAGATTGTTGTCAAGACTGAAAAAGAGTATGTTCCCTCAACTCGACCTATTCCTAATCAACAGGGTCAGGCAGCTATTGGCGTGATGGAACGAGACAGAATTTCTGTCAAGATCATGCCTGTCAATCCAAAGAACTTCTTGTTTGACCCTAACGGCACAAGCATTGATGACTGTATGGGCGTGGCTATTGAAAAATACGTTTCAATTCATAAGGTTGTGCAAGGTATTGAACGTGGAATCTACCGCAAGGTGGACATTGGTACTGCCAGTGAGGATACTGACCTTGAGCCTACCCAAGAGGTATCACAGTATCAGGATGAAAAGGTTCTTTTGTTGACCTATTACGGGTTAGTTCCCCGTGAGTACCTCAACAACATGAAAGAGAACAAGGATATTGTTGAATTGTTCCCTGAGAATTCTACGGCTGAAGATTACACCGATATGGTAGAAGCCATTGTCGTGATTGCCAATGATGGGATGCTCTTAAAAGCTGAAGAAAATCCATACATGATGAAAGACAGGCCAGTTCTGTCTTATCAAGACGATACTGTGCCAAATCGCTTGCTTGGTCGTGGTACGGTGGAAAAAGCATTCAATATGCAAAAGGCCATTGATGCTCAGACCCGCAGCCACTTGGATTCACTGGCACTGAGTACCTCTCCAATGATGGCGATGGATGCAACTCGCTTGCCCCGTGGTATGAAGTTTGAGGTAAAGCCCGGAAAAGCTATTCTGGTCAATGGCTCTCCTAGCGAGATTCTCTTTCCATTCAAGTTTGGAGCAACTGACCCTAACAACCTTGCAACTGCCAAAGACTTTGAGCGAATGTTGCTACAAGCAACAGGAACTCTTGATTCAAATGGCATGATTAGCCAAGCTAGTCGTGATGGTGGTGGTATGTCAATGGCGGTTGCCTCCATCATCAAGAAATACAAGCGTACATTGGTGAACTTCCAAGAAGATTTCTTGATTCCATTCATCAAGAAGGCTGCTTTTAGGTTCATGCAGTTTGATCCAGAGCGTTATCCATCTGTTGACATGAACTTCATCCCTACTGCAACCCTTGGCATCATTGCTAGGGAGTACGAACAACAGCAATTTATTGGTTTGTTGCAGACTTTGGGTGCAAATACTCCTGTTTTGCCTATTTTGCTTAAAGGTATTGTTGGAAATAGCAGTTTGTCTAACCGCATGGAGTTGATGGCTAAGTTAGATGAGATGATGCAGCCTGATCCACAAGCTCAACAGATGCAACAAGCTCAAGCACAGTTGGCTATGCAATCAGCACAGGCTCAAATTGCTGTAAACACTACCCAAGCAGAACAAAATAGGGCTGAAGCACAGAAATTGATGGTTGAAGCACAGTTAATGCCTCAAGAAGTACAGGCTAAAAACATGGCTGCAACCACCAAAAACCTACCAAATCAGGACGATTTAGCCTCAAAAGAGTTTGATAAACGAGTCAAGATTGCTGAGTTGATGCTGAAAGAATCTGACATTAAGAACAAAGCAAAGATTGTTGAGTTGCAGATGGCAGACAAGCAGAATCAAAGCGTAAAAGACAATGAGTTTCTGAAAAGCGTTATTGGTGCGTAATGGATTTTAAGAAAATTCTTTTGTCGGATGCGTCATCGGATGCGAAAGTCTCTGCTATTGCACTGCTTTTGAACAAAGAGTTACCCAAGCTGGTTGACAAGGTTGATAGCGTTAAAAAGCTCAAAGGTGAGCAAGGAGATCGTGGTCTTCAAGGCGATAAGGGTGATGCTGGCAAAAACGGTAAAGATGGAAAAGACGGTAAAAATGGATCAGATGGGTCTACTGGTAAAAATGGCAAAGACGGGGACGATGGGGTTTCAGTTGTAAATGCCAAGGTTGATTTTGATGACACACTTGTCCTTACCTTATCAACAGGAAAAGAGATAAATGTTGGTGAAGTTAAGGGAGACAAGGGTGACAATGGTCGGGATGGAAATACTGGTGCAAACGGCATCGGTGTTCCTACTGGCGGTACATCTGGACAAGTCTTAGCCAAGAATAGCAGTGCAGATTACGATACATCTTGGGTAACTGGTGGTGGCGGTGGTGGAGTTTCTTCTGTTGCGTCTGCCGATGGTTCAGTTACTGTCACTACAACATCAGGAGCAGTAGATTTATCAGTAGCTGTTGCGGCATCTACTACCAATGTGGTTGTTTTAGTTCGTAATGCAACTGGCGCAACTCTGACTAAAGGTACTGCTGTTTATATGAATGGCACTATTGGTCAAAATCCTACGGTTACCAAGGCGCAAGGAAATAACGATACAAATTCAGCCCAAACTCTTGGATTGATGACTGCTAATCTAGCTAATAATTCAAATGGCTATGTTACTATTATTGGTTTAATTACTAATATTGATACATCTGCATATACAGATGGTGACCAACTTTATCTAAGTCCTACAACTGCTGGTGCATTGACAACAACAAAGCCTTATGCTCCTCAACATCTTGTTTATGTTGCTGTTGTTGAACACGCCCATCCAACTCAGGGCAAATTGTTTGTCAAAGTACAAAATGGCTATGAGATGGATGAGTTGCACAATGTGTCGGCACAATCTCCTAGTAATGGCGACATTCTTATCTATAACACCAGTACGTCATTGTGGGAAAAGAACACCCCAACTAATGCCAGAACTGCATTGAGTGTTGCTAAAAGTGGTGCAAATACAGATTTGGCATCAGTTACATTAACTACAGGAACAATTACTACTGCACCAAGTTCAAGTAGTGATATTGTCAATAAGTCCTATGCCGATTCAATTGCGGCAGGGGTTAACTTTCATGCTGCTTGCCAATATGCAACAACAGCCGCATTAGCTGCTAATACCTACAACAATGGGACTTCAGGCATAGGGGCAACCCTTACTGCTAATGCCAATGGCACATTAACCATTGATAGTTATACATTGGTTATTGGTGATGTTGGTAAGCGTTTGCTGATTAAAAATGAGGCTACAACTGCAAATAATGGTGTATATACATTAACTCAGGCTGGTACTGCATCACTTCCTTACATCCTAACAAGGGCAACTGATTACGATTCCAGTGGTTCAGGCACAAATGAGGTAGATCAAGGTGATTACATACTTGTAATCAGTGGCACAGTTAATACCAATACATCATGGGTGCAACAAACACCACTACCTATCACAATTGGATCAACTGCTATTGTTTTTATTGAGTTTGCCGCAAGTCAAACATATACTGCTGGAACAGGGTTAACCCTTACAACCAATCAGTTTTCAATAACTAACGTAGGAACAGCAGGAACTTATGGATCGGCATCGACAGTCCCCGTCCTCACAACAAACGCCCAAGGACAAGTCACCGCAGTCACAAATACCGCTATTGCTATTAGCGGCGGGGCTGTATCTGGCAATATTGCTGGCTCTTCTGGTTCTGTAGCCAATACCCTAACTGCTGGCACAGGCATTACTTTTAATTCAGGTTCAACCTACGATGGTTCTGCGGCAAAAACCATCAGTTCGCTTTTGGCACAAGGTACGTCAGCGTTTACAACTGGCACAGCACAAACCTATACCGCACCAACAAATACACAATGGGTAAAAGTAACTGTTGTAGGTGCTGGCGGAAACGGCGGGGCGGCAACTGGACAAAGGGCAACAGGCGGCGGTGGTGGCGGGGTGGCAATTAAATGGCTTGCAATGACCGCAGGGCAAACCTTAACGTATACCGTTGGAACAGCGTCTGGCACAGCATCCACCGTTTCATCAGGTACGTTGACCATCACCACAATAACGGCAAACTCAGGCACAAACGGCGCAGGTACTGCTTACGCTAACTCAATTACGGCTGGCGGCGCAGGTGGCACGGCAACTAATGGCGATGTCAATATCACTGGTGGACAAGGCGGTTATTCTTACGGCTCAGGCACAACAGTTCAAACTAACTTTGGCGGCAAGGGTGGGGATTGCCCCGGCTTTGGTTCTGGTGGTGCTGCCTTGGCAATTGTGGCAACCGCTGGCGTACAAGGCAATGGATTTGGTGCTGGTGGTGGTGGGGCGCATGGAAATGCTACAGCAGCCAATGGTCGAGGTGGGATTATCATCTTTGAGGCATTTTGAATATGACACCTGAACTACAAAAGTATTACGAAGACCGCTTTTCCATGATGTCTATGGATGGTTGGAAAGAATTGACTATTGATATTGACAATATGATAGAGTCACTCAATAATATAAGCGTTATTCCTGATGAAAAGACCTTGATGTTCAAAAAAGGTGAACTTTCCATCTTGACTTGGCTGAAAACCTTGAAAGAGGTCAGCGAACGAGCCTACGAGGAATTGAATGAAAAGAATGTTTGATTTTGCCTGTGCAAACGGGCATAAAACCGAAAGACTTGTTAATTATGAGTTAATGAGTTTTAGGTGCGAGTGCGGAGAAACAGCCAACCGTACTTTGTCTGCTCCAAACTTCAAACTAGAAGGGTGGTCTGGTTCGTTCCCATCAGAGCATGGGAAGTTCGAGAAAAAACACTTAGATCAGTTGAAGTGGGAGCAAAAGCACAACTCATAAACAGCAATGTCGAGTTGAATGTCCTAGAACCGATAACGGCAGGAAAAGGTAAAAATATGTTGATTGACAATGAAGATGAGTCGCTAAGTGAGTTAGATGCAGTTGAGCAAAAGAAGCAACTACCTGAAGTAGCACCACTGACTGAGATGCCTGAGAAATATAGGCAGAAATCTCTTGAAGAAGTGGTAAAAATGCACCAAGAAGCTGAGAAGTTGATTGGAAAGCAAGCGCAGGAAGTTGGGGAAGTGCGAAAGCTGGCAGATGAACTTATAAAGCAAAACCTCTCCTCAAAACAGCAACCTATTGAGAAAGAGCCTGAAGTAGATTTTTTCGAGAATCCACAAGAGGCAGTTCGCAGGACTGTTGATAACCATCCCGATGTACTTGCCGCTAGACAAGCTGGTCAAGATTTCAGAAAGATGCAGATTCAACAAAAGCTGGCGCAAGAGCATCCTGATTTCGGTCAGATTGCTCAAGATGCAGACTTTGTGAATTGGGTGAAATCTTCACCTGTTCGCCTTGGTTTGTATGCAAAAGCTGATGGTGAGTTTGATTACGACAGTGCAAACGAATTGTTGAGTACCTATAAACAGTTGCGTGGCGTTAAGACAAGACAGACTAATGAAGCAGGGGAAACTCAGCGCAAGTCTAGCCTTAAAGCAGCGGGTGTTGATGTAGGTGGAAGTGGGGAGTCTGGAAAGAAAGTCTATCGTAGGGCTGATCTAATTCGGCTGAAGATGACTGACCCAGATCGTTATGAGGCGTTAAGCGGAGAAATCATGCAAGCGTATCAAGACGGACGGGTTAGATAATTTAACTTATCGTTTTTTGGAGATTTAACATGGCAACAGCATTTTCCCCCAGTGGTTCAGTTACCACAACTACAGCAGACAAATTCATTCCTGAAATTTGGTCAGATGAAATTGTAGCTGCCTACAAGAAAAACTTGGTTCTTGCGAACTTGGTTATGAAGATGAACTTCAAGGGCAAGAAAGGTGACACTATTCACATCCCTGCACCTACCCGTGGTTCTGCTTCTGCAAAAGCCGCTGAAACAGCAGTCACTTTGATTGCTGCTACAGAGTCTGACGTTACAGTGTCTATCAACAAGCATTACGAATATTCACGTTTGATTGAGGATATTGTCGAAGCCCAAGCCCTGAACAGCTTGCGTAACTTCTATACCTCTGACGCTGGTTATGCTCTGGCTAAACAAGTTGATACTGACTTGGTTCAGTTGGGTCGTTCAACCAATGGTGGTGCTGGTACAAATGCTTACGCAACTGGTGCATTCATTGGTGGTGATGGTACATCTGCTTATGTTGCTGCAAGCAATAATGAGTCAGCATTGACCGATGCCGCAATTCGCCGCACCATTCAGCGACTGGACGACACTGATACCCCAATGGATCAGCGTTTCTTCTTGATCCCTCCATCAAGCCGCAACACTTTGATGGGTTTGGCTCGTTACACTGAACAGGCCTTTGTTGGTGGTACAAACAATACCATTCGCACTGGTGAAATCGGTAACTTGTATGGCATCCCTGTGTTTGTATCAAGCAACACTGATACTGCATCAGGTTCTGCTGCTGCACGAGTTTGTTTGATGGGTCACCGTGATTCAATGGTGCTGGTTGAGCAAGTTGCTGTTCGTTCACAAATCCAGTACAAACAAGAGTATTTGGCTACTCTGTTCACTTCTGACACTCTGTATGGTGTTCAGATTCTCCGTGCCGCCGCAAGCGTTAGTGCAGCTAAATCTGCATCAATGTTCGCTCTCTTAGTTCCTGCCTAATTGCAGTTGCGCCCCCTGCCCTAGTGGTGGGGGGACTTTTTTAACCTAATTAGGAGAAATCAAAATGGCTGCTGCTACCGCTGTTGTTTCCACTAGAGACAACGAATCTTTCCGTGGGCTTTTCAGCGACACTTGGTCTGTTGTTGCTACGCTTGATGCTGGTTCTTTGGCTGATGGTGCGGGTGAAACCGAAACTGTTGCCGTTGCTGGCGTGGCGTTGGGTGATATGGTCTTGGGTTGTTCTTTTGCTGTGGATGAAGTTGGCATGAGCGTTACTGCTTATGTCTCTGCTGCGAATGTTATTAGTATTCGTGTTCAAAACGAATCTGGTAGCACCGTTGACTTGGCATCTTGCAAGATTCGTCTTGTAGCTGCTCGCTTGGTGTAAAGATAGGGGGGCTAGTCCCCCCTTTCTTATTTAAGGGTTTTATGGCTACTTTTCGCTGTCTTCAATCAGGTAATACAGTAAGTTTTACCTTGCAACATGACATTGACTCTATGAAGGGTCATCAGGGTTATGTGAGAATTGATGATCCAGAAGTAACCACAGAATCTGTAGAATCAGAGACTAGAACAGATACCGCATTTGCGCCTGTCATCCCAACTTTTAGAAAAATGGGTAGACCCCGAAAGGTAGCAAATGTCTGAGATAGATGCTCGTGATTTTGGTC
>Ga0114974_10001406_pt1 | contig 19084 bp, 36 predicted proteins | sample S_130206_EF_Meta_FD_87318 | JGI IMG/M metagenome (GOLD analysis project Ga0114974, IMG submission 87318) | Freshwater microbial communities from Lake Simoncouche, Canada to study carbon cycling - S_130206_EF_MetaG | ecosystem: Environmental > Aquatic > Freshwater > Lake | place: Lake... | reverse complement strand
TATCAGAACAGAGCGCACTCCTTCATTACGCACAGAGATTACTCGCCTTAAAAACTTGTTTGACAAAGGGCGCATTTCGTCTGACATCGTAGCTAATCAAATTGGCAGGCTGTTAGAGGACACCAAGAAGGAAAGAACAGAAGCTAAGCGTCAGCGTGGTAGCAATATCCTTTTAGAGAAAATGAATCGTGCTGTTCGTAGAGGCGAGCTTGATCAAGAGGCCGTAGACTTTGCTACTTGGTTTATAGGTAAAAACCCTAATGTTGCTGATGATATAGCCATCTCTATTAAGAAGGCTGGAGAGAATACTCCATCTGCTACTTACAACAGCATGTCTCGCTTGGTTACTTTGTTTAAAGACTCTGGTAATAGCGAGTCTGCAGTACACGAGATCCTTCACCATGCAGAGCGCATGATGCCTGAGAAGGTTCAGATTGGTATTCGTAAGCTGTGGCTCAAGCGTATGTTAAAGAACGCTGACAAAGCTAATAAAGGCGATGATGTAGCTTTAAAAGATTACTTTAAAAATGTCATTGACTTCCATCTATACGATGATATGAACGCTATGAGAGAGGCTAAAAAGGCTATCTCTGATGGTTCTGTAGACTATAGCAACTACCAGTTCTTTAGTCCGTCTGAGTTTTGGGCGGTTAATGCTACTGAGATTTCACAATCTCGTTTTGAAGGCGATAAGTCTTTTCTTGGAAAACTTAAACAATGGCTTAGAGAGTTTGGAGAAAAAGCTAAGAGTTTGTTTGGTTTAGATTCTAATGCTCCTATCATCCGTGCTTTAGATAGCCTAGCTAAAAGTGATGGTAAGTTTAAGAGTGATCTTTTGCTTACCCAAGGTCAAACATTTGAGAATGTAAAACGCACATTTAAAGCTAAAGGTACTGGCCAAACAGTCTCTCGTGAAGCTACCCCTAAAATGTATTCCTTTACTATGCCTGAAAGAGAAGACTTCTTATTCGGATTTAAGAAGGACGATATTCTTTATCACATGTTTGACCAGCAAATTGATACTAAGAAATTGCAAGAAGCTATTGAAAACGCAGGTAGGACCATTGATGATATGTTTAACGCATATCAAAAGGAAACCCTCTATCACGGTAAAGTAGCAGCTCAAGTTGGCGACTTTGTTAAAGCAGAGGTTTTGCCTTTAGTTCGTGAAATGAACAAGATGGATGTACCTCTAGAAGATCTAGAAGAATACCTTCATATGCGTCACGCCCAAGAGCGTAACGATAAGATGAATGAGCGCAACATTGGCAACACTAAACTTCAAGATCAAGGATCTGGAATTCATACCGATACAGCCAAAGATTATTTAAAGAACTTAACTAAAGAGCAAAAAGAAAAGTTTGAAGCTTTGGCTGACAAAGTATATGACATCATCAAGGAAACTCAGGACATTTTAGTTCGTTCTGGCGGTGAAGAAGCAGATCTAATTAATACATGGCGTAAAACTTACAAGAACTATGTACCGTTGTTCCGTGCGGATGATGACTTTGTAAGCCCTCCTGGTACACAAATGGGTTCAGGATTCAGAGTTCGTGGTAGCACCAATAAGCGGGCTACTGGATCGACCAAGGAAGTAGTTAACATTCTTGGTAACGTGATTGCTCAGCGTGAAAGAGCAATTGTTCGTCAGGAAAAGATGAAGGTTGGTCATGCTTTATATGGCTTGGCTATTACCAATCCGCAACCAGAGTTCTGGTATGCGTTTAATCCTGATGCGGTAAAGAGCAAGAAAGCCGCTAAACAAGAGTTAATAGACTTTGGAATTAAAGATGTTGATGCCGTCATGAATTTGATTGATGCTCCTCGTACTCCGTATGTTGACAATGAAACTGGTCAAGTTGGCTACAAGTTATCTCCTTTAACTTTGATTCAAGATAACGCCTTTCCGGTACGTATTAACGGAAAAGACCGTTACATCTTCTTTAATCGCAATAATCCACAAGCTATGCGCATGGCTCAAGCCATTAGTGGTTTAGATATTGATAAGTTAGACGCAGCTACCACAGCAATTGGTGCAGCCTCTCATTGGATTGCAGCGGTTAATACTCAATATAACCCTGTGTTCGGTATAGTTAACTTAGTACGTGACTCCGAAGGCGCAATGCTTAACTTGGCTTCAACAGAGCTAAAAGGTATGCAAAAAGAGGTAGCTAGTAAGATTCCTACCTCGTTAAATACTATTAGAAAAGTAATTAAATCTGAGCGTAAAGGCATTCCTTTTGACAAAGCGTTTAAAAAAGGGACGCCAGAATACGAAGATGCAATGCTCTTTAAGCAATTTAGAGATGACGGTGGGCAGACTGGTTACAGAGATATGCTGATGCGCCGTAAAGAAGAAGAACAATTAGTTGAGCAAGAGCTTAAGAAGTATTCTGACAACAAGTTTAAAAGAGCTGGTCGTAAAATTGCTCAAGGCTTATCAGACTTTAATGATGTAATGGAAAACTCCGTTCGCTTTGCTGCATACAAAACTGCAATTGCTCCTAAATCAGAGGGTGGCGCTGGTCTATCTAGAGACAAGGGCGCTTATATTGCCAAAGAGTTAACGGTTAACTTTGACCGTAAAGGAAGGCTGGCTAAACGTATTAACTCTTACTATGTGTTCTTTAACGCTGGCTTGCGTGGTACTGCTCGCATCTATGAGACTTTAACTTCTCCTGCTGGCAAGAAAATTATGACTGCTGGTGTTGGCTTGGGAATAGTGCAAGCTGTAATGTTGTCTGCATACCCAGATGATGATCCTCCTGAGTTTATTCGTGCTAAGAATTTTGTTATTCCAGCGGGTGAAAATAGAATATTTAGCATTCCTTACCCACTTGGATATAACGTATTCCCAAGTATTGGGCGTATTGGCGCAGAGTTTATGTTTGGTGATCGCACAGCCGGATCAGCTTTTACATCTATGGCTGGTGCCATTGTTGAGGCGTTTAACCCATTAGGCGGTGGTGAGTTAGGCTATCGTACATTTGTTCCAACAGTGCTGAAGATTCCAGTCTCTGTTGCTGAGAACAAAGATATGAACGCCAGACCAATTTATAAGCCAGATCGTGCTAGTGACCCTACGCCTGGCTATACACGCTCTAGCGAAAGGGCTAGCTCTATTAGCCAAGGTATTGCTTATTCATTGAACTATTTAACTAACGGCTTTGAAGAGCATACCAAAGGTAAGATTAGCCCAACTGCAGATGAGATTGATTATTACGCTGGTCAAATAACTGGCGGTGTTGGTCGTGAGCTGGCTAAGACAAGAGATGTGGTTTATAACCTAATTAATGGTGAAGAGACTCCGTCTTATCGCATTCCATTGGTTGGTCGTTTCTATGGCGATGTAGATACTAACGCAACTAAAGCACAACGCTTTTTTAATAATGTTGTAGAAATGTCTCAGCATGAACACGAAATTACTAATCGTAAGAAATACGGTCAAGACTATTCTGAATATATTGAGAAACATCCTGAAGCTATGCTTTGGACAAGAGCCAATAGTGTTGAGAACCAAATCTCTGGATTAAGAAAGCAACGCAAGGAAATGAAAGAGCGTGGAGCTGACGACGAGCTAATTAAAGCTAAAGCAGATCAAATTATTGAATTAATGGATAATTTTAATCAGCAAATATCTGAAGCTAAAAAATAGGGACTTTCCCTAACTACTTGTATTTCCTTTTAAAATCAATGTAATATGCGGATAAGTTAATAAAACTAAAGAGGAAACTATGTCAAGTGGCTACTATTTAACTGATGACCAGTTTATTGAGGAATGGCTAAAACTAGGAAGTCCCCAGAAATTTGCTGAAAAACATAAGTTAAATATCCGCTCGGTATATAACAGACGACGAACACTAGAATGTCGGCGCAACATAGAGTTACCAACTCGTAATGATGCTAGGATAAATAGTTTAACTAAGCTACAACAAACACCAGGTCATGCTCGCCGTGGTATTGAGATGGAAAAAGGGCGAGTAGTAGTATTTTCAGATGCCCACTTCTGGCCAGATGAAGTTTCTACTGCATATAAAGCTCTTCTGATAATCATCAAAGAGTTTCGCCCTAAAGTTGTAGTAGCCAATGGAGATATGTTTGACGGGTCACAAGCTAGTCGCCACGCTCGTATTGGCTGGGAGAAAACTCCAACAGTCAAGGAAGAGCTAGAAGCCTGTCAAGAGATGATGGCTGGCATTGAAAAGGCTGCTGTAGGGGCTGAACTCATATGGACGCTGGGTAATCATGATGCCCGTTTCGAGACTTTTCTGTCGGCCCAAATGGGTACATATGAGGGGGTAGCAGGGTTTACCCTTAAAGACCATTTCCCTATGTGGAAACCATGCTGGAGCTACTGGGTTAATGAAGACACCTGTATTAAACACCGCTGGAAGGGTGGTTTTGGGGGTGGTCGTGCCAATGCCCTTAACGCTGGCGTAAGCATGGTTACAGGGCATACACACAATTTGGCTGTCCAACCCCTTACCGACTACAACGGAACCCGCTATGGCGTCCAAACGGGCTGTCTAGCGAACATCCATGGGGAACAGTTCATGGCTTATACCGAGGATAACCCCAAAGACTGGCGAGAAGGCTTTGCCCTGCTGTCTTTTGAGCGTGGTAGACTAATGCTTCCAGAACTAATCCAGGTATGTGGCGAAGACGAATTTGAGTTCCGAGGCTGCATAAATAAAGTATGAAACTTTCCCCAGCAATATTGAAGAACTTATACAGTGCTATTTACTGTATGAAGCCCTTTAATCGCTGGCCAATGCCTTTACCAGAAGAAGTGGATTTTATAGTGGATCAAGACCCAGATGTAATGGGTACTTATTTATATGATGATGGTGGGGATTTTGAACATATCATTACTATTTCCTCTAAAAAATGCGGGCATTTAGCGACTGTTATTCGTGTCTTATGCCATGAAGCTGTCCATATGAGCAGACATAAAACTAATCGTTGGTCTCACCACGACGCTGAGTTTAGGCGGCGCACTAAAGTTATATCCGATGAATTGGGCTTCGATCCATTGGAGTTGTAATATATACTACCAATGGGAGGTTACGGCGTTCTCCTCTTTTCGCCTGCAACCCACGGTTGCCCTCCCAACTTATTCTGTACACTCACAAGGCACATCAAAACCAACGAATGGTAGCTCCATTTGAGATTTGTGCATTAATATAATTTCAGACCAAGCGTAATTTCTACCAAGTCCTTTAATAGTTGTTAGTTCAGCTTGTTTTTCAATTGCCAATGCCCGATCAACTAAGTCTGGGTGTTTTTCGTATAAATCAATAATTTCTTTTGGTTTTGAGCTTGGACAAAAGAAACATGCTGATTTTGCAACATTTATAATGTTATGTCGCTTCAAAGCGTCAAGACAATCTTCTCTTTCCCAATTCCAATCAATCAATGGATATGAGTATTCATATTTTGGATCATCCCGTTTTGCAACGTTGTTTGCTCGTCTAGTTTCACCAGCATCATAGCCAATGTATTTAACGCATTTTGAGCCTGTTTTCCACCATTCAATAGCTGAAGTCCAAGAGTTTAAAAACTTGTCTTGTGGGGCAATCTTATGCTTCTGAGAGCATGATTTAAAACCATAGGCTATAGATGGTAAGTTTTTGCGTCTATGACACTCCTCCTCCAAAGTTTCTAAACTTCCATCTCTACGAACCCTTTTCACTACAGTAATTTCTGGCAGTCCTTTTTTGACCAACCATTCACTAAACACCTCAATATGCTTATAGGTCTCTGGTCGTTCGCCACCAGTATCGGCAAAGAGTATTAAATCTATTGGAAGTTCTTTTTCATAAAGACCCAATATCATTCCTGTGCTATCAACACCTCCACCAAAGGCAACTATGTGTGGTTTATTCATATTATTCACTTAAAGAGTCTAGCAGCCTCATCCTTCTCGTGTAATATTTTGGTCGTGGCCTCCAATAACTCAAGTTGGGTAATGGCATAAGTTTTCTCGAAAGCTTTAGCTCCAAGTCCATGAACACCGGTATTGCCTCGGTGATGCTCTGGACAGAGACCGATGATAGGGGCATTAGCTCTCTTACCTCCATACCGACGTATATGGTGTATCTCACAGGGGGTGGGTCCGTAACCAAGATGTTTGCAAAGTATGCAGCCGATGTCTGCAACACTCGAAAAATGTCTTCTTTCATCTTTTGTTGACATCAACCATCTTCCGAATAAAATCGCCAGCAATATCCAATGGAGTTAGTTTTCTTGGCTCTATTTTGAGAATAAAACCATCGGCTAAATGCCAGCCCAGATTAACATCTCGGACAAGCATTCCAGCATCCATTAAAGACCTTGTATGGGCGCCAATAGAAGCCCTACCTAGACCAACATCAATATCAACCGACAGAACTCCTGGGTTCTTCGCTATGAATTGTAGTATCAATGTTCTCTTGTCCATAGTAGAAATAGTAAGATCCGTCTGGCAATATTTTGTACTGCGGCATAGGGACACCAGCCGCTCTTAGGGCTAGTATAACCTCTTCTATTTCATCCATGGTTTGTTCCTTTTGTCTTGGGCGCATAGCCTTTGTACTTCAATAGGGTCTCGTTTTGTTACTTCAGAACAGGCATAAACCGATGGTTCTACATGGTTATTTAAAACCCATGCAATGATAACTACCATTATCACTATGAAAAATAACATAGTATTCACAGGTAATTCCTCTTGCTTGCTGGCTGGCGAAAACTATCAATAGGATATGACCTTAAATCACCGTCATTCCATTGGATAAATATTCTGCCCCCCTCTGGAGTCCAGCACCCTAACAAAGACTGACCACTACTGATGTAGGTATAAGCTACAAAAGTACTTGGAACCTTTGCGCATTTCACATCTGTTAGGGCAATTGTTCCGCCCCCTTGGTTCACGGTCTCAGCTACTACGGCTGCGCTTACGTTTAGGGACAATGTCAACAATGCCACCAGTAATAGCCTTTTCATTTTCAAGCTCCTCTAATAGTTCGTCTGCCATCCTAACTGCTCCAGAAGGGTTTCCACAGTTAACTAACGCAAAACAAGACGCTAGAAACCGCATGTAATCACGGTCTTTATTTTCCATTTTGTTCCAACATATCAATGCGCTCCACTAAAATATCGCTAAGCCGGTCATTTCCAATCAATAGAATTGACGCTTCTTTAGTATCACGGATTACTTTACAAGCATCTCGCAAGCCTTTGTTATAACCACTATTAAACTCATCCATGCCAGACAGTGCTATAAGCAATGCATCCCGCATAAATGATGACGCTGTACGGTCTTCCCTTGACATCTCTTTAAGCTTAGCCACATGGTCACTTGGCAAATACAAGCTATACGGAATTAGTTTGCTTTCCATACTTTGAACTCCTCATTTAATTGCTCGAACATAGCCCTAGCTTTCGTATTAGTTTTAATGTCTGCACGAGACTGAACGTCTAAATAAGCACATAGCCAGTCCTTTGCAGCCTCTTCACTTCTCTCAAACAAGTAACCATGCTCATGCAAGAAATCCCAGAACTGGCGATCTCTACATATAATTCCAGCTACCTTAACAGCTTGGGATCCAGCAAAATCTTGACGATCCATTGGCTCCTCATTGTCGGCTAAACGAACCATGACTACCATGTACCTAGAGCCTACAAAATCTCTCAGAATCTCGTCAGGAGACTCGTCAGGGTGTATTGCTAGCGTAAGTACATGGCCATCTTTAGTCTGCTTGAGAGCTACTTTCTTGGCTTCAAACTGACTTGTTTCCATCAATCTTTCCTGTAAATAAAAAAACAAAACGATCCCAAAATGTAAAGCTAGAATCAATCCGAATCACCGCTTTAAACTCTTCTAACAAATTTTTAAGCGCTTCATTCTCTTTCATCTCAGCAGCCAATGCTTCTTGAAGGCGTTTAGCTAGTTTTTCCCAGTCAACCTTTTTCTCTTTGCTATTCGCAAATACGGTTGACGGAACCCACCCCTCACTACTTAATGAGAGTGGCTTGTTCTTAGAGCCTGCTGGACGACCACGTTTCTTAGTAGCTTTAGCCGCTACTACTGGCTTCTTGGTTACGCCCATGGATCTTTCTCCGTTGAAGTTACTGTTGGCTGTTGATCTTTCTTAACATAAGTATCTACAGATACAGAGATACCTTTCTTGCCAGATGCAAAGACCTTTTTCCATGCAGAAAGCTTGATCTCTACCAAAGGCTCACCTTTATCCATTAACTCTTTGAGGTAGTCACGCTCAATCCTAATGTAGCCATTCATATCCGGAGACTTGTCAGAACGCTTCTCATCAATAAAAAACAACATACCTTTATTTGGATACTCCATTTACTTCTCCTTATTTAAAAGACTTCTTGGTGGTGTTAAAACTTGTAATAATATCTGCGTAAAACTCAGGATCTAGATCTTTTGCTCTTTCAAAGAGAGAGCGATTAACCTTAAAGATGTTATCCACATCGTCAGGTTTACTTGTTAAAGCCAACAGTGCTGTTGTGCCAGCCTTCAACCCAGCCATCCACTCCTCTGCCGTTCCTTTGTCATTGATCGGCTTTATAGTCCATTCGCCTGGTAAAGCGATTGCTTCAGATAGCTTAATGCTTGCAACTGCTGGTATGGGTTTCGCAGTAGCCACAGGCGCAACTACTGCATCAGGCTTTTTTGCTGATGTCTCATTCGGGTTTGTTACTGGTTCAATGGCGTCATTTTCCACAATCTCAAAGGCATTAACCCAAAGATAACGACGTAAGTATGTCTGAACGGCGCCCAAGTTTTGGACATCGTGGCAACCCTTTAAAGCAGCAGATGACATGGGTGAGGTAAACATTACTGAAGTACCGTCTTCCGTGTCGTTAATCTGTAAATAAGCCATATTGTGGTCAAACGATACGACACCGCACAAGCTCATCTCAGAGCATATCTTTTGGATAGCTGGCAAGAAATCGCCCAATTCAAAGTAATGGTATCCAGCAAACTTGTTATGACCAGACTTCTTCAGTGGTGTGTTTTGTAACCGTATACGGGCGTCTTGTAGCTTTTTATAAACACTCATTTCACTTCCCTTTGTTTTAGTTGTAATCCGTGTTCAGCCAAAACTTCTTTAATATGCTGAAGAGACTTCTTGCCCATGTTTGGAATCCTTCTAAGGTCATTCTCAGTATATTCAAGCAGATGACCAATAGTTGGTATTGATTCGCCTCGAATGCAGTTAAAAGCTCTTGCATTGAATTCAAACTTACTAAACGGATCCATAATATCAACTGAATAGTATTGGTTAATATCCTTTGGAGATTCCGCAATCTTCTTTTGAAGATCCCTCAGTTGAGCAGCAGTAGCTTCGTACTTATCCTTGTAACGATTAAACAAAACCTCAGCCAAATTATGCTTTTCCTGTTGCATATAGGACGCAAATTGAATAAATTCTTCTTCGCTGTTTAATTCAATATGTAATTTCATTTTCTTTCCTCTTTGTGTGTTTCTACTTCAATTAACTTCTGGGTGTAATGCAATACCTTACGGAGATCATCAATGCCACCCTTCTTTCTCCAGCGGGTAATGTACTTCACTATGTTCCCCTCTAGATAGCCAAGGTCATTGGCAATAATGTAATCCCATGGCTGCACTGAATTGCTCTTGTAATGATTTCCACCAACTTGAGAATCATTTGCGCTCATAGACGGCCAACCTTATGAGTGGGATGTAACAGCCATTTCTTGCCCATCTTTTTAATAGAATCCTTAATGGCTTTCTCATGGCGGGCTTTCATGCCAGCAATTTCTTCATCAGTCATGCATCCGTAATACATCGTATCTTTGGCGGGATGCCAATCATTCTTTTGCTTACCAATAAACTCGTGACGAAAACGCTCCATTAATTGCTCAAACATGTTTCCTCCTAGATTTTTTGTTTAATACTGCCGTCATCATTTAGAAAAATGAGGCCATCATCCGTTTCTACTGATATTTCTGGATGACAATTACATTCTTCCCCTTTATTAAAATTGCACCAACGATCATGGGCGACCTGTGGCATTAATAGTCCACCATTAAGAGTGCCTTTTTCTAGTGCCAACATGATTGTTTTCATGTAATCACTCATTTTTCCACCCCTTATAGCTTTGAGGTTCTAGTAAAATAAGATCCAAGCTTTGCTCTGATTAATGGAACATCATCCCAATAAGCGGTTGTTTTAGTATCAAGGAATGGTTTTATCCGTAGATTCCTAACAATAAAATCCTTCTTTAAATGAATGCCAAGCTCTTTAGCTAATTGACCAGTTGGGATTGGGGTATGTTTGCTTTCTGTACGTTTAATCATTTTGCTGCTCCTCTTTGTAAAGTTGATATTGATCACACCACTGGGAAACAGGGCAGAAAGACGAGCAACGAGTGCGGTCTCCTGGACGAATCTCCAGTTGGTAGTTTTTTCCTGCTTTTTCTAAAGCTATTTCAGCATCATCTAGTTGTTCATGAACTGACTTTGCCCTTGAAGCACCTTCTTTTTTTACTGCATACATCGTGGGCTTTTCCCACATCTGCTCAGGAGTACACAATGGCAGCTCCTCTCCAGCCTCAGCCGCAAATAAAGCTCCCGAATGTATATGTATAAGGTTGCGGATGAACGATTCTCTTTCTTCCATAGGCCATAAGTTGATACTAATCACAGCAACTGGTGCCTCTGGGTAGCCTTGACGGTTCTGTGCATCACGGCGGTTCCAATCACGAATGATGGCTACAATGTCTAGCTTAACTACTGGCGCCTCTTTAACACGCTCTACAAGCCATGCGTAGATGTTCAGTTGTTGCTCCCATTCCACCTTCTCATTCATTACTGACCATGCTCCTACGGTCTTGTAATCACTAATCTCAATGCCATCTTTAACAACCTTCTGAAGGTCAATGGCGCCAGACAAATGCCAGCCATCAATCTCAGTATGAAGGCGTTGCTCAACAATATGGTTTTCATCCTTGCCTTGCTCTAATACAGAATGAATGGCCGTACCAAAGATAGACCAAATCATCTCGGAAACATCGGTCGTGATCTGTTCGTCATACTTCTTACGCAAAAGCACAATGCGTGGGCTATTGATCAACTCGGTAGCTGATAAATGTGCCTTACCCTTACTGTAAGTAGGGCGGTCTAAGACATTCATAAATGTCTGTGGGAGGTTGTATTTATTTGTTAGTTTCATTTTGTTTTTTTAACCACCATTTCAAATCAATTAAGGCAACAATTAAGTCCTCGGCTTTATGTATAGACTTCAACCAATCTTTCTGTTGCAGTAACTGGCTAAGTTCTTTTTCGCCTCTTTTAAGCTCAAGAATAGTTTCAGCGTAGTCAATCATCTTATCTCCCGTATGGAACATAGGCTTGGCGATTGCCTTGATTGTCAAAGTAGTTCACCGTTCCGCTAGGACTTTGAACTGCATAGCCCTGACGATTTCCTTGGTTATCATAGACGCCATTATTTGCGTTGTAGTTATTTGGATTATTGTTCCAATTGTTTGGATTGTTATTCCAATTACTAGAACTATTGTTCCAATTGACTTCATTATTTTTCCAGTTAGAAGGATCATTGTCCCAACTAACCACTTGGGCAGAGGCTACTCCACCCCACAATAGCAATACCGCTAATAAATTCCTCTTCATGGCTTCTCCTCTTATTTAGCTGCCATCATCCACAAGCCAACATTGGCTCCAGCGTAACAAAGATAACATATAAACATCGGTACATTACCTTTGACAAACTGTTCTATTGCAATATACAGATAAATTAAACCTGTTGCAACAATTAAATTACCACTCATAGGGTATGTCCTAGTATTTGTGTTGTAAAAAGCTACAAAAGCTTTGCAAATTGAAAGCGTTTTTTAGGCACATTATAAAAATACTCGCCCTGTTTAATATTTTTGTTTGGGTTTTCTACTAAGTCGCAACTCATTATTTGATTGGCGTTTATCCATAGGGCTTTAGTAAAGTTATGGTTTACTACAAAGTAAATTGTAGGCAACTTGTTCTCTAGTAACTTTGCTTTGCGCTCAGGAATATGAACCGTATCAAATGGAAAATCCCATCTAAATGACGGCCTAACCTCAACCTCAACAAAAATCTTTTCTTTTCCATTTCTAGTGCAAATAAGATCTACCTCGTACTTATTGTAGTCTTGGGCATACAAATCCCACTCCTTGCTAAGAAACCGTTTAACAGCTTCTCTGCCAGGAGTATCGTACTTATCGCTAAGCGACTGATCGTAGGTTTTGTAGGCACCAATCATTATGCAGATCTTGGTAATGTTCCTGAGAAGTTGTAAGAACCGGTATGACTAAAACTGGCCCAAGGTGCGCACCATACTTTAAATCCAGCCTCCCGAGCAATTTTGCAGAAGTGATAGTCTTCCGACAGTAAGCGGTTGGACTCTTCATCAATACTGGTAGCAAAGTATTCTTTAATGACTTTGACTTCTCGCACTGTATCTACTGCGTGATACATGTCATTGGTATAGCTTGGAACCTTATCAGCTAGCTTGTCAAATACTTCACGCTTAATTAACATAAAACCCGTTCCACCATTAGAAATTTCAATTGGTTCATTGATGTTCCCTGTTGTACTGTGTATGCCCGCTGGTAAGTTCAGAACAAAGGCGCCTGTATGCTGGCTTAGTTGGTCAGGGGGAACGCCCTTTTTGACTGCCTCTGACACATCTACCCAGTTAATTTCTTTCTTTGGATAGATACCGCAGATGATGTCTTTGTCTGCTTGTATCATGCGAGGAATATCGTTTGGATTAAAGCCAATGTCAGCATCAATAAACATTAAATGAGTAGCATCAGACTTAATAAAGTCATATGCCATACTGTTTCTAGCACGAGTAATCAAAGACTCGTTCATCATAAATGAGTAGTACATCTGGATGCGGTTGGCGCCCATAACACCTACAGATTGCATGACCGCTGAGGCGTATAAACCAGTACACATACCACCGTACATAGGCGTAGCTACAAATAGCTTAGCCAATACTTGAGGTTGCTGCTGTTGTACAAATGGCGCAATCTTTTTGTCGTTCTTAAAGCTCATTTAATTTCCTTTTTTTGATCAATATATTGTTGCAGTATACTTAATATGCCAGCCTCAACTAAAACAGCCAGTCCCTCTTTATCAAAATTGACTATGGCATCTGCTGACCCATCTTCATTTTCTTTAATTACTTCTAGTTGGATCTTCATTCTTCACCTACTGCAATAGCCTGATAAACCTGTGCCGATATCCTTAATACATATGCAATATCGTTAGGGGTTAATTGACCCATTAAATGAAGTATTTTTATAACAGCAACATCGTTATCCAATGGCTGAGGCTTAACTAATGTCTCAATCATTTCTTTCTCCAAGGAAGTTCTTCACCATAAGCTTTCTTCATGGCTGCGTTACCTTCTCTAAACATGCCAAGTAATCTTTCGGGCGCTCGATAATTAACCGTAGCCTCTCCTGTGCATCCGAAGGAAGGCAAAGTTGAGGAGGCAGCTCTATAGAATGGACGGTCTGCCCCCCACTTCTCGTAAAATTTATGTGCCACGTTAACCAAATAATCACGCCTAAAGCAATAGCAATTAGTATCAACAAAGTTGAGTAGATGATCATAAAACGCCGGGTATCTACCGAGTGATTCGCAATCATCATCAAGAACATATTCTCCTCGTTCATCACATATTCTCCTCAAGCTATAAGCCCACATTAGTTCTTTTGATTTAATCTTATTGATCATGGTTTCCACATGATTTGGCTCGAACCAATTATCTTCATCTAAAAACAAAATGTAATCAGCGTTTACCATTAAAGGCATGGCCGCATAGACTCGATGACCATACCAACCATTACCGCCTACATTTTCAGGCAGGGTTACAGTTGTTACATGGTCGAGCAAATACCAACCAGACATTTTTTCTTCCGCCTCTTTACCATCAAATACCAATAAATGCTCGGTTTTAATGGTTTGCTTAGATACACTAATAACCGCCTTCTTTACTGTATCTTTCCCAGTAGTCGGGGTAATTACCATTATCCGCATGTTTTTATCTCCGAGTCGCCACTTTTTTGAATGATGCAATTATCTTCCCATCGTGGTGTTTTCTTTTCCACAGGACATTCTTTGGTGGGGATATTCCCAAAAAAATAAATAGCTACAACACTAAGAAGTACAGCTATCACAATGTTTTTATACATTTACTTGGGTCACATTCTCACAAGATTTACAAATACTGCACTTAGAAAACTTAGGCTCTTCATTAATAGCAATGAGGTCTAATAAGGGTTTACCCTTAAATATTTCTTCATAGGTCTGGGTCAGTAAATTGCCGATAATATGCTTAAGGTTGTAATCCATACAACAAAGCACAACATCACCATTAGGTAACAAAACATTTCGATCATAGAATGGCGTACTTCTACAGGTTAATGAAAAAGTATTCATGGGAGTAAGGCTAAGGACTTGACCGGCTACTTGCTCAGTATTTAAGCTATCCGCACGAGTATGTCCTTGCCATCCTGGAAGCTTACCAATCATGGACTGAAGCTCTGGATGCACTAGACCAGAGCTATCCATTGTCATTGCGCCAACACCGCATGAAACATTGGTATGAGACATTACCGCAGCAGCGTTTAACCATTCTTCGCTATTCTTCCAGCCTTTCATATTGCCATTGGCGTCAGGCAGGTGAAGCATAATGACATCCACTTGGTTAGGATGATCTTCTAATACCTTGCGGACTCGCTCAGGATCCGTCATGCCATAAAGAGTGCTATATATAGCAATGTTAAATCCCATGAATAGAACGGTCTCTAGCATCTCTGTACAGTGTGGGTTAGCCCAAGGTTCAGACATCCCTGAAAAATCAATCCTAGTGTCTTTTGGAAGCTTTGAGAGGACTGTTACTAGATCTCGTGGCTGTAGATATTTCTCACTATCGCCATAACTATCCCGAAGATTCTCTTGCGGGCAAAAGGTACACATCAATGGACAACCGATCATTGTCGTCAGCTCCATTACTGGGCCTTCAAAGTGTTTAATGCCGTACTTCTCTTTCATTTATACATTCCTTCTGGTAAAGGGCGGTCGGGCTTATCTAAGACATTAGGCATATCTAATGAATGCGGAAACTCTGTGCAAAATCCCGTGGCTGGTGAACGATCTTTTCGTAGGAAGGTCAGCTCAAATACGGTAGGCATTAACAATCCATCAACATCAATAAATTGGCAGTTATTGTTTGGGTGGTTATGAACTACATGAAAATCTTGTAACAGCTTCTGAAAGAAAGTTTGGACTATATCCCAAGCAAGAGGATTGTTAAACCAGTTCTGTATATCGTGTATTTCAATCGCCATAATCCTAAAGTTACACAATACTTCCGATGGTGTGCTTAATATCGTTACATACTCTGCGCCTTCAATATCCATCTGAAGAATTAAATCATCACCAGAATAAGAATTGCTAAATACCCAGTCCGACAGGGTCATATAGTTCCCAGTATTTACACCATCTAAATACTTTTTGGTAAACGACAATACCTCTAGTCCGTCTGGCGGTGCATCTACTGAAGCGTCCGCAAGATGGGATTTAATACCACGCCCAAGAAGATCTTTCTCAAAGCTGGCAGTTACATCTACACCAGGCGAGAAACAGGCTGTAATGCTATCTAAATCGTCTGGAATAAGGTATCCGCCATCATTATTTCCGCCAATACGTACCAACTCAAAGTTAGTCTTTACTGGCTTAATTGACTGAATTAGATCTTTTAATTGGTTAATCATTGAACTATATTTCTCACAAAATCTAATGCGTTATCAAGGCTGGGTTCTTCCCAAAGAAGCGGCTTAGTATACATAGCCTCATAAAGCTCTTTGCTCTCATCAATAGCTTGAATGGTTGTAATAAACCAATTCATGTCTTTAGTGTTCATATAGTTTAGATAGGCTCCCTCATGAAAATCACAGTCAGCCGACATTGTTCCGCTATAGATCGGTATAGTACCGCCCGCATAAGCGTCTAATAACTTCTCAGTTACATATCCATCGTAGATAGAGTTTTCAGGACACAGGCAGAACTTATACTCAGGAAGGATAGAGAACTTAGACTCCCGTAATGAGTTGTTAAACATGTTGCCATATCCGTGTACGGGTTTATACCTAGATATAGAGTTGTACAAGTTAATGCGTAACCCTTCAGGGTTGCCAGCAATCATGGCGCAAAACTTATCTTTTTTACTGGCATCCAGTATCCGTGGCTGGGTAAGCGGTGCAATCTCAATCAATGGTTCATACCCGTGATTATGAGCATTCGGTCTGCGTGGCTTCTGTTCAAAGCCGAGCCAAGCTAACCGTGAATACCAGAGAGGTAATCGAAAATTACGTCCACCATAACTATCATAATCAAAAGAAAGAGAATGGTCATAACCAATGTAACTAGGTCGAATATTCTCCCCAATGTACGCAATAGTTTTTCGCTGATCATAGTGAGTATTTCCAAAAACAGAAGTTACGATAAGGTCTGCATCATATGGATTGTTTGTATATTCAAACCCACCCAATGCTTGCTGGAAAAAGTATTCAAAAAAATCTCCATCAAACCCGCCCTCCCAAAAGTTGACCACGCATAGCTTTTTCATTAGCAACGTCCATCCGGGTCAATGTCTTTTGTTTTTTTCTTTTTTAGCTCATACTTGGCTATGATTGCCTCTATCTTTTGGTTGCGTTCTTCAAGCTTTCGACCCTCGCTCATAACAGCAGAGACCTTTGAATCTATTTCATCGCTGATTCTGGTAAGCATATCTACTGCGGCCCATGACGCCCCGCTTTGGGCATTGTCTGTAAGATCGGCAGCAACCATCTCAACAACCATTGCTGCGCTATGTATCTTGTAACCCAATTCGCTAATCTTGTTAGCCCTTTCCCATAATTCGCTCATTTTTTCGCTCTCCTGTTGTTTGAAAAATGTAGAACAAAGATCCATTGTTCCTTTGGATAATTTGTCGTTGCTTATTTTTGTCGTCCACATAGTCTTTTAAGTAGTAAGTAATACTGTTATCAAGTTTAAAACTCTCTATTTTTTTATGAGCTGCCATCATCTGCCTTTAAAAAATAAAACCGTTAAATAACAAACAAGGAATACAACCAATGCAATAATAAATTCAATCATATCAATGAGATGTAGGAATGTTTTCAATTTCACGCTCTACAAGCATGGCGTCTGCTATCTCGTAGCACCGTTTAACAGCTATTTCATCCCAACTTTTACCGCTGGATAAATCAAATTTCCAATCGCCAGAACACATGCCGCTCATAATTTTGGCTGCAAAATAATCCCGCAATCTGCGTTGTCTATCAGTCATTTATTTCTCCTCTTTTTGAGACTATAATCACAGTTATGAATACAGTCAATACATCGTACCCATATTAATGCAATTTATTTATTAGTGATTACCCTAAAGCTACCTTACCCTTGCAGTGTTAATTCCTATTGGCTAACGTCAGGTAAACGGCGTTATATATCTAAACGGGGGATGGCTTTTAAGGCTGCAGCAGCAGAGGCATGTAATGGGCTAGCTGGATACGGAGGTGATCCAGTAGAGGTGGCAATCGTGTTGTATCCACGAGACAAACGTTTACTCGATATAGACAATATTTGTAAATGCATCCTAGATTCATTACAGGGATATCTTTATGATGACGACCAACAGGTCTGGAAACTGACCGTTGAGCGAGCCGAAAAGATTAAAGGCGGTGGATGTGATGTGACCGTCAAGAAATATAGTAAGCATGATCAAACTATACCCAAGCGAATCCTTGAGCTTATAGAAGACTTAACCGATTAGGTGCGCTTTGCACTTTCATGCGGCATGAAGGCATGAAACTTTACAATGACTGCAGAAAACTTTACAAAAACTGCATGAAATTTCAATAAAAGATGCGTCTCATTCTCATCTAATAGGTTCCGTTTGGGAACCTTTTAATACCTTTAAGTATTGATTGCGTATACATATTGATACCTATATGTATATTTATTGGCATTAAGTATGCATTTAAGTATACATATATAGGGTAAACCCTTATGACTATTAGTTCTGTATGGATGTACAGTAGTATTACTTTTCCTCGGTAGGGTGTTTGGGGGTGGCATCACGGAGCCACTCCCTTTTTTTTGCGCATCTGGTAAATCTTCCAGATACATGTATAATTGTTGCAGTGCAACATTTGTTGCGTATATTACACAATTTAGGAGAATTACATGTTTACATCTGAATTTGAAAAGCAGTACAAAGATGCAGTACAAAAGGTTGAAGTAATTGCTGAGCAATTTAAGCAGGCCAATGAATTTTGGGTTAACGCTATTTTGTCTAGTTTAAAAACTTTTACTACGCACAAAAAATAACTGTGCTATAGTTTCTGTACAGAAGAGGACTTTGGACGGTTCTCTTATGCTACAATGCCGAGCAAAGCCTCATACACATGGGGTCTATACATAGTTTTCTTATGCTTAGTTGCTCGGTGATAAACATAAGGGAATGTCCAAAATAGACTCCAGTTGTATGGGGCTTTTTCTTTTGTGGTTTATCCTGGACGGCAGCAAATACACCAGCAGGATAGATACAAGCGCTACTGGGGGTAAGTAGATGCAACAGCGCAATGGAGGTGGCGAAGTGAGTGCCTCTGCTACGAACGACTGACGGGTGCTGTGGCTCCAAAAGGCAAACAGTTGAAGGCTCACCTAGGTAAGGCTAGGTGCGTCCACCAAAAGGCAACATGAGCTTACGTAAGCAAGCAATAGAAAGCGAGCAATGGACTTAAGAAAAGAAATAAAAAAGCAAGCTGGGGTAATCCCCGATGCGGTACAAAGAGGATCGGTGCAAACTACGATCAGGTGGAAAGAAAGAGCGATGAACGCTTTACGAACCGCCAACAACCCAAAAGCGTCTGAACGTGATTTAAGAATGGCGTTAACCGAACTACTGAGGAACATATGAAACTAGAAGATATTTTGCTCGATCCAGAGCTTCAATCCCGTGTCACTTTAAGCCAGGAGG
>Ga0114974_10001405_pt1 | contig 19089 bp, 15 predicted proteins | sample S_130206_EF_Meta_FD_87318 | JGI IMG/M metagenome (GOLD analysis project Ga0114974, IMG submission 87318) | Freshwater microbial communities from Lake Simoncouche, Canada to study carbon cycling - S_130206_EF_MetaG | ecosystem: Environmental > Aquatic > Freshwater > Lake | place: Lake... | reverse complement strand
TTTCAGTTGGCGCGCACCGATATTAGAAGTCATGATGATAATCGTATTTTTAAAATCGATTTTACGACCCAAACTATCGGTTAAATAACCGTCGTCTAAAACCTGCAACATCATGTTGAACACATCAGGATGCGCTTTTTCGATCTCATCTAATAAAACGACACAATACGGTTTTCTTCGAACTTTCTCGGTTAATTGTCCGCCTTCTTCATAGCCAACGTATCCTGGAGGCGCTCCAACCAATCTTGAAATTGCAAATTTCTCCATGTATTCGCTCATGTCAATTCGAACCAAAGCATCTTCAGAATCGAATAATTCTTTGGCTAAAACTTTGGCCAATTGTGTTTTTCCAACACCAGTTTGTCCCAAGAAAATGAAGGAACCAATCGGTCGGTTTGGATCTTTCAATCCAGCACGATTCCGCTGAATAGAACGTGCAATTTTTAACACTGCTTCATTTTGACCAACTACCTTATCTTGAATAAGTTCAGGAAGTCTAGCTAATTTATTACTTTCAGTTTGCGCGATGCGATTTACAGGTATTCCTGTCATCATAGAAACCACGTCGGCAACATTGTCTTCGGTAACTAAAATACGATTGTTTTTGGCGTCTTCTTCCCATTGTTCTTGGGCAATAGCCAAATCTTTTTCGATGCGTTTTTCATCATCACGAAGTTTTGCAGCTTCTTCATATTTCTGTCTTTTAACCACAGAATTTTTAAGCTCGCGAACTTCCTCTAATTGACGCTCCAATTCTAAAATTTGTTTCGGCACTTCAATATTGGTAATGTGCACACGAGAACCTGCTTCGTCAAGCGCATCAATAGCTTTGTCTGGAAGGAAACGTTCCGACATGTACCGGTTTGTTAATTTCACACACGCCTCAATTGCTTCAGGAGTATAGGTTACATTGTGGTGGTCTTCGTATTTGTTTTTGATGTTATTCAAAATGGTAATCGTTCATCAACAGAAGTTGGTTCGACGATAATTTTTTGGAAACGACGTTCTAAAGCGCCATCTTTCTCGATATATTGTCGGTATTCGTCTAATGTTGTTGCGCCAATACATTGAATTTCTCCACGGGCAAGGGCAGGTTTAAACATGTTGGACGCATCCAAAGAACCAGTTGCTCCACCAGCGCCTACAATAGTGTGAATTTCATCAATGAAAAGGATAATGTCGTCGTTTTTTTCTAATTCATTCATTACAGCTTTCATTCGCTCTTCAAACTGTCCTCGGTATTTAGTTCCGGCTACTAAACTCGCTAAATCAAGTGTTACGACACGTTTGTTGAATAGAATACGCGACACTTTCTTTTGGATAATTCGCAAAGCAAGTCCTTCTGCAATGGCAGATTTTCCTACTCCAGGTTCTCCAATTAGTAGAGGATTGTTCTTTTTACGACGGCTTAAAATTTGAGAAACTCGCTCAATTTCTTTTTCACGACCTACGACAGGATCAAGTTTTCCTTCTTCGGCCATTTCTGTTAAATCTCTCCCAAAATTATCTAACACAGGAGTTTTGGATTTTTTGTTTGATTTATTGGCGGGATTATTGAAATTATCGCCTTTCAAACTGTCATCTTGTCCTGAATCGTCATTATAAGATTCTGCTCTTGGTAAATTTTCTAAGAATTCACCTTCATTGTTGTTTGGTGTCATGTTTAGATATTGTTCTTTAGCTGCATCATAGTCAATTTTTAACTTATTGAGTAGCTTTGTTGTTGGGTCATTTTCATTCCTTAGTATGCACAATAACAAGTGTGCGGTACTGATTAGAGTGCTATGAAACACTTTGGCTTCAAGAAAAGTGGTCTTTAGTGCTCTTTCCGCTTGACGGGTAAGGTGTAAATTTTTCTTTTCGTTGTTGATTTCATTACTTGGATTGGCAGGGCTTAGAATTTCTACTTTTCGTCGTAAAAAGTCTAAGTCTATTGATAGGTTATTCAAAATATCAATAGCGGTTCCGTTGCCATCTCTCAAAATACCGAGCATTAAGTGTTCCGTTCCAATGAAGTCGTGGCCCAAACGAAAGGCCTCTTCTTTACTGTAGGTTATTACATCTTTTACCCTTGGTGAAAAATTATCATCCATATATATTCTTATTGCTTATTGTAAATTTAGTGAATTTATGTAATAAATACAAAAATCATACCTAGTATGTAAGTATTGTCAGCTAAATGACAAAAAAATATCCTATAATGAAAGTGAAATCAGTATTTAATTTATTAACTGAAAAGGATCATAAATTTGTTAATAAATCATCTAAATTAATGTTCAAAATAGTGTTTGAAATATTTTATAAAGACTATATTAGCAAGATTTTTGAAACAAAATAATTTTTAATATATACTATATAATATGTCTGACGGAGAAAAGTTAATCCCTATTAACATAGAAGATGAAATGAAATCAGCCTACATCGATTATTCGATGTCGGTAATTGTATCACGAGCCCTTCCAGATGTTAGAGACGGTTTGAAACCAGTACATCGAAGAGTACTTTTTGGAATGCATGAATTGGGAATTACCTCAAAATCTGCCCATAAAAAATCCGCAAGAATTGTTGGAGAAGTTTTAGGAAAGTACCACCCACACGGAGATACTTCAGTTTATGATGCGATGGTTCGTATGGCACAAGAGTGGAGTATGCGCTATCTTTTAGTAGATGGTCAAGGTAACTTTGGTTCAGTAGATGGCGATAGCCCTGCTGCAATGCGTTATACTGAAGCCAGAATGCGTAAGATTTCTGAAGAAATTATGGCTGATATCGAAAAAGAAACCGTTGATTTTCAATTGAATTTTGATGATACTTTATACGAACCAAAAGTAATGCCTACGCGAGTTCCTACTTTGTTAATAAATGGAGCTACTGGAATTGCTGTTGGTATGGCTACCAATATGCCACCTCACAATTTAACAGAAGTTATCAATGGTACATTAGCCTTTTTGGACAATGAGGACATTGAAATAGACGAATTGATGAACCATATTAAAGCACCTGATTTTCCAACAGGAGGTATAATTTATGGTTATGAAGGGGTTCGCGAAGCCTTTAAAACTGGTCGTGGAAGAATTGTAATGAGAGCCAAAGTTAGCTTTGAAGAAGTTGACGGAAGAGAATCTATCATTGTAACTGAAATTCCATACCAAGTGAATAAAGCGGACATGATCAAAAGAACCGCTGATTTAGTTAATGATAAAAAAATTGAAGGTATTGCGAATATCCGTGATGAATCGGATAGAAACGGAATGCGTATCGTTTATATATTAAAGAGAGATGCTACGCCAAACGTAGTTTTGAACACCCTTTACAAATTCACGCAATTACAATCTTCTTTTAGTGTAAATAATATTGCCTTAGTGAAAGGTCGTCCTCAGATGTTGAATTTGAAGGATATGATTCACTATTTCATCGAGCACCGTCATGAAGTTGTTGTTCGTAGAACACAATTCGAATTACGAAAAGCAGAAGAAAGAGCGCACATTTTAGAAGGTTTAATTATTGCTTCTGATAATATTGATGAAGTAATTGCTTTGATTAGAGGTTCTAAAAATACCGAAGAAGCTAGAGAGAAATTAATCGAAAGATTTAAATTATCAGATATTCAGGCTCGTGCTATTGTTGAGATGCGTTTGCGTCAGTTGACAGGTCTAGAACAAGACAAGTTGAGAGCGGAATATGAAGAATTGATGAAATTAATTGATCATTTGAAATCTTTATTGGCAGATGTTAATTTGAGAACCGATTTAATTAAAGAGGAACTTGTTGAAATTCGTGATAAATACGGAGATGCACGTCGTTCTGTAATTGAATATTCTGGTGGAGATGTTAGTATTGAAGATTTAATTGCCGATGAAAATGTAGTAATTACCATTTCTCATGCAGGTTACATCAAACGTACGAACCTTACAGAATACAAAACACAAAATAGAGGAGGAGTTGGTCAAAAAAGTGCGGGTACAAGAGATCAAGATTTCTTAGAGCACATGTTTGTGGCAACAAATCACCAATACATGATGTTCTTTACTCAAAAAGGAAAATGTTTCTGGATGCGTGTTTATGAAATTCCAGAAGGAAGTAAAACGGCAAAAGGACGTGCTTTACAAAACTTAATCAACATTGAAAGTGATGATAAAGTAAAAGCATTCATTTGTACGCAAGACCTTAAAGATAAAGACTACACGAACAGTCACAACCTAATAATGGTAACTAAGAAAGGGCAAGTTAAGAAAACGTCGCTTGATAAGTATTCAAAACCACGTGTAAACGGAGTTGCTGCAATTACGATTAAAGAAGGCGATGAATTATTAGAAGCAAAACTTACGGATGGAAACAGCCAAATTATGATAGCTGTTAAATCTGGAAAAATGGTTCGTTTTGAAGAAAGTAAAACCCGTCCAATGGGAAGAACAGCTTCTGGAGTTCGTGGAATTACTTTGAAAGATGAATCGGATGAAGTAATTGGTATGGTTTCTGTAAATGATATGAGTAGTGAAATACTAGTGGTTGCAGAAAACGGTTACGGAAAACGTTCAAGCATTGACGAATATAGAATTACCAACCGTGGTGGAAAAGGGGTGAAAACACTTAATATCACTGAAAAAACAGGTAAGTTAATTTCTATAAATGCGGTAACCGATGCCGATGATTTAATGATTATCAACAAGTCTGGATTGACCATTAGAATGGCAGTGGAAGACTTGAGAGTAATGGGTCGCGCAACACAAGGTGTGAAACTAATCAACATTAAAGGAAACGACTCGATTGCGGCGGTAACAAAAGTAATGAAAGACGATGTTGCTGAAGTTGTTGTTGACGAAGATGGAAATGTTATCGAAACAGAAGCTATTGAAAGAGTGAAGCCAGTTTTGGAAATTCTTGAAGACGAAGAAGGTGCTGCTGACGATGACGATGACGACGATGATGATTCAGTAGAAGACGATGATGCTGATTCTGATGAGGATTCAGATGACGAAAACGAAGATTAATAAATATAAAAAACAATAAAATGAAAAGTAAATTTTTACTACTCGCATCAGCTTTGGTGCTATCAGTTGCGACTTTTGCTCAAAAAGACGAGTTAAAAACACTTAAAAAAATATACGGAAGAGAAAAGATTTCTGATTCTGATATTGCCGACTATAAAGCGAACCTTTCAAAAGCAGAAGCTTTAGTAGCAAATTCAACAGAAGACGATAAGGTTTATTTTGGATTCTATAAAGCGATGGCGCCAATTTTAGAATTGAACGCAGCATTGGCAAATCCAGAAAAAAGCAGTAATCCTAACTTGGCTTCTCAGTACCTTACAGTGGACAACCTGAAACTTTTGGTTTCAAATTTGAATGCTACAGTTGCATTTGAAAAAAAATCAGGAAAACAAGTTTATTCAAATGACATTGAGGTTAAAGTTAATGCTTTAAAACCAATTTTTGTTAATTATGCTATCGCACTTGCCAACGAATCAAAACTAAAAGAAGCTGCTGAAGTTCTTGCTGATATGTATGAGTTGGATAAAAAAGATGCTGAGAAATTGTATTATGCTGCAAATTATGCAGTAAACGCAAAAGAGTATCCATTGGCATTGAAATATTACCAAGAATTAAAAAACGTAAACTATACTGGAGAAGGAGTAATGTTGTACGCAATTAATAAAGAAAGCCAGAAAGAAGAATCTTTCAATACTAAACAAGAAAGAGATATTTATGTAAAAGGGGGAACTCACGAGAAACCTCGTGACGAAAAAATTCCTTCAAAACGTCCTGAAATCTTCAAAAATATAGCATTAATTTTAGTAGAATTAGGTAAAGCAGACGAAGCGAAATTGGCAATTCAAGAGGCTAGAAAAGAGAGTCCAGAGGATGTTTCTTTAATTATTACCGAATCTGATTTGTATTTAAAAGCAAATGATATGGTAACGTACAAAAAATTGATTTCTGAAGCATTGGAGAAAAATCCAAATAATGCTGACTTGGTATTCAATTTAGGAGTTATTAGTTACAATAATAAAGAATTGGTTGATGCTGAAAAATATTATCTACGTACCATAGAAATTGATCCAAAATATGCAAATGCCTATTTGAATTTGGCGATTTTGAAACTAGATTCTGAAAAAGCTCTTATTGATAAAATGAACAAATTAGGAACTTCTCCTGCTGATACTAAGAAATACGAGGTGTTGAAAAAACAAAGAGAAGATGTTTACAAAAGTGCGATTCCTTATTTAGAAAAAGTAACGGAATTTGATGCAGACAATAAAGAGGCAGGAAAAACCCTTTTAGGAGTTTATAATGCACTTGAAATGACTGATAAAGCAAAAGCGTTGAAAGAAAAAATGAAAAAGTAAAATTTACTTTTGATTATTAAAAAATCCCGACTGTTTTAAACATGTCGGGATTTTTTTTATATTACCTTTTTAATTACTCTTAGTTTGTGGGTGTGCCTGTTTGTTTCGGCATTGTAAATTCCGAGGTGATCTAGTCTGTCAATTCTAACTTTTCCACTGGCGTGGATGATATAATTGTCTTCCATGATAATTCCAACATGAATAATATTACCTTCCTCATTGTCAAAAAAGGCCAAGTCGCCGGGTTCGCTTTCTTCAATAAAACTTAATGCATCCCCTTGTTTTGCTTGTTGTGAAGCATCGCGTAACAATTTATAACCGTTCAGTTTATAAACCATCTGCGTAAAACCCGAACAATCAATCCCAAAAGGACTTTTACCACCCCAAAGATATGGAGCGTTCAAATACATGAAAGCGGTCTTTATAAGCTCTGATTTAGGATTTTTGCCATTTATTTTTGTGCCTTCAAAATCATAATTAGATAGGTTTATTCCTTTATTGTTTAAAAAGGTCAAAGAGGCTCCAAGTGGAATTGGCAATAAAAAGTTGTTTTCAGCCGAAATATAATCAATAAGGTCACCGTTCAAAATGATTTCGTCATTTGACAACTGATTGAAATCTTGTTCAGTAATTACTTGAAACTGTTTGGTGTCAATCCAGCCTTCATAATCATCAAATTGTAATTTAATTTTTGACCACTGTTTCAATTGTTCCAAAACTTCAAAATGTTCACCAAACAACACTTGAGAAACGATTTCGCTTCTGTCATTTGGTTCTATTCTAAGTGGAATAATCGCTAAATTACAAATTCCGAACATGCTATTGTTTTTCTAAATTCTTTATTTTGGTATAAATTTTAAGCTCTTTCAATTACAATTGCAGAAGCACCACCACCGCCATTGCATATTGCGGCTGCTCCAATTTTTGCATTGTTTTGCTCCAAAACATTTATCAAAGTTACGATAATTCTTACACCTGAACAACCTAGTGGGTGTCCCAATGAAACGGCACCACCATTTACGTTGACTTTTGCAGCGTCTAAACCAAGGATTTTAGAATTGGCTAAACCAACAACAGCAAAGGCTTCGTTGAATTCAAAGTAATCTACATCGCCTACAGAAAGTCCTGCTTTTTCAAGTGCTTTCGGAATTGCTTTAGATGGAGTAGTGGTAAACCATTTTGGTTCTTGTGCTGCATCTGCATAACTCCGAATGTAGGCTAAAGGTTTTAATCCCAATTCAATTGCTTTTTCCTCGCTCATTAAAATAACCGCTGCTGCACCATCATTAATAGTTGAAGCATTCGCTGCTGTAACTGTTCCGTCTTTTGTGAAAGCAGGATTTAATGTTGGGATTTTATCTAATTTCACATTTGAAAATTCTTCATCTTTAGAAATCACAATTGGTTCTCCACGTCGTTGCGGAACTTCAACAGGGACAACTTCAGTATCAAATTTTCCAGTTTCCCAAGCTTTTGCAGAACGTTCATAGGATTGAACAGCAAAGGCATCTTGTTCTTCACGTGTTATTTTGTATTCTGAAGCACATAAATCGGCTGAAACTCCCATTGCACTATTATCGTATGCATCCGACAAACCGTCTCTTTGCATTCCGTCAATCATACTGGCAGGACCAAATTTATAACCATTTCTTAGGTGAATATAGTGTGGAATCAAACTCATGTTTTCCATTCCACCCGCGATAATGATTTCGGCATCACCTGTCATAATAGCTTGTGCGCCTTGCATCACTGCTTTCATTCCAGAAGCACAAACTTTATTGATGGTAGTTGCAATAACAGTATTTGGAAGACCTGCTAATAAAGCCGCTTGACGAGCAGGAGCTTGACCCACACCCGCTTGAACGACATTTCCCATAAGGACTTCATCGACTAAATTAGGGTCTAAATTAATTTTACTTAAGGCTCCTTTAATGGCTATAGCCCCCAATTGTGGTGCTGGAACAGAAGACAAACCTCCCATAAAGCTTCCAATTGGAGTTCTTACGGCGGATACGATTACAACTTTTTTATTTATCATTATATTAGTTTTTAGACTGCGAATTTAATCATTTTGAGTAAATGGAGAATTAGAAAATCGATATTATTATTGTATCTGTTGCTATAAAACAGAAATAATCCTAATTCTTAGGTTGCTAATTTCTAGTTTTTACAAAATAGTGAATCGTAATTTAGAATTTTACAATAGCTATACGATTGATTGTTAATGATTTTAAATTAACAATAAAAAAACATTTAAAAAATCCTTTTAATTATTTGTAAAATATAGATTAGTACGTTACATTTGCAACCGCTTAAGGAGAAGACACGTTCTTCATTGGAGAGTTGCCTGAGTGGCCGAAAGGACATGTTTGCTAAACATGCGTATGGGAAACTGTACCAAGGGTTCGAATCCCTTACTCTCCGCTTTTTAATGTTTTTTTTCGGGGTGTAGCGTAGCTCGGTTATCGCGCCTGCTTTGGGAGCAGGAGGCCGCAGGTTCGAATCCTGCCACCCCGACAAATGGACGCATAGCTCAGCTGGATAGAGCACCTGCCTTCTAAGCAGGCGGTCGAAGGTTCGAATCCTTCTGCGTTCACACTTAAACCCTTATAATTTATTAATTATAAGGGTTTTTTTTATGTCTTTTTTTGAAATACAAGTTTAACAAAAATATCCCTCTAATTTTTCGTCTACTCAATTGAATTTCGCCTTTCTTTAATTGTTTAGTGGGTTACTATTACTTTGTTGTTTTCAATAAATTTATAAGTACCATAGTTTTTCTAACCTGAAGTTAGTACAGTTATCAAAAACAATACATACTCCAAGCCACATTATATCTTTTTGTGGGAATTATGCAATAGTAAGGGTTTAATGTGTAACACTAAACGATCCAATCCTACCCACCTTTGTACTATAATAAATAATCTAATAACTAAAAGATGTTATACCTCAATAATGGATTATTTATTATAAGTTATAAGAATATATCTTTTTCTAGATACAAAAATGTTTGGTATCAAGCCACATTAGGTTTTAGATTCTAATAATTAATATTTTAATAAACACAAAATGGACAATTTAAAAAACACAGGAAAAATGGTTGGCTCTATAGCAATAGGGGCATTAGCAGGAGTAACATTAGGAGTTCTATTCGCACCAAGAAAAGGAACTAAAACTAGGAACAAAATTGCAGGTGGTGCTGAAAAAATGTCAAAAAATTTAAAGAAAAAAATGAGTAAAGAAGCAAAAGATTTCAAGAAAAGCATTAAAAAAGAAGCCAAAATAATTAAAAACAAAGCTTCCGAAATCGAAGGCCTAGTTGAAGATAAAATGGAGAGCGCTAGCGCTAATTTAAAAGAGAAAGCCATTGCGTTGCTTCACATGACTACAGACCACCAATTAACAAAAAAATAAGATGAAAACACCTATTTTAAGAACAAGCGTATTAACAGCAATTGTAAGTTTAGCTTTATTGAGTTGTAACAATTCCCCTAAGGCCAAAGAAGATAACTTGAACGCTGCAAAGGATGAAGTTGTAGACGCAAGAGAAGATTTGGTCCAAACTACATCAGACTCCATCAATGATTTCAATAAATACAAAAATAGTATTCAAATGAAATTAGATGAAAATGAAAAAGTAATTGCAGATTTAAAAGCCAATTCTAAAAACATGCCAAATCAAGCGATGTATTATAAACAGCTAGATGATTTGAAATTAAAAAATTTAGAATTAAAAGCTAAAATTAAAAACTACCAACAAGGACCAGAACAAAAATGGGAATTGTTTAAAGTAGATTTTAATAAAGAAATGGACAATTTAGGAAAATCTATTTCTAATGCTGCTGATCGTAATATGAAAAAATAATGTAGAAAGAACCTTGCTTTGGAAGCGTTTGGTTTTGGGAACAAATAACTTTTAAAGTATTCGTTTGATCTATGTTATACAGAACTGCCTTAGGGCAGTTCTTTTTTTTTATAAAATAATCAGATAAATAAAACGAATAGGTTTTTATGAAATTGTAATTCAAGAACTTTAAAAAAATAAAATCAATGCTGTTGTGTTAATACAAACAATTTCAAAGGGGAATAATAGTTAATTCTTTGTTTTTCCATTTAATATTAGTGATAAAATAGGTAATGACACGTTTAGTGTGAATAATGCAATTATTAGACTTTTGAATGTAAAGTTTTTAACGACAATTCTAATCACCTTTGTCTTATAAAATAAATTAATCATGAAACAAAAAAACTTTTTTGTAACTATAGCGATAGCTTTAGTTATTTTATTTATCGGCTGTGCTAAAGATGATTTTATAGATACAATAGGAGTATGCCCAAAAGTAGATGCAACAAATCCTATTAACAGTGCTACAGAAGTTCCACTTAATCAAACAATCACTGTTACTTTTAACGAGGCGATTAATCCATCTACAATCACACCAAATTCTTTTACAATTACTGGAACAGTAGTTCTTGAAGGAGAAATAACGTATTCAGGACAAACGGCCACTTTCGACCCAACAGTAAATTTAACGCCTAATACTACTTATGTTGGAAAAGTTACAACTGCAGTAAAAGATATAAAAGGAAACGCAATACAAGAGGATTATGTTTGGAAATTCAGTACTGGAGCAACCTTACAGCCAATTGTGATTGAAACTAGTCCAACGTCAAATGAAACGGGAGTAGTTTTAAATAAATTAGTAAGTGCTACTTTTAATATGCCAATGGATGCAACAACTTTGAATAGTGCTACATTTACTTTAAAACAAGGAACGAATGCTATTGCAGGAGTAGTCACAAATACTGTAGATAAAGTCTTTTTTGACCCAAATACTAATTTGACGCCAAATACCATTTATACAGCAACCATTACAACTGGTGCAAAAAACACCGTAGGTAATCCTATTTCTATTAACTATGTTTGGAATTTTACAACAGGAACTGTTGTAGCCCCTAGAGTCATTTTAACGGATCCATTGAATAATGCTACTGGTGTTGCTGCCAATACGATAGTTACCGCTACATTTGATGTTCCTATGAATCCACTTACTATAAATGGTAGCACTTTCATATTAAGACAAGGAACAACTGCTGTTTTAGGTGTAGTTACTTATAGTGGTTTAATGGCGTCATTTACCCCAACGAATCCACTTTTATCAAATGCTAATTATACAGCTACCATAACCACTGGAGCTCAAAACGTTGCTGGAACTGCTCTTGCAAACGATTATACTTGGAATTTCACTACTCAAAATTCTTCAAATACCCCTAATCTAGGAGCCGTTGCTCAATTTGGAGCTTTTGGTGGCACGGCTGGGGTTACTAATCAAGGAATAAATACCGTTATAAACGGAAGTATTGGGACAACAAGAGCCTCAACTTTAATGACAGGTTTTCACGATGCCACAGCAATTTATACTGAAACTCCTTTAAATAAAGGTCGTGTAACCGGTGCAATTTTTACAGCACCTCCAATGCCTGGAACAGCAACATCATTTGCTATAGCAACTCAGGGTTTATTGGATGCCAACACTGCTTACATAAATATTTCTCCAGCATCAATGCCTGGAGGTATCGATCCTGGAGCAGGAGAATTGGGAGGTTTAACGTTAGCTCCTGGAATTTATAAATCAGCTAGTGGAACTTTTAACATATCTAATGGTAACTTGACCCTAGATGCTCAAGGTGATCCAAATGCGACTTGGATTTTTCAAACTGCCTCTGGTCTAACTGTAGGAATCGCGGGTCCATCAGGTGCTAAAAGTGTTATTCTAATTAATGGTGCTTTACCCAAAAATGTTTTTTGGCACGTTGGAAGTGCTGCAACTATTAATGGCGCAGGTGGTGGTACCATGGTCGGAACCATAATCGCTAATTCTGGTGTGACTTTTTCAACTGCTGGGAATGCAACTCAAACAATCTTAAACGGAAGAGCAATTTCACTTATTGCTTCCGTAACAATGGTGAATACCACTATTAATGTGCCTCAATAAATTCTCTTATAAATAATTAAATCCCGTTCGGTTACGGGATTTCTAAAACTTCATATTATGAACAAAATTAATACACTCGCAATAAATTCTCAGCAAATGAAATTTAGTGCAAAAAATTATTTTCAGATCTTAGTCATTAGTGCCCTTTTTTTACTTTCGAGTTTGACACTGCTTCAAGCACAAGAAAATCAATATTCAAAACCTTCATGGTTCTTTGGTGTTGCCGGTGCTGCGAATTTTAACTTCTACCGAGGGTCAACCAACATGCTAAATGCAGGTTTTACGCCTCCAGTCACTTTTCATGATGGGGAAGGAGTAGGTTTATTTATTGCTCCAAATATCGAATATCATAAACCAGATTCTAGATGGGGATTTATCTTTCAAGCAGGTTTTGATAGCCGAAGAGGAAAGTATGATGTGGTCATGGAACCTTGTAATTGTCCAGCAATATTAACGTCAAATCTAAGTTACATTACTGTTGAACCAAGTTTGCGTTTTGCTCCTTTTAAAGCCAATTTTTATATGTTTGCCGGTCCTCGATTGGCTTTCAACTACGATAAGTCATTTAATTATGAGCAAAAAACAAATCCAGCCTACCCGCTGCAAGTTCAGAATCCAGACGTAAATGGTGATTTTAGTGAAATCGAAAACACTATTTTGTCAATGCAAATCGGAATGGGATACGACATACCACTTAATGCTACAACAAGCAAAACACAATTTGTATTGTCTCCATTTATTTCTTACCATCCTTACTTCGGACAAAACCCTCGTTCAACTGAAACTTGGAATGTAAACACTTTAAGAGCAGGTTTGGTTTTAAAATTCGGACAAGGAACTTTAGAAAAAATGATAGTTGATGGAGTGGTACAGTTTTCAATAAACCCTCCTGTTAATGTGAAATATGTGAAAAATGTTAGGGAGGTATTTCCATTAAGAAATTACGTATTCTTCAATGTAGGGTCAACAAATATCCCAGATCGTTATGTACAATTAAACAAAAGTCAAGTCAAAGATTTTAGTGAAGAGAAGGTTTCGTTTTCAACTCCTGCGAACATGTCAGGTCGTTCGGCACGCCAGATGCAAGTGTATTACAATATCATAAATATTCTTGGTGACAGGATGGTGAAAAATCCTTCAAGTACCATTACATTAGTAGGTTCATCGGAATTGGGTGAACCAGAAGGTATCGTTATGGCTCAAAATGTTAAAGACTATTTAGTTACAGTTTTTGAAATTAGAGAAGATAGAATTACAATTGAAGGACGAGCAAAACCAGCAATTCCGTCTGAAGTTAATGGAGGAACACGAGAATTAGATTTACTAAGTCAAGGCAATAGAAGGGTTACAATTGAAAGCAATTCACCTGAATTATTGATGGAATTTCAAAGTGGTAAAGATGTGCCTTTGAAATCAATAGAAATTGTTTCAGAAGACCAAAATCCAAATGGAGATATTGTTTTCAATGTAAGTGGTGCAAAAGAAGCCTTATCGACTTGGACAATTGAAATGAAAGGAGAAAATGGTATTGTACAAACATTTGGTCCATTTACAGGCGATCAAGTAAGTATCCCGAGAAATATTATAATTGGCAATCAGCCTGAAGGTGATTATAGCGTCACTATGAATGGAACTACGATGTCAGGTAAAAATACTAAACAAGAGAGTACAATGCATTTAGCTCCTTTTGTAGCTCCCGAAGTTCAAGAAAGTATCCGATTTAGTGTTATTTATGAATATAACGAATCTAAATCGATTGCTATTTATGAAAAATATTTAAAAGAAATTGTGACACCTAAAATTCCATTAAATGCAACAGTTATTCTAACGGGTTATACTGATATAATTGGTGATGATAAGTATAATAAAACGCTTTCTTTAGCAAGAGCCAATGATGTAAAAGATATCTTAGAAAAAAGCCTCACCGATGCTGGACGAAATGACGTAAAATTTGAAGTTATTGGAAATGGGGAAGATGAAAATACAGCCCCTTTTGAAAATAAATATCCAGAAGAACGTTTTTACAATAGAACTGTCGTGATTGATATTGTAAAATAGTTTTAATAAATCCGTCTTTAAGTAATTTAAGACGGATTATTTTTTTAGAGAATAGCCACTATTTTCAGGCCTTGAAAGAGGAAGAAGGTGTTGGCTTTTTTTTAAGTTGTCATTTATGATATTAATATAAGAGAAGAATTTATTAGCGAATCGATGTTGGGTTCAACCAACAATTCTACTATTTTATACTATATTTTTTATGATTATTCCATTACTTTGTGGTGTAATAAGAAAATAGTTATGAAATCAATTATTAAAGTTTTTATTCTACTGGGTTTTTTCCTTCTAATTTCCTGCAAACCAAAAATGGTTTACCAAAAACCTATTATAAGTAATCCAGATTTAATTACAAAAGAGAATTTGCCAACAATAAAAATTCCTTTAAAAGTAGTGAATGACACTTCATTTGTTAATCTCAAAGATTACAGTCAGGATTTTGTTTATGATATGAAATATGCTACAACTGATAATTTTTTGAAAGCAAAGGTGTATGATTGTGCGGCTTGTTATTTGAGATTCAAAACAGTTAAAGCAATGATGAAGGCCAATGAAAAATTTATGGAAAAGGGCTATAAGATAAAGATTTTTGATTGCTATCGACCTTTAGACATTCAAAAAAAAATGTGGGCAATTGTTTCTAACCCAGAATATGTTGCCAATCCTAGCAAAGGCTCAATTCATAATAGAGGAGGGGCAATTGATATTTCTCTTGTAGATAGGAACGGTAATGAACTTGATATGGGAACTAAATTTGATTTCTTTGGAATTGAAGCAAGTCATAATTATGATAAACTTCCAAAAAACGTTTTGTCTAATCGAAAACTATTGAAAAAGATTCTTTTGCGTTACAATTTCAAATCTTTCGATTCGGAATGGTGGCATTATAATTTAAAAAATGCAAAATTGGATCCTTTGTCTAATTTTAAATGGAAATGTGATTAGTTTTCGATACAATGCAAAGCATCAATGAAATAGCTTCCTGGAAAGTAGGTTTTACCATCCATTTCTGAAAGAAGCTCTTTTTTAAAAATAAAATCCAATGTTTCAGTTGTATATTTAATTCTCATTGATGAAACAGGAGCGCTTATCAAGTCTTCAAAAGTGCCCTTTAAAAACATAAATTTACCTGTAGAAATACGATTATTGAATCCTAAATCATCTCTTAGCGAGGTGCCACAATTTTCATCATCGGTAGCAATTAATGTAATTATTTTCCCATTGTCCAATTGCAAAAAGACTTTTGAATTTTTATCCAAGCAATTGGCTTTTATGAAATCCTTGCTTTTTTGTAGGGTTTGAACGTTCAAAGTCGGCATTCCATCTGTTAGTGCCAATGAAAAAAACACATAACTAGAAGTCCCTCCAAAATTACGTTCATGAACGATACAACTTTTTGTTTCTTTATAAGTTCCTATGCTATCTTTAACATCTACGCTATATTCACAAGGTTTTTGAGCGTATAAATTGATATTAAAAAGAATGATAATTGAAAAAAGTACGTATTTCATGTTTATTTTATTTTGGTGCAAATTAAAACAATTTTGTCGTTATTCATATTAGTTGTAAAAAAACAATATAAATTCCCACCATCCTTGATTTTCCATTTTTTTCGAATTTGCTCGACGCTATCTGGAAAATTACGGGTGGTTATATTTGCTTTTTTGTTTTCTAAAAAGGATTTCATATCGTTTTTCGTATAGGAAATGCTTTCTTGAATTTCAAAAATTCTACCTGGGAAATCAATGTTATTGTCAGAAGTATATAAATGGGAATGCTGGTGAAGTTTATCAAGGTTAAATTGAAGACCAATTTCATTAAAACCTCCCGATTTCATTATAGCACTATTAGGTTCGAATAAATATTTTTTCGGGAAACCATAATTTGGATAATTAGAAATGGAATTTAATTCGAAACTTAACTCTTCTATTTTTTCATTTGTGATATTTATTGTTTTAAGAACTGGATTTCCTGTAAACGACTTTGATAATTCCCAAAGCAATTCTTTGACCTCATTGTCAACGGCCACAATATGAATGCATTTTACATTTGATAATTCTAATAATCCTGCTGAAATATCTAATATTGGAGCAGTTTTTATTATTATATTATCTGCTTTTGAAAAGTAAAAAGAAAGTAGTTCTGGAACGTTTGGCAAACAATCTTTGAGCATGAAAACTTTGCCTTTTGCATCGTTTCGTCTCGAAGGATCGATGTAAATCCAATCGAATTGGAGTGTTGTATTTTTTAATATTTCATAGCTATCTCCTTGTTCGCATTGAATGGTATTGATTTTTAACGTTTCAAAATTATGCTTTACAATTGCTGATAGTTCTTCATTAATTTCGCAATGAATGACATTTTTCATGACTTTTGAAAAATATAAATCATCAACACCAAAACCACCCGTTAAATCAATCAAATTTTCACCATTAACAAGTGTCGATTTGTAAAAAGCTGTTTTTTCTGATGATGTTTGCTCTACCGAAATTTTGCTAGGATAAATGATATTCTCCGTTTTAAAAAACGTTGGTAGTTTGTCTTTTGCCTTTGTTTTAGCCGCAATTTGATTCAAGATTTCAATCCAATTGGTATCGGGAAATGGATTTTTTTGAAGGGCAAGATTAGAAACTGGAGCTCCTATATTGGCATCAATAAATTTTTGAATTTCAGGATTTAAAATAGAAAAGTCCAAATTATATTTTATTAAGTCTAGTTGTTAAAGATATAATTTAAAATATTGGCACCCATTTTCAAAGCTTTTTCCCTTACTTCAAAAGGATCATTATGAACATCTGCATCATCCCAACCATCTCCTAAATCGGTTTCAAAAGTATACAGTAAAACCAATCGATTGTCAATAAATATCCCAAAGGCTTGAGGCCGCTTTCCATCGTGTTCATGAATTTTAGGAATTCCTGCAGGAAAGGGGTAAGGTTTTTGAAAAATAGGATGATTTGCGGGAATTTCCACTAATTCAGAATTCGGAAACAATTTAGTAATCTCTTTTCGAATGTATTCGTTCATGCCATAATTATCATCAATATGTAGAAAACCACCTGATGTCATGTAATTCCTAAGGTTTTCAACATCTGAAGGACTAAATACGACATTTCCATGACCTGTAGCATGAACATAAGGATAAGAAAATATTTCAGAACTGCTTGGTGTTACAATGGCGTTTTTAGGTTTTATTTTTGTGTTTATGTTTTGATTGCAATATTTAATCAAATTAGGCAACGAGGTTGGATTAACATACCAATCGCCACCACCGCTGTATTTCAATAAAGCAATTTCTTGCGAAAAGCTATAATTTGAAATTAATACAAGTAAAATGATTTTAAATACCTTCATTTTTTAGTTTTCATTTATAAAAACAATACTGTGACACGCTACTATTGCTGCAGTTTCTGTTCGCAATCGTGTTGCACCTAAAGTAACGGGAACGTATTTGTTTTCTAGTGCCAAAGTGATTTCTTTATTAGAAAAATCGCCTTCAGGTCCAATTAATAAAGTTACATTTTCATTTGGATTTACAATTGATTTCAATGATTTTTTATCTGTTTCTTCACAATGGGCAATCAATAGTAAACCTTCGTTTTTCTGTTTTAGGAACTCTTTAAATGAAATTGGTTCATTGAGTTTTGGTAAAAAAAACTGCACCGATTGTTTCATTGCTGACTGTACTATTTTGTCAAAACGATCACTTTTAATAAACTTTCTTTCTGAGTGCTCACAAATAATTGGAGTGATTTCGGAAATCCCCATTTCGGTTGCTTTCTCCAAAAACCATTCGTATCGATCGTTCATTTTTGTAGGAGCAACTGCTAAATGCAAATGGTATTTCGGTTGTTCCGATTTTTCAATTGACACAATTTTCACAGTACATTTTATGTCAGAGCCTAAAACAATTTCAGTTTTAAATAAGAAACCTAAACCATTGGTTACAAATAGTATGTCACCACCTTTTTTACGCATTACTTTAATAATGTGTTTGCTTTCTTCTTTGTCAAAAGAAAAGCTTTCGGTAGTTTCATTTATGTTGGGATTGTAGAATAATTGCATATAAATTAAAATTGAATTCTTGCTTTAGAAACGACATCTGAAGTTTCAAAATTTTCTAATAAAAACTTTTGATACCCTACAATTCCAATCATGGCAGCATTATCTGTGGTGTATTCAAATTTGGGGATATAGGTTTTCCAACCGTATTTATTTTCGGCTGCAGCCAATGTGTTTCTAATTCCAGAATTTGCAGAAACGCCACCACCAATTGCAATTTTATTAATTCCCGTTTCTTTTACTGCTAATTTTAATTTGTCCATCAAAATTTCAATGATTGTGTTTTGAATTGAGGCGCAAATATCGTTTAAATTTTCAGTAATAAAATTGGGGTTTTCGGAAACTTTTTTCTGAATAAAATATAAAATAGCTGTCTTTAAACCTGAAAAACTAAAATCCAGTCCAGGAACCTTAGGTTTTGTAAAAGCAAAAGCTTTTGGATTTCCTAATTGTGCATATTTATCAACCAAAGGACCTCCGGGATAAGGCAAACCTAGAATTTTAGCACTTTTGTCAAATGCTTCACCCACTGCGTCATCAGTGGTTTCGCCTATAATTTCCATATCGAAATAATCCGTTACTTTTACGATTTGCGTATGTCCGCCAGAAATGGTCAAAGCTAAAAAAGGA
>Ga0114974_10001404_pt1 | contig 19101 bp, 19 predicted proteins | sample S_130206_EF_Meta_FD_87318 | JGI IMG/M metagenome (GOLD analysis project Ga0114974, IMG submission 87318) | Freshwater microbial communities from Lake Simoncouche, Canada to study carbon cycling - S_130206_EF_MetaG | ecosystem: Environmental > Aquatic > Freshwater > Lake | place: Lake... | reverse complement strand
GACGAGCGGAAGGTGGGTTGCTGCGCCGCCGCCGGGACGCCGGCCGCCAGGGCGAGCGCCACGAGCGCACCAGGAGCGAGCCGGGACCGGACGAAGGAGTCGACTCCACGCATACCAGAAGCTTACCGCAAGGCTCCGCGCGCGGCGCCAGCACGCCAGAGGCCGCCCCATCGCTCAGGGATTCGGTTCGCCTGTAGAATCGACACGTGGCCACCAAGGCGCCTACCGTCGTCGAACTCGTCTGGAACGGCCGCCTTGAATTCTCGGCGACGCTGCCGCAGACGTCGCTCGTGGTCGACAGCAGCGGCACCGCCGGACCATCGCCCGTGCAACTGCTGGGTACCGCCCTCGCCGGCTGCATGTCGATCGACCTTGCACACATCCTGAATCGCGGCCGGCATCCGTTCACGGCGTTTCGCTCGAGGCTCGTGGCGGAACGTTCGCCAGAGGAGCCGCATCGGTACGTGGCCATCGCCCTGCACTTCGACATCGAAGGCCAGGTGCCCCGCGACGCCATCGAGCGCGCCATCCAGTTGTCGCGCGACAAATACTGCTCCGTGTGGCACTCCATGCGGCAGGACATCGACCTGCAGGTGACGTTTGACATCACCCCCTGAAGGGGCCGCGTCTCGCAGCACCCGGCGCACCTACATCGACTGGGCCCGCGGCATCGCCGTCCTCATCATGATCGAGGCCCACGTGCTCGATGCGTGGACGCTGCAATCGGAGCGGGGCTCGGTGGCGTTCGGCTATCTGAACATCCTCGGCGGCGCGGCCGCACCGCTGTTTCTCTGGCTGGCCGGCCTGGCGCTGGTGCTGGCGGCGGAGCAGCGCGAGACGCGCACCGGCGACCGGCGCGGCGCCGGCCTGGCGCTCATGCGGCGGGGTCTCGAGATCTTCGTGCTGGCGTTCATCTTCCGCGCCCAGTCCTTCATCGTCAGCCCGGGCAACCCGCTCGTGTCGCTGCTGCGGGTCGACATCCTGAACATCATGGGGCCGTCGATGCTGGTGGCTGCGCTGCTGTGGTGGCTTGCGGGCGGCCCCCGCCGTGCGGTGGCCGTCTGCGGCGCCGTCGCCACCGCCGTGGCACTCGCTGCGCCGCTGGTGCGGACCGCGCCCTGGCTGACGCTGCTGCCGCCAGCCGTCGCGTGGTACATCTCGCCGAGCGGCAATCACTCCACCTTTACCCTGTTCCCCTGGGCGGGCTTCGTGTTCGCTGGCGCCGCCTACGGCGTCCTGCTGGCCCGCACCGGCTCAGGCGAGGACGGGCGGACGCTCGGCCGGTTGGCCGCGATCGGAGGGCTGATCGCCGCCGGCAGTTACTACGCCTCGACCCTGCCCACCATCTACGCCGCGTCGTCGTTCTGGACCACGTCGCCCACCTACTTCGGGCTGCGCGTCGGCCTGCTGATGCTGCTCCTGGCCGCGCTGTTCCTTGCGCGGCCGCTGGCGGCGCTGGCGCCGCGGGCGTTCAGTGTGCTGGCCCGCTTCGGCCGCCACTCCCTGTTTGTCTACTGGGTGCACGTCGAACTCGTGTACGGTTACGCGACCGCGTGGATTCACCATCGGCTCCCCCTGTGGCTGAACGCGATCGTCTATGTCGCGTTCGTCGCGTGCATGCTCTGGACGATCAGCCTCCAGGACCGGGTGCTGGCCTGGTGGCGCGAGCGGCGGACGGCGCCGCCTGCCCAGGAAACCGCGGGCGCCTGACCCGAAAACCGTTGAGATACCTGTTCGGCGGTCTGTAAGATCCACGCCCGTGGCCGCCACGCGCTGGACCTCGTGACGCGACGGGACGCCTATGACCAACGTCGCCGCGATTCGGAGACAGCAGTTCGGGGTGCAGTTCTACCAGGCAGCGCTGACGGCGAACGACATCGACACGCTGGTCCGCTTCGAGGTGCTGAACTACGGGGAATCGGGCAAGGGCGTGCGCCGACTGGACCAGGAACACGCGGAACGGTCCGACTACCGCGCGATCGGCCGGGTCATCGCGCCATGGGGACGCCGCATCGGCGACCTGAGGTTCGAGACCACCGGCGAATGGAAGCGCAGCGGCACCACGGTGGAGTCGCTGACGAAGGAACTCAAACTGGCACTGCAACATCCGGAGGGCGCCGCTGGCTAGGACGGGCACTATTCTCATCACCGGCGGAGCCGGATTCATCGGCTCGAACTTCGTACGGCACGTGCTCGCGCACACGCAGGACGCCGTCGTCGTCGTCGACAAACTCACCTACGCCGGCAGCCTGCTGAGTCTGGCCGGCGTCGACGAGGCGCGGGTCTCGTTCATCAAGGCCGACATCGGCGATCGCGACGCCATGCAGGCGGCGTTCACGCAGCACCAGCCCGCCGCTGTGGTGAATTTCGCCGCCGAGACGCATGTCGATCGCTCCATCGACGGTCCGGCGCCGTTTATCGACACCAACATCGTCGGCACCTTCGTGCTCCTCGAGACGGCGCTCGCCATGAACCGCGCGCGGCCCGAGCCCGAACGCGCCGCGTTCCGGTTCCTCCACGTCTCGACCGACGAGGTCTACGGTTCGCTCGGCGACGATGGCCTGTTCCGGGAGGACACGCCGTACGCGCCGAATTCGCCGTACGCCGCCAGCAAGGCGGCGGCCGATCACCTGGTGCGCGCCTACTTCCACACCTACGGTCTGCCCACGATCATCACGAACTGCTCGAACAACTACGGGCCGTACCAGTTTCCGGAGAAGCTGATTCCGCTGATGATCCTGAACGCCCTCGACGGACGCGCGCTGCCGATCTACGGCGACGGCGGCAACGTGCGCGACTGGCTCCACGTCGACGACCACTGCGCCGGCGTGCTCACCGCACTGCAGCGTGGCCTGCCTGGCGAGAAGTACAACATCGGCGGCAACAGCGAACGGACGAACCTGCAGGTCATCGACGTGCTGTGCGAGGCGCTGGAGTTGCTGGTGCCGGCGGCGACGAATCCGGCCGTGAAGGACCGGGGCAGCTACGCCGCCCTGCGAACCTTCGTGCCCGATCGCCCGGGGCACGACCGTCGCTATGCCATCGATGCGTCGAAGATCGCGCGTGAACTGGGCTGGCATCCCGCCCACAACTTCGAGTCGGGCCTGCGGGCTACGGTAGAGTGGTATGTGCAGCACCGCGAGTGGTGTGCGGCCGTCCAGTCTGGCCGCTACCAGCGCGAACGCCTGGGACTCAGCTAAATGAAGGGCATCATCCTCGCCGGCGGGTCCGGCACACGGCTGCATCCGCTGACGCTCGCCGTCAGCAAGCAACTGCTGCCGATCTACAACAAGCCGATGGTGTACTACCCGCTGTCCACGTTGATGCTGTCGGGCATCCGGGACGTACTGGTCATCACCACGCCGCACGATCAGGGCGCGTTCCAGCGTCTGCTCGGCGACGGTTCGTCGATCGGCATGCGGCTCGAATACGCAGCGCAGCCCCGCCCGGAAGGGCTCGCGCAGGCGTTCATCATCGGCCGCGACTTCGTCGGCTCCGACCGGGTGGCGCTGGCGCTGGGCGACAACATCTTCTACGGCGCGCACTTCACCGACTACATCCGTGCCGCGGCGGCGCGTGAGCAGGGTGCGGTGGTGTTCGGCTACTGGGTGCGCGACCCCGAACGCTACGGCGTCGTCGAGTTCGGCGCCGACGGCCGCGCGGTGAGTCTCGAGGAGAAGCCGTCGAAGCCGAAGTCGAACTATGCCGTCGTCGGCCTCTACTTCTACGACAACACCGTGCTCGACATCGCCGCGTCGCTCGAGCCGTCGCCGCGGGGCGAACTCGAGATCACCGACGTGAACCGCCGCTACCTGGCGAGCGGACGTCTGCACGTCGAGAAGTTGCCGCGCGGCATCGCCTGGCTCGATACCGGCACGCACGAAGCGCTGGTCCAGGCGTCGAACTACGTCCAGGCGCTCGAGGAGCGGCAGGGGTTGATGGTGGCCAATCTCGAGGAGATTGCCTACCGCATGGGCTACATCGATGCCGACCAACTGATGCGCCTCGCCAGCGGCATGGGGTCGAGCTCCTACGGCCAGTACCTGAAGACGATTCTCGAGCAGGGAGCCTGAGTGCGCGTCATTCCCGCAGAGATCCCCGAAGTCCTGCTGATCGAACCGGACGTCTTCACCGACACCCGCGGCTTCTTCCTCGAGACGTTCCATGCCGAGCGCTACGCGGCGCACGGCGTGCCCGGTCCGTTCGTGCAGGACAACCACTCGCGGTCGGTGCAGGGGACGGTGCGCGGCCTGCACTTGCAGTTGACGCACCCTCAGGCCAAGCTGATTCGCGTGGTCGTTGGCGAGATCTTCGACGTGGCGGTAGACGTGCGCGTCGGGTCGCCAACGTTCGGCAACTGGGTTGGGGTCAGGCTCAGCGCCGAGTCGTTCCGGCAGTACTACATCCCGCCGGGTTTCGCACATGGATTCAGCGTGCTCAGCCCAATCGCGGAAATCGAATACAAGTGCACCGGCATCTACGATCCCACCGGCCAACTCGGCCTGCTCTGGAACGATCCGGCGCTGGCGATCCCGTGGGGTGTCGAGACGCCGGTACTCTCGGACCGCGACCGCGCCAACCCCACCATGCAAGAGGCGCTCGATCAACTGCCGCGCTACGACGCGACGAAACCGTAATCCTGCGCACAATCTCGTGCGTCACGGCAGGGTCAGAACTGTGCAGTGCCCTGCAGAAGCGATGCGCACGGACCGGGTACAGCGCTTGCGATAAGGCCTGATGTCATCGGTCTGATTACGGCGCGTTGCCGTGAATTGCTGGGGGAGCCAGATCGGTGGGACGAAGGGGCATCGCAATGACGCGATGCCCATTTGTCTGTACACTGGTCGCTCGGTCCCCCTAAAGCGATGCGCATCGATCTCAACGCCGACGCCGGCGAATCCTACGGCTCCTACTCGTACGGCGATGACGCCGCGGTGATGCGGAGCGTCAGCTCCGTCAACGTCGCTGCCGGCTTCCACGCCGGCGACCCTTCCGTGATGCGCCAGACGATTCGTCTCGCCAGAGAACTTGGCGTGGCCGTCGGTGCCCACCCCGCCTTTCCCGATCGCCAGGGGTTCGGCCGTCGTGCGATGACGCTCGCCGCCGCCGAGGCGGAAGACCTGGTGTTGTACCAGGTGGCGGCGGTGGCCGGTGTGGCGCAGGCGGAAGGGACGTCGCTCACCCACGTGAAACCCCACGGTGCGCTCTACCACGCCAGCGCGCACGACCGCGGGCTCGCCGAGGCGATCGCCTCCGCCGTGTTCGCATTCGATCCGGCCCTGGTGCTGTACGCGCCGCCGCGGTCAGCCCTCGCCGCCGCCGGACGGGCCATCGGACTGCGCGTCGCCATCGAGGCATTTGCCGACCGCGCCTATCAGGCTGACGGCACCCTGGTGCCGCGTGGCGAGACCGGAGCGGTCATCGTCTCGGTCGAAGAGGTGGTGACCCGCGCCATGCAGATGGCGACCGAGCGGACGGTCGTCGCGGTCGATGGTTCCACCATCCAGATCGACGCCGACACGCTCTGCATCCACGGCGACACGCCAGGAGCCGCGTCGATGGCTGCCTGGATTCGCGCCGGGCTCAACTCCGTGGACGTCGAGGTTCGCGCACCCCGCTCCTGAGGCTCTATCGCAGCTGCGTGCGTCGTGCCTCTTCACGAAGGCCACGAAGGTGCACGAAGTGACCAGACTGTTCTTCGTGTCTTCGTGCGGTTGCACCGCCTGGTGCTCAGGTGCGGAGCGCGCTGCCGAAGCGCGCCACGGCCTCGAGCGTCCGCCGCATCGACTCGCGGGCGATGCGGTCGATGATCGGTGAAGCGACCGGACGCACGACCGCCGGTATGGCACGACTGAGCGACACGGACAGGACGTCCACCTCCACCGCGTCCCCGCGCTGCCGGTAGCGCCAGTACGAATTCAGCCTCCAGAGAAATCCCCGGTCGGAACCGCCCGTCTCCCGAATGGAGGTCGCCACGCTGCGGCTCGTGGCGAAACCTGGGGCCCTCCACGCGAACCTGACGTCGTGCTCGGTGTCGTAGGTGACCGTGACCACCGCGCTCCGCGTCAGCTTCATGTAGACGCGCAGCGCTGCGGGTGTGTTGGCCAGCACCCGCGCCTCGAGGATGTCCTCGGCAGGTGGAGGCAGACCGGGATGTTGCAACGCGTGCACCAGTTGCCCGACGGTGATGCCGTGAATGAGAACCGAGCCTCGCCATTCGTGAATCGTTCCGTCAGGCACCGAGTACGTGCGCCCCTCCGGCTCGCCGACCGGCGGCTCATCGTCGTGGTCGCGGAGCGTCATCTCGAGCGCGGTCACATGACGGTTCCATGCGGCGACGGTCTCCGGGCGCAGGTCGGCGGCCGAGGCGGCGAGCGGCATCAGCAGTAACAGCGCGGCGAAGCTGGCGGTGGCGGGCGGACCGAAGACCCACCGATCCGCGACCAGGAAGTTCGCCACGCTCGTCAGGCCGACGGCGCACGCATTGGCGAGGAGCGGCGCTACGTCGAGCAGTTCCACCAGCACGGTCGTGACCACGAGATTGCCGGCGAGTGACGTCAGGCCCGTGCCGATGTGGAAACGGCCAAGCCGAGAGGCGAGCCCGTCAGCCGACGGCAGCCGGTCGTGCCACGTCCAGCGTTCGTGCCAGGCGAAGTTGTGCAGCACTGCCGCCTCCACCGCCACGAGGGTGGCCACTGCATACGGCCAGTGCCACACGGTCGTCAGCAGAAAGAGGGTGCCCAGTTGCAGCATGAATCCGAGCGCGCCCACCACGAGGAACGCCGACACCCGCGGCGTCACGCCGCCCTCTGCGTGTCGCGCACTGCCGGCACCGGCTCGGCCACGTAGAGCACCCGCGTGTTGCGAACCGACGAGACGACGAAGGCGAGCAGCAGCCCCACGATGCCGGCCACACCAGCGAGGTCGAACAGGCGGATCGGCGCATACCCGAACGGTTCGACCCAGGCCGACTGCGCTGCACGCAGGGCGCCTGCGATGAGCAGCAGCCGGAGTTCGGTGGGGCCGACGCCGACGAACGACATCCGGAAGACGCCGACCGCGTGCGTCGCCAGGAACGACTCGGACGAGACGAGCAGGTAGGCAGCGAGCACGGCCGCCGCCACGAGCGGATGCATCAGCCCGGAACAGCCAAGGCCCGCGAGCAGCATCGTCGTGCCCGCCAGGTCGATGACGTGGTCGACGTAGAAGCCGTAGCGCGGCCGCTGCTGGTCGCGGACGCGGGCGACGGTGCCGTCGAGGCTGTCGCCGAACCAGTTCAGCACCAGCGCCACGCCCACGCCGGCAGCCGCCCACGGTGTCAGCCGGAACGCCGCGAACGACAGGCCGGCCAGGGCCATCGAGGCCAGGCCGAGCGTCGAGAGGTGGTCGGAGTTGATCGCGCGCGGCAGACGCTGCGCGATCCAGATCAGCAGCTGTGTCTCGAGTCGTGCCGATACGCTCGAGTTGTCGCGGGTATGAGCAGCGGTCGCAACGGTTCCCATGGTGAAGTGCCTCCACCAGGGAATGCGCAGTCGCGAGCCGGATCGGCTCAGGGAGATGGCAGGTGGCCGATCAGGCCGGGTGGTCCTTCAGCGCCCGCCGCAGGATCTTGCCGACCAGGGTCTTGGGCAGATCGCGCCGGAACTCGACCTTGCCAGGCACCTTGTAGGGGGCGAGCCGCTCGCGGCAGAACGCGCGCAACTCGGCCTCGGTCGCCTGCTGTCCCTGGCGAAGCACCACCCACGCACGGACGGCTTCGCCCTTCGTCTCGTCGGGAACACCGCAGACACCCACTTCCTCGACCGCCGGATGCGCAGCCAGGGCCTCTTCCACCTCGCGCGGCCACACCTGGTAGCCGCTCGTCTTGATCAGGTCCTTCTTGCGGTCGACGATGAAGAGGTAGCCATCCTCGTCGAGGTAGCCAAGGTCGCCCGTGTGCAGCCAGCGGCGCGGGCCGTCGTCGTCGAAGTGGTCGCGCAGCACGCCGGCGGTTTCCTCCGGGCGATTCCAGAAGGCGACCATCAACTGCGCACCACCGAAGCAGATCTCGCCGACCTCACCGGTCGGCATCTCCTCGCGTCCCTCTTCACCGTCGTAGATGCGCACGTAGACGTCGGGCAGCGGCATGCCGACCGAGCCGAGCTTGTTCGGCCCTTCGACCGGATTCACGCAGAGCGCCATCATCGCCTCGGTCAGCGAGTAGCCCTCGACGATGCGGCCGCCGGTGATCGCCTCGAAGCGCGCCTTGGTCTCCGCGAGCAGCGGCGCGGCTCCAGAGAAGCAGATCTTGATCGAGCTGAAGTCGACCTTGCCCGCCTGGACATCCGGGTGATTGAGGATGCCGACGAACAGCGTCGGCACACCGGTGAGAAACACCGGCTTCTCGCGCTTGATCGTGTTGAGCAGATCCTTGAGGTCGCGCGGATTCGGCACGAGTGCGATCGGGTTCCCCGTCACGAAGGCGAGCGCCTGCACGCCGACGTTGGCGTAGACGTGGAACATCGGCAGCGGCAGCATGAGGACGCTGTTGCCCTTCGACACGACCGAGGCGGTCCATGCCTCCACCTGCAACCCGGTCAGCACGTAGGCCGCATGCCGGCCCAGCACCCCCTTGGGCGTGCCGGTCGTCCCGCCGCTCATCAGCAGCACCGCCGCATCGTCCGGCGAGAGCGCGGTGCGCTCGAACGGCGTGCGCCGGTGCGTCCGCATCAGTTGGCTGAACACGAAGTCCGACGGCGCGATGGCGACGCGGTCGCCGTCCTTCGCTTCACGCACGAGGGTGAAGAGGAACTTGAGCAGCCCCGGGAAGTATTCCTTGATGTTGGTGGCGATGACCCGCTTCACCGGGGTGCGTGGACGCACCTTGCAGACGCGCTCGTAGAACCGGGTGAGAGTGACGACGGTTTCGATGCCGTTGTCGCGCAGCGGGCCTTCGAGTTCGTGCTCGGTGTAGATCGGATTGAGCGGCGCGACGATGGCGCCGATCTTCCACGCGGCGAGTTCGGCCACGAAGAACTGCGGGCAGTTGGGCAGCAGCAGTCCGATGCGGTCGCCCTTGACGAGGCCCAGCGCGGTGAGGGCCGCCGCGAAGATGTCGCTCTCCCGTTCGAGGCGTGCCCACGAGACGCGCGCGCCCTTGAAAAGAAGCGCCGGCGCATCCGGACGCGTACGCGCCTGATCGGAGACGAAGTCGAGAATCGTCCGGTTGGGATACGGCGCGAGCGTGGTGGGGACGCCGCGGTCGTAGTTGCCGAGCCACGGTGCGCGGGAGGTCGCCATCTACGGCCGGAATTATAGCGAACTCTCGTCCACCTGGGCCGTCCGGGCCATCGGCAGCGGCCTACGGGTGCTTGACGGGGCCGGCCAGCAACATCGACAGCAGCGCCTTCTGCACGTGCAGCCGGTTCTCGGCCTGGTCGAACACGACCGACGCTGGCGACTCGAAGACGTCTTCCGTGACTTCTTCGCCGCGGTGCGCCGGCAGGCAGTGCATGAACAGGGCTCCTGGCTTCGCCCGGGCCATCAGCGCCTGGTTCACCTGGTAGGGCGCGAACACCGAGCGCCGGATGATCGCTTCGGCCTCCTGGCCCATCGAGGTCCAGGTGTCGGTGTAGACCGCATCCGCACCGGCGACGCCGTCCTGCGCGTCGGTGAAGAGCCGCAGCCGCGCCCCATGCCGCGAGATGGACGCCGCCTGCTGCACCGCCCACTCGGGCAGTTGGTAGCCCTCCGGGCTGACCACGTGGATGTTGATGCCGAGCATCAGCGAGGCGTGCACGAGCGACACGGCGACGTTGTTGCCGTCACCGACGTAGGTGACCGTCCGTCCCTGTACGACGCCCCACTGCTCGCGCAGCGTCAGCATGTCCGCCAGGGCCTGGCACGGGTGCTGGTCGTCGCTGAGGGCGTTGATCACCCGCAGGCGCGGCGCGGCCGCGGCGAACTCCTCGAGCACCTTCTGCGAGAAGGTCCGGATGACGATGCCATCGACCCAGCGTTCGAGGTTGCGCGCCACATCCGTGACCGGCTCGCGCTTACCCAGTGCCGCGTCCGGCTGGAGCGACACGACGTTGCCCCCGAGCTCGACGATCGCGATTTCGAACGTGGAGCGCGTGCGCAGCGATGCCTTCTCGAACAGCATCGCCACGTGACGACCCTCGAGCGCATCGGCCGTCGGCGCCTGCCGTCCGAGCGAACGGTCGGCCTTCACATGCCCGGCAATCTCGAGGCACCGCTCGAGATCGGTAGCCTGGAAGTCGAGGACCGAGAGGAAATCCTTGCGGGCTGGCGCGGCGGTGCTCATAAGCCTAGGTTCGGTACTCGGCGTTGATTTTCACGTACTCGGCGCTCAGGTCGCAGGTCCACACGGTCGAGGCGGCGGTGCCGGCGCCGAGGTGCACGGTCAGCGTGAGCTCGTCGTTCTTCAGGTAGTTCGCGGCTTCGGGGGCGAACTCATCGTACGGTCGGCCGTCCTTGAACAGCACGACGGGACCGATGGTGACTGCCGCCTGCTCCAACTCGAACGCCACGCCGGCGCGTCCGGCGACGGCAATCAGCCGGCCCCAGTTCGGGTCGCCGCCGTGGATGGCGGTCTTGACGAGCGGCGAGTTGGCGATCGCCTTCGCGCACGTCCGGGCCTCCTTGGCGGAGGCGGCGCCGGTGACGTTCACCGTGACCAACTTCGTGGCCCCCTCGCCGCCGCGCACGATCCCGAGCGCCAGCGGCAGGCACACGGCGCGCACCGCGTCGGCAAACGCGTCGTAGGTCGAGGCATCGATGGTGACGCCGCTCGCGCCGTTGGCCAGCAGCATCACGCAGTCGTTGGTCGAGCATTCGCCGTCGACCGTGATCGCGTTGAAGGTATCGTCGGTGACCTCGCGGAGCGCCCGTGCCAGCAGCGGCTGCGGCACGGCGGCGTCGGTCGTGATGAAGCCGAGCATGGTGGCCATCATCGGCTCGATCATGCCCGAGCCCTTGGCCATGCCGCCGACCGTGATGTTCACGCCGTTGATGCTGACGCGTGCCGCCGCTTCCTTGGGGAAGGGGTCGGTGGTCATGATCGCCTTCGCGGCTGCAGGACCCTGATCGCTGCCGAGGGCGGCGACCGCGCCGGCCAGGCCCGCGCGGATCTTGTCCATCTTCAGGTTGACGCCAATGACGCCAGTGGACGCCACGAGCACCTGCTCGATGGGGCAGCCGACCAGCGACGCCGTCAGCGTCGCCATCTCCTTGGCGTCCTGCATGCCGACAGCGCCGGTGCAGGCATTCGCGCAGCCGCTGTTCACAACGACCGCGCGCGCGGTGCCGCTGGTGGCGGCGAGGTGCGCCTTCGACACGGTGACCGGCGCGGCCTGGGCCTTGTTGGTGGTGAACACGCCTGCCGCGGTCGCCGGACGGTCAGAGACGATCAGCGCGAGGTCGAGCCCTCGCCCTGCCGCCTTGATGCCGACGTACTGACCGGAAGCGGTGAATCCCTGGGGCGACGCTACGCCGCCCGCGAACGTTTCGAGCGTCTGAACCGTGTGTGTGCTCATGCGGGTATGGCCATCAGCAGGTGCTCTTCGCGATCCTCGGCATCATCGAGTGAGTCGAGCGGCAGCACCATCGCGTACTGGCCGCACGTACGGAACTGCGGGCACGTCACGCAGTCGGTGTAGACCTTCTCCGTCACCCACAGGTGCGGAACGATGGAGAACCCCATCGGCGTGAAATAGCCGGGGGCGTGCGTGAAGGCGGACAGCGTGTCGAACCCCTCGCGACGCGCGCGGCTGCGGAGTTCGTCGACCAGCATCCCGCCGACGCCGAGGCTGCGGGCTGACGGGGCGACGACCAGCGACCGCACCTCCGCCACCTGCGGACTGAGCGGCGCGAGTTCGGCGCAGCCGACAATGGCGCGACTGCGCAGCGCCACGACGAAACGCTCGGCGCGCAGCGTGACCTCGGCGAGCGTCCGCGGCAGGAGATGTCCCGCTGCCTGCTCGGCCGCGATCAGCGCGTACAGCCGGCGGGCATCAGCCGGCGTGCCGGTGCGAAGCGTGATGCGGGTGCGTGTGCTGCTCATGGCGTGGCCTCCGTCCCGCTTACGCGGTGATGTCGCCGAGCGCCTGATCGAGCCGCGCCAGTCCCTCGTCGAGATCGGCCTCGGTGATGACGAAGGGCGGCAGCAGGCGGATGACGTTCTCGGCCGTCCGGTTCACGATGACGCCGCGCTTCAGCCCGGCCGGGACGATGGCCGCAGCGTCGCGATCGAGTTCGATGCCGCGCATCACGCCGGCGCCGCGCACGTCGGTGATGCACGCGTGCTTCGCCTTCAGTTCCTGCAGCTTCCGGTCGAAGTGCTGGCCGATCCGCCCGACATGCGACAGCAGGCCGCCGCCGATGAGCTCGTCGATGAGACAGAGCGCCGCGCGGCACGCCAGCAGGTTGCCGCCGTAGGTCGTGCCGTGATCGCCGGCCATGATCTTGGTGGCCACTTCGCTGCTGACCAGCGCCGCGCCGACCGGCACGCCGGCGCCGAGCGCCTTGCCGAGCGCCATCAGGTGCGGCTTGAGGCCGATGACGGCGGAGTAGAACGGATAGCCGGTGCGGCCGCAGCCCGACTGCACTTCATCCGCGATGATGAGCGCGCCGGTGCGCTGCGACGCCTCGTTCACCGCCGCGGCAAATGCTGGCGTGAGCGGGCGCACGCCGCCCTCGCCCTGGATCGGCTCGAGGATGATGGCGGCGGTCTTGTTGGTGACGGCATCGAGGACCGCCTGCGGCTTGCTGGCGCTGATCCACTTCACACCGGGCATCAGTGGCTCGAACGGCGTCCGGTAATGCTCGTCGGACGTGACCGACAGTGCGCCCATGGTGCGGCCGTGGAACGACTCTTCGAGCGCGATGATCTCTGGGCGCGCCTCGCCGAGCGTGTGCCAGTAGCGGCGCGCGAACTTCAGGCAGGCCTCGTTTGCCTCCGTGCCGCTGTTGCAGAAAAATGCGCGCTCGAGCCCGGACAGGTTCGTGAGGCGTGCGGCCAACTGGCCCTGCAACGGGTGGTAGAAGAGGTTCGACGTGTGGAGCAGCGTCTGTGCCTGCTCGGTGATGGCGCGCGTCAACCCTTCGTGCCCGTAGCCGAGTGCGCTCACGCCGATGCCGGACAGCAGGTCGATGTACTCGCGTCCCTCGGAGTCGAACAGGCGCACGCCCTGGCCGCGCACGAGGGCGATCGGCTGGCGGCGATATGTCTGGAGGACGTGCCGTGCTTCGAGATTCTGAATGTCGTCAGCCACCATCGTCATGATCTCTTCTCCATTCCCGGCTGCCATACCGGACGCTGGGAATGTCGTCCGGCCCAGGCCGGACACGGTCAGGGTGTTCGTCTGTGCGTTGGTATCAGGAGCGTCCCGCCGGCACCGGTGACGGTGACGACACGAGACGCGTGGCCTTTGCCGGCGCGCTGGCCACAGCCGCCATTTCGAGGGCGGCACGGTCGCGGCCATCCACGATGAGGACATCGCCCACGCCGCTGGCGAGGGCATCGGTGCACGCGCGCAGCTTCGCGATCATGCCGGCCGTGGCGGTGCCGCTGCCGATCAGGCGCTCGACGTCGTCTACGTCGACCGTCGGAATCGTGGCGCCGGCATCGTCGAGCACGCCGGAGGTGGTACCGGAGATGACGAGGCGACGCGCCTGGAGGCGGGCCGCCAGGTGGCCGGCGAAGGTGTCGGCGTTGACGTTGAACAGGCGACCGTCGGCGCCGAGGCCGATGCACGCGATGACCGGCACGAAGCCGGCCGTTGTCAGCGTGTCGATGACCGACACATCAGCGGCGTCCGTGGGAATGCCGACGCGGCCGAGATCGACCACGCGGCCATCGACCGCCTGGTGCGGCGGCGCCGCATCGCTGCGCCCGCAGCCGGCATCGGCGCCGGTGAGCCCCACGGCGCGTACGCCGGCCGTCGTGAGGGCGGCGACGAAGCGCGTGTTCACCGTGCCGGCCAGCACACTCACCACGACGTCGAGCGTCGCGTCGTCGGTGATGCGCAGGCCGTCGACCTGCTTCTTCTCGATGCCGGCGACCTTCAGGCCGGCATCGATCTCCTTGCCACCGCCGTGCACGATGGCGAGCGGCAGTCCCTGCGCGGCGATCGTGGCGATGGCGCCGACGACCGTCTGGAGGCGCGAGGCGTCCTCAAGTAGTTCGCCGCCGAACTTGATGACGAGCGTGTGGCTCACAGCAGCCCTGCCGTTTCAGGGACGCCCAGCATGACGTTCATGTTCTGGATGGCCTGCCCGGACGCGCCCTTCAGCAGATTGTCGATCACCGAAATGATGACCACCCGGCCCGACGCGTCGACGCGCCAGCCGATGTCGCAGAAGTTCGTGTGCGCAACGTGCTTGATCTCGGGCAGCGCGGAGCCGACCACGCGCACGAAGACCTCGTCCTTGTAGGCGGCATCGTAGATATCGCCGAGCGCCTCTTCGGTGGTGCCTGGCGCGACGCGCACGTAGATCGTTTCCAGGATGCCGCGATCGATCGGCAGCAGGTGCGGCGTGAAGGTGACCTGTCCGCCGAAGCCCTGCTCGATTTCCACGCCGTGCCGGTGGTGCAGCACGCCGTAGGCGGCGAGGCTGGCATACACCTCGGAGAAGTGCGTGCGTTCGCTCGGCGTCTTGCCGGCGCCGGACACGCCCGACTTCGCATCGACGATGACGTCGGCACCGGGCAGCAGGATGCCCGCCGTGACCAGCGGCTTCAGCGCGAGCAGCGCCGCCGTCGGATAGCAGCCCGGATTGGCGACGACCCGCGCCGTCCGCACGCCGTCGCGCGCATGCTCGGTGAGGCCGTAGACCAGCCCGTCTGGCAGCGCATGGGTGTCGGGATACCACTTCGCGCGCAGCGCGTCATCGCGCAGTCGCAGGGCACCAGACAGGTCGATGACCCGCACGCCGGCGTCGGCGAGCGTCGGTGTCAGCTCCGCCGCGGCCGCATCGGGCAGCGCCAGGAAGACCAGATCGGCGTCGCGCGCGAGCTGCTCCGCATCGAGCGGCACGATGGTGCCGTTCCAGATGTGCTTCAGCGCCGGCAGCTTGCGTGCGGCCGTCGCCCCGGACGAGGTCGCCGCGACAATCGAGACGTGCGGATGACGCGACAGCATCCGGAGCAGCTCCTGCCCGGTGAAGCCGGTGGCGCCCGCCACGGCCACTCGCACGCGGGCGGCATCTGCCGTCGCGGAGAGGGCTGTTCCCGTCTCGGAAAGTGTATGCATCGGAAAGAATACTTATACAAGCCGATGGTAGTTCGAGCAATGAAAATCGATGCATAAATTGTCTGCATATATGCACGAAGGCGTGTATTCTGGAGTCGCGTTGTCACGCCGGACCGACCACCACACACCATGAAATCCCGCCGCCAGGGCGCCATCCTCGACATCGTCGATCGCGAGCCGTTGAAAAGCCAGGAGCAGCTGCGCCGTCGCCTGGCGCGCGAGGGCTTCGAGGCGACGCAGGCGACGCTCTCGCGCGACATCAAGGAACTCGGCCTCGTGAAGCGGGCCGGCGACGGCGCCTATCAGCGCCTCGGCGTCACCACCGCCAACCCCGAGATCACGATGAATGCGCTCGCCCACGCGGCGGCCGAGTTCGTGCGGCGGGTTGACCGGGTGCAGCAGATGCTTGTCATCCGCACCGGCGCCGGTCAGGCCCAGGCGCTGGCACTGGCCATCGACAGTGCGCGGCTGCCCGAGACGGTGGGCACCATTGCCGGCGACGACACCATCCTGGTCATTGCGAAGGACGGCCGCCGTGCCGCCACGCTCGTGAAGCGCCTCGAAGGATTCGCAGGCATCTGATGCGTATCGTGCTGGCCTACTCCGGCAGCCTCGACGGCTCCGCGGCGATTCAGTGGCTGCGTGAGCGTCACGCTGCCGAAATCGTGACGGTGACGCTCGACCTTGGCCAGGGGCGCGAACTCGAAGCCGTGCGTGACCGCGCCCTGGCCATCGGCGCGCAGCGCGCGCATGTGCTGGATGCCCGCGACGCCTTCGCGCAGGACTTCGTCCTGCCTGCCCTGCGGGCCGACGCGCTGCACGACGGCCGCCTCCCGATGGCGCTGGCCCTGAGCCGGCCGCTGATTGCGCAGCGACTGGTCGAGATCGCCGGCATCGAGCACGCTGACGCCGTGGCGCACACCGGCCACGGCGCGGGCGGCTCGTCGCGGCTCGACGTATTGCTCGGCGCCCTCGCGCCGGCGTTGCCGGTGCTGACGCCGGTTCGCGAATGGGCGCTCTCCGCTGGCGTGCTCGCGGCGTTCGCGCGCGCGCATGGGCTTGGCAGCGGCGTGGACGATGAGGCGCGCGACGAGCGGAACTTCTGGGGCCGTTCAGTCCGGCGTCACGGCGGCGATGCGGCATCAAACGGCCTCGCGGCCGCGCCTGAGACCTATCCTGGCGAGCCGGCCTTCGTCGACGTCGCCTTCTCGCACGGTGTGCCGACGGCGCTCAACGGCGTGCCGCTGCCGCTCCTGGAGCTGGTTGCCAGTCTGGGCACGCTGACGGCCGCGCACGGTGTCGGCCGCGGTGCTGCGGGTCCCCTGTGGTGCGATGCGGCCGCGGCGGTGCTGCTGCATGCCGCGCATCGTGAGCTCACGCATGCGGCGTCGGCCGATAACCTTCGCGCCTTCTCCGATGACGCGACGGCCCGCTACGTCCAGTTGGTCGAGGACGCCCGCTGGTTCTCGCCGCTTCGCGAAGGACTCGATGCATACTTCTCATCCGTGCAGTCACGCGTGAACGGGCACGTTCGCCTGCGCATGTTCCGGGGCGAGCACTCCACCATCTCGACAGAACTCTCTGAACCGCTGGCGCACCAGGCGCTGGCGCCGGTCGTTCCTTCTTCGGCACAACACTGATGTCAACTCTCTGGTCGGGTCGTTTTGATCAGGCGCCGGATGCGGCCGCCTTCGAATGGGGTTCGTCGTTCAGCTTCGACCGTCGGCTGTTCGAGGACGATGTGACGGGCAGCATCGCGTGGGCGCGCGCCCTCGCCGGTGCGGGTGTGCTCACCGCCGACGAGTCGGCGTCGATTCAGCGCGTGCTCGCGGCCATCCTCGAGCAGGGGCGGACGAATCCCGCGTTCGTCGACGGGGCCGACGAGGATGTCCACAGCTTCGTGGAGCGGCTGCTCGTCGCCGAACTCGGCGACACCGGCAAGCGCCTGCACACCGGACGTTCACGCAATGAGCAGGTGTCGCTCGACCTGCGGCTCTACCTGCGCCGCCGCATCCCGGTACTGCAGCAGGCCGTCGCAGCGATCGTCGACGCGCTCACGCGCCAGGCGCGCAGCGCCGGCGATGCGCTCATGCCGTCGTACACGCACTTTCGCCCGGCGCAGCCCGTGCTGGTGGCGCACTTCATCATGGCGCACGCCGCGCCGCTGCGCCGCGACTTCGTCCGGCTCGAGCAGGCCCGGCAGGAAGCCGGCGCGCTGACGCTCGGCTCCGGCGCCATCGCCGGGACCAGCTACAGCGTCGACGTCGAGTCGATTGCACGCGAGCTCGGCTTCGACCGCATCGTTGCCAACAGCATCGACGCGTCGTCGGACCGCGACTTCGCGGCGACGTTCCTCTATGCCGTCTCGCTGACGATGGTGCACCTCAGCCGCCTGGCGGAAGACCTGATCATCCTCTGCGGCGACGAGCACCGGTTCTTCGAGTTCTCGGATGCGCTGAGCACCGGCAGCAGCATGATGCCGCAGAAGAAGAACCCCGATCCGCTCGAGTTGGTGCGCGGCAAGACCGGTCGCGCCATCGGCGACCTGATGGCGCTGCTCACGACCATGAAGGGCATTCCGAGCGGGTACAACAAGGACCTGCAGGAAGACAAGCATGTGGTCTTCGATGCGGAAGACACCCTGGCGGGATGCACCGCGGTCGTCAAGTCGGTGATCGACGGCTTGTCGCTCAACCGTGCGCGCGCCGCGGCGGCGGCATCCGGCCTGCTCCTCGCCACTGACGTTGCGGATTACCTGGTGGGAAAGGGCGTGCCGTTCCGGACGTCGCACGAAATCGTCGGAGCCCTCGTGCGGAAGCTGATCGTCGAACAGCGCGAGTTCGGCGCGCTGAGCCTGGACGAGTGGCGCGCGGCGAGCGATCGGTTCGAAGCCGACGTGGTGGAACGCGTCACGCCAGCGGCGTCGGTCGCGGCCAAGCGGACGCCGCAGTCGACCGCGCCGGGTGCGGTGCAGCAGGCGATCGCCGAGTCGGAGGCGTGGTACGCCTCGGTGTCTGGCGGAGTGGGCCGCTGAGCACCGCCCGTCGGTCCAGGCCCACCGCTATTGCGGGTGCAAAAGCAGCTCTGCTAAGATTTCCGAGCCTTTCGCAGCTTCTTCCCCCACCCGCAAAGAGGATCCGTCGGGAGTTCCGTTGATGCAACAGCGCCAGCCTCGGCTCGGTGACATTCTGGACGACTACTGTCCGCGCGAGCGGCGGCTGACCAATCACGTCGTTGTGGCGATGATCGGCGAGTCAGTGAAACAGACTCGGTGCACCACCTGCGAGTCGGACCACGAATACAAGCACGCCGCGCTTCCTCGCCAGAAGAAGAAGTCCGAGCATTCGGCCCTGTACTCCCAGGTGCTGGCCAACGTGAGCCCCAAGCGCCCCGCGCCGCTGGCCGCGATGGCCGACGACGACTCGGAGGCGGTCGACGAGACGCCGGTCCCGCACGTCATCGTGCCGTTGGAGCCCGCACCAGCCGTGGTGCAGGCCGCGGCTCCGGCCGATGCGTTCGATGCGCTCTTCGACGTGCCGGAGGACGCGGACGGCAATCGTGACGTGCCGGTGGACGAAGGCCCGTCCCATCGGCGCCTCATCCGCGCGCAGTTGCCGCGACATGAAGGGCAGGCCGCCGTCGCCAGGCAGGCGCCAGACTTCACCATCCGACAGCCGAATCCAGGGCGCCCCAAGCGTTTCGGCGCGAGGCCGGCGCGAAGTGCGTCGCCGTTTCAGGGCGGTCGTCCCGGTGGTGGTGGCGGGAACGGCAATGGCAACGGCAACGGTAACAACGCCCGCGGCGCAGGCGGCGGCGCAGGCGGCGGCGGACAGCGGCAGGGTGGCGGCGG
>Ga0114974_10001401_pt1 | contig 19112 bp, 15 predicted proteins | sample S_130206_EF_Meta_FD_87318 | JGI IMG/M metagenome (GOLD analysis project Ga0114974, IMG submission 87318) | Freshwater microbial communities from Lake Simoncouche, Canada to study carbon cycling - S_130206_EF_MetaG | ecosystem: Environmental > Aquatic > Freshwater > Lake | place: Lake... | reverse complement strand
TGCCATGTCGAGCGCAGTGAGTCGATCGAAGACGAGCGGAATTTGTTCTTCACTGAGATTGCGAAGCGCAAAGTTCTGCCGGTTAGTGACGCGCACATCGACACCGAATTCCCGAACGATTGCAGCGAGTCCGCGAAATTGTTCAGCGGTGACATCGCCCAAGCGAGCGTGAGCGATTGCCGACACGGTGCCTTTCGCTGCACCGCGAATGATATTTGAATCTTCCCAGCGTTCAAAGGCCCCAGGACGACGAAGTACGACTGGAGTGCCTTGGCCCATGGCCGTTGCGTCGACAGAATCGGCACGGCCTGCTGGGGCATCTCCGGCCTCGATGACTTCGATCGGGATTCCACCCGGCCATGTTGAGGAGCCAAGAAGGAACTTGCGCACAGTGAGTACGCGTCGCTGCACTTCTTCGAATCCAAGGTTGTCGACAACCCATTTCATGCGGGCTCGAAGTTTGTTGTCGCGATTGCCGGTCTGCTCGAAAACTCGCAAGACCGATTCGATAGTCGGGAGAAGGTCTTCCTTGGCCGTGAATGGTTCAAGCGCAAGAGCAGCATGAGGATTCGCGCCTAGACCGCCAGCAATAAACACACGGAAGCCTGATTCGAGTTCGCCCCCGTCTGTGGTTCTGGTGACGGCAATGATTCCGACGTCGTTGAACATCGCTTGGCCGCAGTCGGTTGCGCAACCCGAGAAGTTAATTTTGAACTTCCGGGGCAAACGTTGGCCGAGTGGATTGCGAAGGAAATGTTTAAACGTCGCTTCGGCCCACGGAGTGATGTCGAGAATCTCGCTCGGGCACGCTCCGGCAAGGTGACATCCCTGAACGTTGCGGACGGTGTCGCCACAAGCCTCGCGACTGGTGAGACCAACCATGGCAATGTCGCGAAGCAGATCGGGAACACGTTCGAGTTGCACGTAATGAAACTGGATTGCTTGGCGAGTCGTGAGATGACCCCAGCCACGCGAGTATTCGACGGCCAGATCACCCATGCGGTCGAGTTGGGCTGCAGTGATCGTTCCGTACGGAGCCTTGATGCGGATCATTTGGTTATGGCCGCCTTGGCGTTGGCCATAAATGCCGTTATTCAGGCGGAAGACGCGAAAGACGTCGTCGGCGAGATCGCCCTTGAGATAGCGATCCAGTTGAACTTCGAATTTCGCGATGTCGGCAGCGGACTCGGCATCGATTGTGAACTCAGACATTTGGGCTCTCTTGGGCCAGGGGAGGGAAACCTGACTAGACGAGTCAGGAATCTACCCTGATCGAGGTCCAATTGTCGACCCATTGGGTCATGTTTCTTTGAGCTCAGCCCTGCTGGAGGAGCTCGGCGACCCGGAAGGCAAGATCGAGCGACTGGCGAGCATTGAGGCGCGGATCGCACATGGTCTCGTAGCGGGTGTCGAGATCGGCATCGAGGATCTCTTCGGCGCCGCCCAAGCATTCGGTGACGTTGTCGCCTGTGAGTTCGATGTGGACGCCACCTGGCCACGTGCCTTCCGTTCTATGGGCAGCGAAGAAGCCGGCGATTTCCGCCAAGACCGCGTCGAAGTGGCGGGTCTTACGACCACTCGGCGCCGTGAACGTATTGCCGTGCATGGGGTCGCAGGCCCAGGCCACTGGGTGACCCGAATCGCGCACTGCGGCGAGAAGGGGAGGAAGGGCGGTTCCAACGGTCTCGGCGCCCATGCGACTGATGAGCGTGAGGCGACCCGGGATGCGGCTGGGGTTGAGCGCTTCGCAGAGCGCCACAACTTCGTCTGGAGTGATTGATGGTCCCACTTTGCAACCGATGGGGTTGCGAACACCGGAAAGGAAATGCACATGGGCGCCGTCGAGTTGACGAGTGCGTTCGCCGATCCAGAGCATGTGAGCAGAACAGTCGTACCAGTCGCCAGTCAGCGAGTCTTGGCGGGTAAGTGCTTGTTCATAACCGAGAATGAGCGCTTCGTGGCTCGTAGCTACATCGACGGTGTGAAGTTGGGGAGTTGATTCGGTATCGATGCCGCACGCCGCCATGAACTGCAGTGTTCGTTCGATTCCTTCAGCAACTTCTTCGTAGCGTTGTCCTTCTGCGCTAGAGGCAACGAACTCTTGGTTCCATGCGTGAACGCGTGAAAGGTCCCCGAAGCCACCTTTGGTGAAGGCGCGAACAAGGTTGAGTGTTGAAGCTGATTGTTGGTACGCGGTGATCAGACGTTCGGGATCGGCAACACGCGCTTGAGCGGTGAAGTCGATGTCGTTGACCATGTGCCCACGGAACGAGGGGAGTTCGACCCCGTCGATGGTTTCTGTACCTGCCGAACGGGGCTTTGCGAATTGTCCGGCGATTCGTCCAACTTTTACAACGGGAACTCCGGATGAATACATGAGCACAACGGCCATCTGCAGGATGACTTTGAGCTTGTCGCGAATTGCATCAGCGCTGAACGCGTCGAATGACTCAGCGCAATCACCCGCTTGTAGGAGGAATGCTTCGCCGTTGGCGACTTTGGCCAGGTCGGTTGTCAGGCTTCGGGCCTCGCCAGCAAAGACCAACGGAGGCATCGCGCTGAGGCGCTTGACGACGTCGTTGAGCGCGTCAGTGTTGACCCATTCGGGCTGTTGCACGGCCTCGAGGGCCTGCCAAGAAGAAGGGGTCCATTCGCGTGTCACAGGCACAAGGTTTGTTGACTCGGGCCGTGAGCGCAAAGCCATTACTGGCGATGCTCAGATCAGACGGCGTCGATGGTGTCTGGGGCGTTTTCTCGGACCGAGGCCATGGCCCGTTTCACGAGACGGCGAGCGGCTTCGGCGGTGACGCCGAGTTCGTCTCCGACCTCGCGGTAGGAGCGGCGGCGTCCGTCGTGGAGCCCGAATCGCTGTTCAACGGCGAGACGAGCACGGGGATCGAGAACCGAAAGAAGCGAGGCAACCATCTCGTGATCGATCTGTTCGAGCACAATTTCTTCTGGCCCGGGAAGAGAATCGGGAAGAATATCGACCAGTTCGTTCGAGTCGTCCTCGCCGATGGTTCGGTCGAGTGAGGTGGGAGTTGTGAGGCGATGCAACCACGCGTTTTCGGAATCGAGTTGATCGCCGTCGCCGGAAACCTGACGGAGTGCAGCACGAAGACCGGCGGAACGATCTCCGGGAAGGCGAACGAGGCTGGCTTTCTGGTCCAGCGCTCGGCCGATGGCCTGACGGATCCAGAACGTGGCGTAGGTGGAGAACTTGAATCCCTTTCGCCAATCGAACTTGTCGACAGCGTGTTCGAGGCCGATATTGCCCTCTTGGATGAGGTCGAGAAGCTCCATGCCTGGTGGCAGGGGATAGCGGCGTGCAACGCTGACTACGAGTCGCAGATTGGCGCGAATGAAACGATCTTTGGCTGCGGCGGCAGCACGGACATCTGTCTTAAGTACGGCTGAGCGCTCGCCGTTTTCAAGACGGGCCGAGGCTGCAAGACCTTTTTCGATGGTCTGAGACAGCTCGCGCTCTTCAAGGGCGGTGAGAAGGGGGACAAGGCCGATTTCGTTGAGGTATTGACCGACTGAATCGCTCATAACGGGGGACTCCTAAGTGGTGTCGCTGGCAAACCATCGACGTTGGTGTCCAAGACTCACATCCTGAACGTGTCGCTTCGGGGGGAAATGACACTGATGTAACCGCAGTAAAGGGTCTAAGTGTTCCCTTAGCTGTAGGTGACTTTCGTCACGCCGGTTCTCCTGCCTGCAGAAACACTAACTGATCCCGACCATACACTTCGTGAGATGTCATTGGTTCGTCGTGGTCTTGGGATTCTTGGCGGCACCTTTGATCCTCCACATCTTGGCCACATCGCCGCTGCCAAGGCGGTATTCGACACCCTTTCGTTGGAGCGAGTTCTTCTGATGGTCGCTAACGAGCCGTGGCAGAAGGTTGGGCGTCGGCCGCTTTCTGCGCCAGAAGATCGATTGGCAATGACCATGGCCGCGGTGACGGCGATCGATGGGCTTGAAACCAGCGACCTTGAGATTCGCCGAGGTGGACCGACTTACACGATTGACTCCCTCGAAGAGCTCCGCTCTGCGAACCCAGACACCGACCTCTTTCTGATTTTGGGTGCTGATGCTGCGGCTGGTCTGGACTCTTGGCATCGATCGAACGAACTCCCAGGACTTGCCACGCTCGTGATCGTTGAACGAGACGGTGAAACGCGAGTTGCAGTACCAGATGGATGGTCGACAGAGCGAGTAACGATGCCACGGGTCGACATTTCTTCGACAGAGTTGCGTGCCTTTGCCGCAAAGGGTGAACCTCTCACTCCCTTTCTACCGGCACCCGTGATTGAGGAGATTGAGTCACGTGGGCTGTACGGTTTGGGCGGCTCATGACTTCCGAACTGCCCCCTTCGCCCTTTTCGGGAGACGAGATCGACTTTTCTGCGCTCGTCGCAGAACACAACCAGTTAACTGCGGCGCGCAGCACTCAAGGGCGAGGGAAACAAGCTGCTTCTTCAGGGCAAGACCCAGATCAGCGATCTCAGAGTTTTTCCGATGACCAGGTAGGTGGCGCGTCGGAACGATCAGCAAAGTCCGCCCACTCGGGAAGTACGACACGGTGGTGGCGAGTTGGTTATCCGGTGCTTGTTGGAGCCGTTGTACTTGTGATCGTGCCTTTACTTGTCTTCGCTGGACTGCGCGTGGTGCTCGACAGTTCCGATGGCAAGTTAGTGAAGCGAGTGACCGACCCAGCCGCGCCTGGTTACGAAGCAGTGGTCGAGAAAACTCCCACTGCCATGGCTGCAGTTCTCGCACCAGATGGCAGTCTCGACTCGGTAGCGGTTTTCGCGTTGACCTCCGACACATCAGGTGGCGTTCTTCTCATCCCCGGATCTCTTGGCGTTGATACCGATTTCGGTTTATTCCCTTTAACTGCGCTCTGGAAACTCGGTCAGCTCGAACCGGTGACGACCGAAGTAGGTAAAACGCTCAATCTCAATTTCACAGAGAGCTTTGCTGTCAATGCATCTGATTGGGCAACGCTTGTCGGCCCCTATGCGCCGATCACTGTTTCAATTCCTGATGCGGTACATGATGAGAAAGACGCGGTCGTCTTTCCGAAGGGCTCCGTCACGCTGAAGTCTGACCAGATCGCCACGTTTCTCACAAGTAGAAGCGCGAAAGACATCGACCTCAATCGATTGATTCGACAAGAGTTGTTTTGGAAGGCGTGGCTTGCAAAGGTGAAGTCGTCGGCGTCGCCGTTCCCAGCGCCAACAACGTCGGGTATTGGCCACTTTGTCTCCGCGATTGCTAGAGGGCAGCTAAGTATTTCGTCATTACCGGTGGTTCCGGGTCCGATCGCACCGCCTGCACTTGGGGGAGCCCAGACCTACATCGTGAAAGAGAGCGCAGCGCTCGCTTCTGTGGCAGCGATTGTGCCGTTCCCCGATGGTGCGGCAGGACGACGACCGCGAATGCGAGTACTCGATGGAACTGGGCAACTCAGTAACGGAATCAATGCTGCGATTATGTTGAACGCTGCTGGTGGTCAAGTTGATGTCGTTGGAAATGCAAAGTCTTATGGCCAAGCGACGACGCAGATTATTTACTTTGAGGGAACCACCGAAGCGGAAGCGAAGATCATGCAGAAGGCGTTGACAATGGGAACAATTGTTTCCAGCAAACAATCGAATTCAGGGGCAGATATGACTGTGATTCTCGGTGAAGATTTCGTGGCGAAATTTGGCCCCAGTGGTGGTGTGAGTTCTTCGTCTTCGACGTCAACCACGAAGGCGTCAACGACCACGACGGCACGCAAGTGAGTGCCACCAAGGAATTCGAGGTTCATCTCGAAGCAGCCCGTGCGGCTGCGAAGAAAACTGATGCGTCGACAGTGATCCTTGATGTCGGCGATGTTCTGTCGATCACCAGTTGGTTTGTTATTACCTCCGCGTCAAACACCAGACTGGTGCGAGCGATCGCTGCAGCGATTGAAGATGATGTAGCTCTTGCTGGCGGACCCAAGCCGGTTCGTGTGGAAGGCCTCGACGGAGGCACTTGGGTGTTGATTGATTACGGAGACGTGATCGTGCACATCTTCGAAGAGGAAACACGCGAGTTTTACGATCTTGAACGCCTGTGGCGCGATGTGCCGGTGCTTGAGTGGAGCTAAGGGGAATTGAACCCCTGACCTCTTCCATGCCATGGAAGCGCTCTACCAACTGAGCTATAGCCCCGTAAGGAGTCCGAACTGTACCGGCAGTGCGGAGGGCAGCAAAATCGGAACAGTGGCGCCCTGAATAAATGCTTCGCATGTCACCGTTGAGTGATTTGAAAGGAACCGGGTAGTTCGTCGCCTACCATCCGCCTTTATGGTTGACGGCTACGAACCACCCACTATCGAAGCGAAGTGGCAGCAGCGTTGGGCGGCCGACGGCTTCTATAACGTCGAGAATGACGATCCGCGGCCGCACTGGTACACGCTCTGTATGTACCCGTATCCCAGCGGCGCCGCTCATATGGGTCACGTGCGTAACTACACGTTCGGCGATCTCATCGTGCGCTATCGAACGATGAATGGTTATGCCGTTCTTTCTCCTATGGGTTTCGACAGTTTCGGGCTCCCTGCTGAAAACGCGGCGATAAAGACTGGGCGCCATCCTCGTGAGTTCACCGATGAACGCATCGAAATGCTTCGCAGTTCGATTCTGCGAATCGGAGCGGTCTATGACTGGCGCCGCCAGGTCACAAGTCATTCGGCCGAATATCAAAAGTGGACGCAGTGGATCTTCCTGAAGTTTCTTGAAGCGGGATTGGCCTACCGCCGAAACGCTCCGGTCAACTGGTGTCCAGGGTGCCAAACCGTTCTGGCCAACGAACAAGTAAATGCCGACGGCACTTGCGACCGCTCTGGTGACACCGTTCAGAAGCGCGATCTCGAACAATGGTTCTTGAAGATCACCGATTATGCACAGCAACTCCTCGATGACCTCGACGGTCTTGATTGGCCCGAACGAGTCAAGATCATGCAGCGCAACTGGATCGGCCGGTCAGAAGGCGCCGAGTTCTCAATGGCCGTGGTCGATGCATCGGGAAAACCGCGCAGCGACGGAACCTCAATCAAGGTATTCACCACACGTCCAGACACCAGTTTCGGCATGACCTACGCGGTCATGGCCCCCGAGCATCCACTGGTCGATGTCGTTGTCACTGACGAGCGCCGAGCCGAGGTTTCGGCATTCGTAGCGACTGCTCGTAAAGCCAGTGATGTCGAGCGGATGTCCTCGGAAGGATCTCTCGACAAACGCGGCGTGTTCACGGGTTCCTACGTTCTCAACCCCTTCACAAAGAATCCGGTTCCGTTGTATCTCGCCGATTACGTGCTCATGGGTTACGGCACTGGTGCCATCATGGCCGTACCGGCTGAAGACCAACGCGATTGGGATTTCGCTACAGCTCATGACCTTCCCATCGTGCGCACGATTCAACCTCCGGCTGATTTCGATGGCAAGGCATTCACCGGCGACGGTCTCCATATCAATAGTGGATTTCTCGATGGCATGGGCAAAACCGAATCGATTGCTTCGGCGATTGCGTTTCTTGAGACTGAAGGAATTGGAAAAGGCACAATTAATTTCCGTTTGCGTGACTGGCTCGTCAGCCGACAGCGTTTTTGGGGTTGCCCGATTCCGATCATTAACTGTGACGACTGTGGAATGGTTCCAGTCCCCGAAGCCGACCTTCCAGTTCTCGCTCCTGATGATGTCGAGTTCCTTCCAACCGGCGAATCGCCGCTTGGTTTGCACAAAGGCTTCTTCGAAACCTCGTGTCCGAACTGCGGGAAGCCAGCACACCGAGAAACCGACACGATGGATACCTTCGTCGATTCGTCCTGGTACTACCTGCGTTTCTGCGATCCATGGAACACCGAGCAACCGTTTTCAACTGAAGCAGTCAACGCGTGGATGCCAGTCGATCAATACATCGGCGGCGTTGAGCACGCGATTTTGCACCTGATGTATGCGCGCTTCTTTACAAAAGCGCTTTCCGATCTCGGCGTTGCTCCGGCAAATTTGCGCGAGCCATTTACCCGATTGTTCACGCAGGGCATGATCCGACTTGATGGCGACAAGATGTCGAAATCAAAGGGCAACCTCGTTGCGCCCGAGGAAATTCTCGACACCGATGGAGCTGATGCGCTGCGTCTGGCCCATCTGTTTGTTGGTCCACCACAAGATGATGTCGATTGGGAGGGTGTGGGCATCGATGGATGTTCGCGCTTCCTTCATCGAGTGTGGCGACTTGCACTTGGAGAGGCAGGCATTGCACCTGTTGATCGCGCTCCAAATGAAAGAGATACCGAACTAGAGCGACGTACCAATCGACTGATCGTGAAGGTCACGGACGATTATGAGCGGTGGGCGTACAACACCACGGTTGCTGCATTTATGGAGTTCACGAACGAGTTGTATCGCTATGTGCAAAATGAAGAAGGGCCGCGCAAGACGACACTCGATAACGCGATTGACACGTTGTTGCTGCTTATGGCGCCGATGGCTCCTCATATCACCGCTGAGCTGCAGGAGATACGCCACGGAGATGACATTCACCGTTTGTCGTGGCCAGTGGCGGACGAGTCAATGCTTTCCGTCGAATTCGTCACCTTGGTTGTTCAGGTGAATGGCAAAGTCCGAGATCGAATCGAAGTTCCGGCTGAAACCGATGCCGCAACTGCAGAATCGATAGCGCTGGCAAGTGAAAAAGTTCAGGTCCACCTCGGGGGAGTGCCGCCCCGAAAGGTGATCTGTAAACCGCCGACACTTGTCAATCTTGTGGCTGGCTAACGCAATCTGAGGCTGGCGCTAGTCCTGATCGCGCAGGAACTGCTCGAGCTCAGCCATGAGATCGTCGCCCATCGGTAAAGGATCTTCGATGACGACTTCAGTGTCGGCCTGGGCCTCGAGTTGGCGAACCATCTCGATGTGTTCCTCGCTGTTGGCAACGAGTTCGTCGAGTCGTTCTCGCGAGCTCCGAGCATCTTCGACAAGCGAGCCAAGGTTGAAATTCAGACCAGCGATTGTTCGCAGGCCTTCGACCAATGCGAGTGCACCGGCGGGATAGGGCATACCTGCCGCATAGTGCGGAACCTGGGCCCACAATCCTGTGGCTTGGAGTCCGGAGGCTGCGCAAGCAAGTTCTATTGATGCGTTGATTCCGGCGGGCACATCGATTCTGCCTGAAACAGCACCTACGCGTTGTGCCATTTCGGCGTCGGTTGCAGTTGTGACGAGTTGAGTGGGACGAGTGTGCGGAACCGGAGCGGGGTAAGCGCTGAGACCGAACACGGAGTCGGTTCCAAATTGATGGGCGAGATCAACGACGGCCTCGGAGAATGCCATCCAGCGATGGTCCGGTTCTGCTCCCACCAAAAACAAGACTGAGGCTCCGTCGGTATCGAATCCGGCCTGCAATTCGATCTTCGGCCAGGTAAGCCCAGTGTTCACGCCATCGAGAAGGTGCATCGTTGGTCGGCGCGAGCGGTGGTCGATCAGCGCATCAGCGTTGAAGCGTGCGACAGTAACTGTTTCCAGATCCTCAAGGATGGTGCCAAACGCATTCGCCGCCGCAAGACCCGCATCGATCCATCCGTCGAGCCCAAGTAACAGCGTCGGGGAATCAAGTTCGGGGCTCTCGAGAAGTTCATACAGTTCAGACATCGCGACCGCCCAGTTCGCCGGAAAGCGCAGCAAGTCCCGCAACTGCAAGACGCTGGACGGGGCTCACGCCTGAATCGGCATCGGTGGTTTGGTTCCCCATGGCCCCTGAACGGTAGCGAACCAGGACGCCCTGCAAAATACAGGCCAGTTTCCAATAGCCGAGGGCGACGTAATAGCCGATCTGGCTGACATCTCGGTCTGAGTGCTGTTGATAGATCGCCAAAAGTTCTGATCGGGTGGGAAAGCCCTCGAGCGTTGTGGCTGCTCCTTCGATGACGACAAATTTGTCGTTCGCTTCGGCCCAATAAACGAACATGAACCCAAGATCGGCGAGAGGGTCACCGAGAGTGCATAGTTCCCAATCGAGAACGGCGATGACCGAGCCGCTTTCATCGACGATGCAATTATCGAGTCGGTAATCGCCATGGACGATGGTGGCGGGACCCTGAATCGGAATCGAATTTGAGAGACGTAGATGGAGCTCAGTCATCTCTTCGATTGCGTCATCTTTTGTTGCCTCCCACTGACGCTGCCAACGAGACAGTTGTCGCTCGACGTATGACTCTTTGCGGCCGAGGTCGCCAAGACCGACTGCATCGACATCGACGGAATGGATCTTTAGAAGGACATCGATCAACGAGTGCCCCGCATTCGTTCTTGCGGCAATCTCGAGTTCGGAACCAGTGGTCGCGTCGCGAGCGATGATTCCGTCGACAAATTCCATCACGTAGAACGGGGCACCGTTTACGTTTTCATCTTCGCAAAAACCGACGACTGGTGGGACCGGAACACTTGTGGAACTTAGAGCGGTGATGATGCGAAATTCGCGGCTCATGTCATGGGCAGTAGCGAGGACGTGGCCCAGGGGAGGGCGGCGAAGTACCCAGCGGCGTCCGACTGCGTCGGTGACGGTGTAGGTGAGGTTTGATAGTCCACCGGCGATGGGTTCGAACCGAAGCGGCTCAACGAGATCAGGTACTCGATCCAGCATCCATGCAGTGAGATTTTTGGCGTCGATACCAGCGACGTCGCTTGGTGGTGTCACATCAACTCCGAACTCAGGATCCCGACACGCTACCGGTGTCGCCCTGTGCTCCGCTTTTTGGCTGGGGGCCGTATCCTCTGCGTTGTGATGATCGACGTAACAGACGCAACCCTTGAAGCTGAGGTCGTAAACCGGTCTCTTACGACCCCCGTGGTCGTCGACCTCTGGGCTCCATGGTGTGGACCTTGCAAGACCCTCGGTCCAATGATCGAGGCGGCCGTTGACGCCACCGGGGGCCAGGTTGTTCTCGCCAAGATCAACGTGGACGAGAATCCACTTTCTCAACAGGCGTTTCAAGTTCAGAGCATTCCGGCGGTGTTTGCCTTCGCCGGTGGCACGATCGTCGATTCATTTGTGGGTGCGCAACCAGAGGAAAAAATTATCGAATTCGTGAACGGACTTCTCTCGGCGGGTGAACCCACCGAAATTGAACTTCTTCGTGAGCAAGGCGACGAGGTCTCGTTGCGAAAGGCACTTGAGCTCGAGCCTGATAACGCCGATGTCATCGTTGATCTGGCCGAGCTTCTCGCTGGCGATGATCGTGGGGACGAAGCACTTGAACTTCTCTCCAAAATCCCTGAGACAGCCGAAACTCGTCGTATTGCTGCCTATGTCCGAAGTGGCAGTGGGATGGCCTCTGAAGAGCAGATCGAGAATCGCCTTGCGGTGCTCCTCGCCGAGGTCAAGACCGATGACAATGCGCGTCAAGAGTTCATTGACCTCCTTGAACTCTTAGGACCAGCTGATCCTCGAACAGGCGCGTGGCGAAAGAAACTCACGAACACGCTTTTCTGAACACCTGTTGGTTCGTATCGCTCTTTTCGGAAGTCGCCACTGCCGATAGGTTCCGGTTGCTTCCTCCATTGATCGTGGTCTTTGTGTCATCGGCGCGAGGGCTGTGGAGGAAAGCACATGACGATTCAGGCCCGCTGGGGAGGCGCTAGCGGCGGCAACGGTGGTGAGGATGAGCAAGCGCGCCGAGCCCTCGATCGCCTACGCGCCAGCAAGAGCGAACAGGAAAGGCCGGTCCGCTCTCGATATCTCCATGAACTTGTGGCTTCGGTATTTCATTGGGTATCGGCATCGCTGCAGCGCCTTGTCGTTGTCCTCGCTTCCGTTCTGCTGATCGCGCTCATCGGTGCTGCTGTCTTCGTGCGCTTTTCCGCATCATCGACACAGACAGTGCCCGGAAGTTCCGCGGCGGCGAGTTCTCAGGTCGCGGTGGCAAGCACAACAACCACGACTGGTCCCTCGGTAGTTGTTGATGTCGGAGGCGCGGTGCGAGCGCCAGGGGTCTACCGTTTGGCTCTTGGGTCAAGAGTTGTCGATGCGCTTGAGCGTGCCGGAGGTCCAGCAGAAGACATCGATCTGAGCCGCCTCAATCTCGCCGCTCTGTTGGTCGATGGCGAGCGAGTTTGGTTACCTCGTCGGGGTGAGTCACTCGATGGAGTCGTCGTTGGGTCATCAACCAGAAGCGATGGGGGTCCGGGGGGTTTGCAGGCGACTGCTCCACTCGATCTCAACTCCGCAACCGTCGAGCAACTCGATGATCTACCTGGCATTGGCCCAGCGACTGCAAAGGCGATTGTTGACAAACGCAAAGCTGCGGGTCGATTCCGGTCTGTGGACGATTTGTTGACCGTCAAAGGAATCGGGCCATCAAAACTCGACGCGATCCGCAGCAGTGTTGTCGTCCGCTGACGCACGTCCTGCTCGAGGTTTACTGACAGGCTCAAGCCGCCTGCTGCAGATGCGGCGAATACTTCGATCTCACGTTGTTATGACATTTGCCTGTGCCTGTTGGATCGGGGCCTTCATCCCAATTGCCCTTCCAATGTGGACTGGTTTCCTCATACTGATTCTTGGCGCAGCGATTCGCCGACCGGGGATCTTTTTACTGGCGGGACTCTTTGCGTCATCGATCTTCTCGTTCAATGCCCACGCCGGGCTTACGCCGATCCCGCCGCAGCCATGGTCGGGCTCGATCACCCTTATCGGCGATCCTCAACCCTTCCCGGGAAGAGTCGTTGCGATCGCCGATTCGGATATCGGTCGGGTTCAGCTGACTGCGTCGTCGTCAGTCGCCACGCAACTCCGGCAATCGACTGCAGGATCAGCGTTCACTGTGAGCGGAATGCTCCGACCTTTAGCGCAGAGGGAACGCCTGGCGATCCGGCATGTTCGAATGAGTCTCACTGCGACCAGGCTGGAACCCGATCCATCTCGATCATTTTGGCGGCTTCCGGTCGATGCCGTCCGCGGGCTGATCCTCCGAGGGTCTGAGTCTCTGCCTGCAAAGCAGCGCCCGATCTACAACGGGTTCGTGATCGGTGATGACCGGGGAAGTGACCAAACGACCGCTCAGTCGTTTGAAGACTCTGGTCTCACTCATCTACTTGTCGTGTCTGGGGAAAACGTCGTCTTCATTATTGCGGTCGCAACACCAATTGTGTCGCGCCTTCCGCGGCGTACTCGGACCATAGCGATGGTTGCGATCCTTTTGCTCTTTGCGGCGGTGACGCGCTTCGAGCCATCGATTTTACGAGCCACAGTCATGGCAATGATCGCGATTATTGGTGTGGGTAATGGCCGGCCGATCGACGCGCGTCAGAGGCTCGCTGCAGCGGTGTCGTTACTTGTTCTCATCGATCCTCTTTTGGTTGGGTCGTTCGGTTTCCGATTATCGATCGCAGCAACGGCAGGTATTGCGTGTTTGGGTCAGCCAATGGTGAAGTTGCTGCGAGGCCCTGTGTGGTTTCGTCAAGTCTTCGCTGTGACGGTGGCAGCGCAGATCGCAGTTGCGCCGCTCATTATTCCCACTTTTGGACCTATGCCTTTGGCCTCGCTGCCCGCGAACGTTCTCGCTGAGCCAATCGCAGGAATCGTGATGATGTGGGGGAGTTCAGTGGGTCTGATCGCAGGATTCGTTGGTGGCTGGATGGCATCGTTGTTGCTTGCGCCGGTGATGGCGAGTTTGTGGTGGATTCTGAATGTCGCCAGATGGTGTGCTGCATTGCCATTACCGAGGCTCAACCTTGTGTCGGTCATGGGGCTGTTCGCTGGCGGAGTCGTCGTCGCTTTGTGGCGACATCGTCGAATGTCACCCTCGGTGGAACATCGGCAAAGGCCTCCCGCCGGTTAGGGTCACGGCGTGTTCTTGGATCTCGGCACCACCCGTTTCGACATCACCTATCGAGCCGTCGTTATGGGAATACTCAACCGAACACCCGACTCGTTCTACGACCAGGGTTCGTACTTTGAGTTCGAGGATTTCCTTCGCAAAGCCGAGCAGTTGGTGGCTGATGGCGCCGATTTCCTCGACGTTGGCGGTGTGAAAGCCGGTCCCGGCGAGGATGTTGGCGAGCAAGAGGAACTCGACCGCGTGGTCCCCGCTATCGAAGCATTGCGTTCGAGATTCGACCTCCCCCTTTCGGTCGATACGTGGCGAGCTTCGGTGGCTAAGTCCTGCTTCGAGGCCGGAGCGTGCATCGGCAATGACATAAGTGGTTTCGCCGATCCTGAGTACCTCGATGTTTGTTCTGCAGCAGGAGCATCTGTTGTCGCGACACACATCCGATTGGCGCCGAGAGTTCCTGATCCCGATCCCCAGTACGACGATGTAGTGCTCTCCATCTGCGAGTTCCTCGCCGACCGTGCGGCACGAGCGAGGACTGCAGGAATTCCACGCGAACGGATCATGGTCGACGCCGGGCTCGATCTCGGAAAATCAGAACTGCAATCGAAGATTCTCCTCCGATCCTCTGACGCATTGACCGCTCTGGGATACCCGGTCTTTCTCTCTGCTTCGAACAAACGCTTTCTCTGGACACTTCTCGACGTCGAGCGTGGTTCAGCCGGAGACGGAACCATGGCGGCGCATTCCCTCGGGATCGCTCTTGGTTGTCGCATCCTGCGAGCACACGATGTGCGCAACGGACGACGTGTTGCCGATTCGATGGCCGCCATTTTGGAAGCTGCATGAACGTCAACCTTTCGTCGCCGGTGTTTTTGTTGAAGGGTAGTGACGACGTCATTCTCGGCGACGAGGTATCGGCACTTATTACGCAACTCCTTGGCGACGACGATCGAACACTTCTCCTTGCTGAACTGTCGGTCACTGACCATGCGCTTGAAGATGGTGGATACACCATCGGACCGGTGGTCGATGCATCGCAGACCTTCCCGTTCTTTGGCGATCGGCGCATTGTCCTCGTTCGTAATGCAGCGGTATTTTCGACGAAGGATGCATGTGCTCCTCTCGTTCATTATCTGAGCGATCCTCTGTCGACCACATCGCTTGTTCTTGTGTGGGAGAAAGATCCCCGACCAAACAAGCAAGCCAAAACTCCTGCCGTCCCGAAGACACTTCTCGAGGCGATTACGAGCGCTGGGGGAGTCGTCGTCGATTCCTCACCGGGAACAGGCAAGGCGCAGAGCGGTTGGCTCGACGAGCGCATCTCTGACTCGAGCCTCAAATTTGATCCTGCGGCCAGACGCACACTTGTCGATCATCTCGGAAGCGACGTTGGCCGCTTACCGGCGCTGCTCGAAATGCTGGAATCAGTCTACGGGGCAGGTACAAAAGTTTCTGCGCCCGATATTGAGCCGTACCTCGGAATGTCCGGCGATGTTGCCCCTTGGGATCTGACCGATGCGATCGATGGTGGCGATGTCAGCGGTTCGCTCGATGTGCTGAACCGAATGATGGGCGGAGGCAGCCGCCATCCGCTCCAAATCCTGGCAACTCTGTCAAACCACTATCTCCGGATGATTCGGCTCGATGATCCGGATATTCGCGGAGAGAAGGAAGCGGCGGAAGTTCTCGGGATCAAAGGCAGCACGTTCCCGGCAAAGAAAGCCCTTGATGGTGCCAGGCGACTCGGTAGCGACCGCATGGCCGAGTTCGCTTCGCTACTGGCCCAGGCCGACCTTGATCTCCACGGAGCGAAGGCTTGGCCCCCGGAACTCGTTGTAGAAGTCCTGGTCGCTCGCCTTGCCGGTCGAAGCCGTTCTGTTTCGGGTCGCAGTCGAGGCTGATCGAGGCTGTTGAGCCTCGCTGCCGGCAAAACGAAAAGAACCGGAGCGCTGCTCCGGTTCGTGATCGTTCTTACGCCACTCGGCGCTTGAGTTACTTAGTGGCGGCGTTGACGCGAGCCATGAGACGGCTCTTGCGACGTGCTGCTTGATTCTTGTGGATGACGCCCTTGGAAGCGGCAGTATCGATGCGTTGGATCGCAAGACGGGCCTGCTCGGCGATGTCGGCGCTGCCTTCATCGGCGGCGGCAAGTGCACGCTTGGTGCGTGTCTTCAGCTCGGAACGCACAGCCTTGTTGCGGAGGCGGGCCTTCTCGCTCTGACGGTTTCGCTTGATCTGGCTCTTAATGTTGGCCACTGGGGTCCTCTGTTGTTGAAGATTCGATGTGATTCGGGGGATGGGGTTGAGGTCAAAAGACCGGACCCGTACACGGATCGGAAAGCATAGCGGGCGAAGCCCTCATAGTCACAAGAGCAGGGATTCAAGCCGAGGCCGTCTAGGCTCTTGAGGCCCCTCGCCCTAAGGACAACTGCCTTCGTGGCCCCCCTCGACAGTATCCGAAATCTCTGCATCATTGCCCACATCGATCACGGCAAGTCCACCCTCGCGGACCGCCTGCTCGAGTTGTGTGGCGCTGTCGACCCCCGTGAGATGCGAGCGCAATATCTCGACTCGATGGACATTGAGCGTGAACGCGGAATCACGATCAAGCTTCAAAGTGTTCGCCTCGATTATCGAGACCACCGCATCCATCTCATCGACACCCCGGGCCATGTCGACTTTGGCTACGAAGTCAGCCGCTCGTTGGCCGCGTGTGAAGGCGCAATTCTTCTCGTTGATGCTGCGCAAGGCATCGAGGCCCAAACCCTTGCGAATTGCTATCTCGCTCTGGAGAACGATCTTGAAATTGTCGCAGCGCTCAACAAGATCGACCTTCCTGCGGCCGATCCCGATCGCTACGCCGCCGAAATCGAAAAAGTCCTTGGCATTCCCGCCGATGAGATTCTGCGAGTGAGTGCCAAGACTGGTGAAGGAGTCGCGGAACTTCTCGATGCGGTGATCGACAGAATCCCCCCACCCGTGGGCGATCCCGACGCGCCGTTACAGGGCCTTATCTTCGATTCACATTTTGATCAGTATCGCGGTGTCATCTCTTCCGTTCGCATTATGCAGGGAACGCTCACGACAGGTGCCCGACTCAAGTTTGTTCAGGCGGGCGCGGTGTACAACGCCGAAGAGGTCGGCACGCGTCGCCCGGACCCAACCCCGGTCGCGTCACTCGGAGCGGGCGAAGTTGGTTACTTGATTGCCGGCATCAAAGATGTTGGCGAGGCCCGTTCCGGCGAGACCATCACGAATCTTTCACAACCGGCGCCAGCGCTCGAGGGCTATGCCGAACCACGGCCAATGGTGTTCTGTGGGCTCTATCCCGTGGATGGTGATGAGTTCACATCGCTGCGTGAGGCGCTCGAGAAACTTCGACTTAACGATTCGAGTTATACCTACGCACCAGAGAGTTCGGGTGCGCTCGGATTCGGATTCCGTTGCGGATTCCTCGGACTTCTACACATGGAAATCATTCGCGAACGTCTCGAGCGAGAGTTTAACCTTTCTCTGATCGCCACAGCCCCGTCAGTTCAATACATCGTGCACCGCACAAATGGCGAGACCATGACGATCGACAATCCGAGTGAACTTCCGCCTGCTGTAGAAGTTGATCATGTCGAGGAACCATTTCTACGCGCCACGATCCTCACGCCCACTGACTACACCGGAACGCTCATGGAACTCTGCCAAGGTCGGCGCGGCGAGATGATCAAACTCGAATACCTTTCGCCGGAACGTATGGAACTTGTTTATGAGCTTCCGCTTGCCGAAGTTGTTACCGACTTTTTCGATCAGATGAAAAGCCGAACACAGGGCTACGCAAGTCTCGATTACGAACCTGCGGGCTATCGGGTCTCTGATCTCGTGAAAGTCGACATTCTTCTGAATGCGATCGCGGTCGATGCGTTCAGCATGATCGTGCATAAGGAGAAGTCCTACAGTTACGGACTTCGGATGACCGAGAAGTTGAAGGAACTCATCCCTCGGCAATTGTTCGATGTTCCGATCCAGGCAGCGATCGGCGGCCGGATCATCGCTCGCGAGACAGTCAAGGCCAAGCGCAAGGACGTTCTTGCCAAGTGTTATGGCGGAGATATCAGTCGAAAGCGAAAACTTCTTGAGAAGCAGAAGGAGGGCAAGAAGCGAATGAAGAACATCGGTCGTGTGGAAGTTCCCCAAGAGGCGTTCGTGTCTGCTCTCCGTCTCGAAGATTGAGCCGAAACCCGCTGGCACTCTCGTCCTTCGACTGCTTGCGAAGCGGGTCGCCGGGTAGCATTGCCAGATGCGCCGCACGTTCGGTGCCCTGATTTCCGAGGTCCACATGCTTGACGAACGCAAGGCCACGATCCTCCGGGCGGTGGTCACCGAATACATCGAGACCGCCCAGCCCGTGGGTTCAGGCCATGTTGCGTCATCGACCGAAATCAACGTGTCGTCGGCCACCGTGCGCAACGACATGGCTGCCCTTGAAGCCGAGGGATACCTCGCTCAACCTCATACGAGTGCCGGACGCATCCCGACAGAAAGGGGCTACCGGTTCTTTGTCGATCAATTGGGTGGCCCGGGCAAACTCGGGGTGACCGAATCGCAGCAGGTTCGTTCGTTCTTCAGCCGCACCCACGGCGAGATGGAACAGATGCTTTCCGATACAAGTCGACTGCTGTCGTCGCTGACTCATTACGCAGCAGTTGTTGTCGGTCCACAACTCGAGGTTGCAACGATCAAGTCGGTGCAGCTTGTGTCTCTCTCGACTCGAATTGTTCTCTTAGTGGTCGTCCTTTCCAACGGTTCTATCGAGAAGCACAGTCTTGAACTGGCCGCTGACACTGAAGACCTCGTGATCAATTCTGCTGATCTTCGATTGTCGTCACTCGTTGTTGGCCAAACTCTCGCAGGAGTTGCCTCGCTCGACCTGAACGCTGCAGTTCTTGGTGAGCCCGAGGATGTTTCGCTCATTATTCGAACAGCGCTCATTGAATTGCGCGGCGGCCATCGTCACGACGACCAGGTCTTCATCGGCGGAACTTCCGATATGGCGGCCTCTTTCGATGCCGTTCGAACGGTGAGCGAGATTCTTCGCATCCTTGAACAGCAACTCGTGGTTGTAAGTCTCCTCGAAGACGTACTCGACCGCGGGCTGTCCGTTGCGATTGGGCGCGAGACAGGTAACGAGGCACTTGCCGATTGTTCGATTGTCGTTGCGCCCTACATTGTCGACGGCGAGACCGCTGGTTCC
>Ga0114974_10001400_pt1 | contig 19116 bp, 32 predicted proteins | sample S_130206_EF_Meta_FD_87318 | JGI IMG/M metagenome (GOLD analysis project Ga0114974, IMG submission 87318) | Freshwater microbial communities from Lake Simoncouche, Canada to study carbon cycling - S_130206_EF_MetaG | ecosystem: Environmental > Aquatic > Freshwater > Lake | place: Lake... | reverse complement strand
TGGTGATAATATTTCAGTAAAAGTGAAATTGATTTCATCAATTGCTATGGAAGACGGATTGCGTTTTGCGATTCGTGAAGGCGGGCGCACAGTAGGTGCCGGCGTTGTTGCATCAATTATTGAGTAAAAATTATGTCTAATCAAACTATCAGAATCCGTTTGAAATCATTTGATCATAAATTGATTGATCAATCAGCGAGTGAGATAGCAGAAACGGCAAGAAGAACAGGGGCTCAAGTAAAAGGTCCTATTCCATTGCCGACTAAAAAAGAACGTTTTACGGTATTGATCTCACCTCACGTTGATAAAGATGCGAGAGATCAGTACGAATTAAGAACCTACAAAAGATTGCTTGATATTGTTGAGCCTACTGATAAAACAGTAGATGCCCTAATGAAATTAGATCTTGCAGCTGGTGTAGATGTTCAGATTAAGTTGAATTAAGAATAGAGGAATTGGCAAATGTCAATAGGTCTTATTGGTCGAAAATGTGGTATGACCAGAGTCTTTTGTGAAGATGGTACATCTGTGCCAGTAACAGTCTTGCAAATAGATTCCAATAGAGTAACTCAAGTTAAAAGTCTTGAAGTAGATGGTTATAGAGCAATTCAAGTTGCTGCAGGTGAAAAAAAAGCATCTAAAGTAAATAAAGCAATGGCAGGGCATTATGCGAGTGCTAATGTTTCAGCTGGTCGTGGCTTGTGGGAATTTAGACTTGAAAGCGATTCAGAATATGCTTTAGGAAGTGAATTGCCATTGAGTATTTTTTCTGAAGGACAGGTCATTGATGTTCAAGGTAAAAGTATCGGCAAAGGTTTTGCTGGTGGTGTTAAAAGACATCATTTTAGTATGCAAGATGCAACGCATGGTAACTCATTGTCGCATCGTGTGTTAGGTTCAATCGGTATGTGTCAAACACCTGGTCGAGTTTTTAAAGGTAAAAAAATGGCAGGGCATTTAGGTGCTGTCAAAACTACTATTCAAAACTTAACAATTCATGCCATTGATGCAGAGAGAAATTTAATCTTGGTTAAAGGTTCTGTGCCTGGTGCAAAAGGCGGTGATGTAGTAATTACTCCTGCGAGTAAAATGAAGAATAAAGGCTAGGTCATGGGATTGCAAATACCTGTTTTAAATCAAGAAAATAATGTTCAAGTAAGTGATTTTGTGTTTGGGCAGGATTTTAATGAAACACTTGTGCATCAGTTAGTGACACGCTATTTAGCGGGAGCGCGTGCTGGTACTAAGGCACAAAAAACTCGCTCAGACGTTAGAGGCGGTGGAATTAAGCCGTGGCGCCAAAAAGGTACAGGCCGTGCGAGATCGGGAACTACCCGTAGTCCGCTATGGCGTACTGGTGGCGTGACGTTTGCTGCAAGGCCGCGTAGTTATGATCAAAAATTGAACAAAAAAATGTTCCGAGTTGGGATTAGATCAATTTTATCTGAGTTATTGCGTCAAGGTCGTCTAGTTATTAGTAGTGAAGTTTTGGTAAGTACGCCAAAAACTAAAGTACTAAGTGCTCAGCTAGATGCTATTCAGTCTAAACGCACATTAATAATTGTTGATACGGTAGATAAAAATTTAGCTTTAGCTTCTAGAAATATTCCGTATGTACAAGTTGTTGAAGCTGCTAATTTAAATCCTGTATTACTAGTTGCGGCAGATAAAATTATTGTAACGCCAGGTGCGTTGCAGCAGTTAGAGGAGCGTTTAGCATGAGTTCAAATTTGTATCAATTGACACGCGTTTTAGAAGCGCCTGTTATTTCAGAAAAAAGTACAGTTGCAGCTGAAAAAGATAAGCAAATTGTTTTTAAGGTGCAACGTAATGCAACTAAGAAGCAAGTTAAAAGTGCCGTCGAAGCAATGTTTAATGTCGAAGTTGATGCCGTACGTGTATTAAACGTGAAGGGTAAGCAAAAGAGATTCGGGCGTTCGTTAGGTCAGCGTTCAGATTGGAAAAAAGCTTATGTAAAGCTAAAATCCGGTCATGATATTGAATTCGCCACGGCTTAATTGATAGAGAAAAGGAAACGGTAAAATATATGGCGATTGTAAAGTCAAAACCGACCTCACCCGGATCACGGTTTGTAGTACGCGTAAAAAATGACGCTTTGCACAAAGGTAAGCCTTTTGCAGCGCTTCTTGAGAAAAAAAGTAAGACAGGTGGTAGAAATAATAATGGTCGTATCACAACAAGACATGTTGGCGGTGGACATAAACAACATTATCGCTTGATTGATTTTAAGAGAAATAAATTAGATATACCGGCAATTGTAGAAAGATTAGAGTATGATCCTAATAGAACTGCAAATATTGCTTTGGTTTTATATAAAGATGGTGAGCGTAGATATATTATTGCGCCTAAAGGACTTGAAATAGGTCAAGAAATTATTTCTTCAGAATTAGTGCCTGTCAAAGTTGGAAATTGTATGCCATTGCGCAATATTCCAGTCGGTACGACAGTGCATTGTGTGGAACTGAAAGCTGGTAAAGGTGCTCAAGTTGCACGAAGTGCTGGTACATCAGTTCAGTTAGTTGCACGTGATGGTGTTCATGCAACACTTAGATTACGTTCTGGTGAAATGCGTAAAGTATTAGCTGATTGTCATGCTGTTATTGGTGAAGTTTCTAATTCTGAGCACAGTTTAGCTTCCTTAGGTAAAGCTGGTGCTTCAAGATGGCGTGGTATTAGACCAACAGTTCGTGGTGTGGTTATGAACCCTGTTGATCACCCGCATGGTGGTGGTGAGGGTAGAACATCTGGTGGTAGACATCCAGTGTCACCTTGGGGTATGCCTACAAAAGGCTACAAAACAAGAAAGAATAAACGGACTGATAATATGATTATTAGACGTCGTAAGTAATTAGAGAGGAATTAGCGTGCCGCGTTCAATTAAAAAAGGTCCTTTTATTGATCATCATCTCTTTAAAAAAGTTGAAGATGCTGTAAAAAGCAGTAGTAGGAAACCGATTAAAACCTGGTCTAGAAGATCAATGATTATTCCTGATATGTTGGGCTTGACCATTGCAGTTCATAATGGAAAGTTACACATCCCCGTTCTCGTTACCGAGAATATGGTGGGTCATAAATTAGGCGAATTTGCACCCACTCGTACCTATAAAGGTCACGTGGCTGACAAGAAATCTAAGTAGGATGAACGATGGAAATTTCAGCAAAATTAAGTAATGCACCTTTGTCTGCTCAGAAAGCAAGATTGGTCTGCGATCAAATTCGCGGTCTTCCTGTTGAAAAAGCGTTGAATGTACTAAAGTTTAGTCCAAAGAAAGCTGCGTTTATTGTTAAAAAAGTTTTAGAATCAGCAATCGCTAATGCAGAGCACAATGAAAGTGCTGACATTGATGAGTTGAAAGTGTCTACTGTTTTTGTTAATGAAGCAGCAACACTAAAAAGATTTAAGGCAAGAGCTAAAGGTCGTGCGAACCATATCCTTAAAAGAACCTGCCATATCACCATTAAAGTTGCAGAAAGCGAGTAGGGGATAACATGGGTCAAAAAGTACATCCAACTGGCATAAGACTTGGTATCGTAAAAGATTGGAATTCACGCTGGTATGCAAGCAGCAAGGATTACGCGAATTTTTTACATCAAGACTTGAGAGTCAGAGAGTTTTTAAGAAAAAAATTAGCACATGCTTCGGTCAGTCGTATACAAATTAATCGACCTGCAAATAATGCACAGATTACTATTTATACAGCTCGCCCAGGTATTGTCATCGGTAAAAAAGGCGAAGACATCGAAGTCTTAAAGCAAGAAATTGCAAAGATGATTGGTGTTCCTGTGCAATTAAATGTAGAAGAAATCAGAAAACCTGAATTAGACGCATATTTAGTTGCTGAAGGGGTTGCACAACAACTTGAAAAGCGTATCATGTACCGTCGTGCAATGAAGCGTGCTGTAACGAATACTATGCGTTTAGGTGCTGAAGGCATCAAAATAAACGTAGGTGGTCGATTAAATGGTGCGGAGATTGCTCGTAGTGAGTGGTATAGAGAAGGACGCGTTCCTTTACATACACTCCGAGCGGATATTGATTACGCAACAGCAGAAGCACATACAACCTATGGAATCATCGGCATCAAAGTCTGGATTTTCAAAGGTGAAGTGTTTGACATTGATGCGCATAAGGCATCTATTAACTCTGACTCTAAGAAATAGTTGAAGGAATAAAAAGATGCTTCAACCCAAAAGAACAAAATTTCGTAAGCAGCACAAAGGAAAGAACAATGGTATTGCTGTTCGTGGCTCATCAGTTAGTTTTGGTGAATTCGGTCTTAAAGCAGTAACCCGCGGTCGATTAACAGCACGTCAAATTGAGGCGGCACGTAGAACAATTTCTCGTCACGTAAAACGTGGTGGTAAGATTTGGATTCGTGTTTTCCCTGATAAGCCAATAACTGAAAAACCCTTGGCAGTTCGTATGGGTAAAGGTAAAGGTAGTGTAGAATATTGGGTTGCCCAAGTTCGTCCTGGAACAATGCTTTATGAAATTCAAGGCGTTTCCGAAGAATTAGCGCGTGAAGCTTTCACATTAGCTTCAGCCAAATTGCCTTTGAAAACACTATTTACTGTACGGACGATAATGTAATGAAATTGAAAGCAAGTGAATTACGTCAAAAGTCTCGTGAAGAATTGTCAACGATGTTGATTGATTTGTCACGTGAGCGCTTTACCCTACAAATGCAAAAGGGTACTGGACAACTTTCAAAAACGGCGCAAGTGAAAAAAGTACGACGTGACGTTGCTCGCGTTCAAACTGTGTTAAACGAGATGGCGAGAGCGTAGGATGAGTGAAGATACAGCAAAATTACGAACCATTACGGGTCGTGTTGTTAGTGACAAGATGGACAAAACAATAACTGTTTTGGTAGAGAGAGTCGTAAAACATCCAGTTTATGGGAAGTATATAAAACGCTCAACAAAGATGATGGCACACGATGAGCAAAATACATGTCATGAAGGTGATGTGGTTGCGATAACATCTTGTCGTCCAATGTCTAAAAACAAGACATTTAAATTAGTGCAAGTTTTAGAACGTACTAATAAATAATCACTTAAAAGATTAATTTATATTTTTAGGAATAAATCATGATTCAGATGCAAACTAACCTTGAGGTCGCCGATAATAGCGGCGCAAAAAAGGTCATGTGTATCAAAGTACTTGGTGGTTCGCATAGGCGTTATGCTGGCATTGGTGATATTATTAAAGTCAGTATAAAAGATGCGATTCCACGTGGAAGAGTAAAAAAAGGTGAGGTTTATAACGCTTTAGTTGTCCGTACAAGTAAAGGTGTTCGCCGTGCCGATGGTTCAGTAATTCGATTTGATGGAAATGCAGCTGTTATTTTGAATAATAATTTGCAACCATTGGGTACACGTATTTTTGGCCCAGTGACCCGTGAACTGAGAGGCGAAAAATTTATGAAAATTATTTCATTAGCGCCTGAAGTATTATAAGGGTAGGGACTTAAATTATGAAAAAAATCAAAACAGGTGACGAAGTTATTGTTCGTATCGGAAAAGATAAGGGCAAAAGCGGACGTGTAACTCAAGTTTTAAAAAATAACAAGATTCTTGTTGAAGGTATAAATCAGGTCAAAAAAAGTCAAAAACCAAACCCAAATGATGGTACGCAGGGTGGTTTTGTGACTAAAGATATGCCTATTGAAATTTCAAACGTAGGATTGTATAACCCTGTAACTAAAAAAGCTGATAAAGTTGGTTTCAGATTTCTTGAAGATGGAAAAAAAGTCAGGTTTTTTAAATCAACTAATGAAGTTGTGGATGCATAAGGTGAATCATGGCTAGATTAGAAGCAGTATATAAAGATAAAATTCGCCCTGCACTCATTGAACAGTTTGGTTATAAATCTGTTATGCAGGCGCCACGTATTACTAAAATTACGCTTAATATGGGTGTAAGTGGGGCTGTTGCCGATAAAAAAGTGTTGCAGTTTGCGGTAGGCGATATGGAAAAAATTGCAGGTCAAAAACCGATTATAACCTTAGCAAGAAAATCTATTGCTGGATTTAAAATTCGTGACGATATGCCTATTGGTTGTAAAGTGACGCTGCGTAGTGATAAAATGTATGAATTTTTAGATCGATTAATTAGTATTTCAATTCCGCGTATCAGGGATTTTAGAGGTTTGAATCCTAAAAGTTTTGATGGGCGTGGTAATTATTCAATGGGTGTAAAAGAGCAAATTATCTTCCCAGAAATTGATTACGATAAAATTGACATGCTACGCGGAATGGATATTACCATTACGACTACGGCGCAGACCAATGAAGAAGGTTTAGCGTTGTTGAAGTTGTTTAATTTTCCATTTAAGCACTAAAGGTAATTAGTCATGGCAAAAAAATCAATGATTGCGCGTGAAGAAAAGCGTAAACAATTAGTAAAAAAATACGACGTAAAGCGTAAGTCTTTAAAAGAAATTATTAGAGATCCTAACGCTTCTTTCGAAGATAAAGAATCTGCTCATTTGCAACTTCAAAAATTACCTAGAGATTCTAGTGCGTCTCGGGTGCGTAACCGTTGTAATTTAACCGGTCGCCCACACGGCTACTATCGCAAATTCGGCTTAAGTCGCAATAAACTACGTGAAGCAACAATGCGTGGCGATGTGCCTGGTGTTGTTAAGGCGAGCTGGTAATTTCTGTTGGATCAATTTTGGAGAACTAAACAATGAGTATGACAGATCCAGTAGCGGATATGCTGACACGCATTAGAAATGGTCAGTCTGCTGGTAAAAAATTTATTAAACAACCTTCATCTAAACTTAAAGTATCTATTGCAAAAGTACTTAAAGAAGAAGGCTACATTACAGACTTTAGCACCGAAACCAATGGTAGTCATACAGAGATGACTGTTGATTTGAAATATTACAAGGGTGCGCCTGTTATTGAAAATATTAAACGTATCAGCAGACCAGGTTTGCGGATTTATAAATCAAAAGATGAATTACCTAAGGTTCTTGGTGGACTGGGTATCGCTATCGTTTCAACCTCTAATGGGGTTATGACGGATAGGGCTGCTCGCGCTATTGGACATGGTGGTGAAGTCATTTGCACTGTTTGCTAACGAAGGCGTAGTTATGTCAAGAATTGCTAAAGCCCCTGTTACTATTCCAAGTGGTGTAGATATTAAAGTTGATGGCAACAACCTAACTGTAAAAGGTACAAAAGGTGAGTTGTCTTTTAATCTTAATTCTTTAATCAGTCTTAATATTGCAGAAAATATCATTTCTGTTCAATGGGATAGTAGCGATAAAAATGCTACAGCTCAAGCTGGTACAGCAAGAGCTATTGTAAATAATATGATAATCGGTGTAACAGCTGGTTTTGAGAAAAAACTAACACTGGTTGGTGTTGGTTATAGAGCGCAAGCAAAAGATAATGTTTTGAATTTGGCTCTAGGTTTTTCTCATCCAATTGATTTTCAGATTCCTTCTGGTATTACTGTTGAAACCCCAAGCCAAACTGAGATTATTCTTAAAGGTAGTGACAAGCAGTTAGTAGGTGAAATTGCTGCTAAGATTCGCGCTTACCGTCCACCTGAGCCTTATAAAGGTAAAGGGGTGCGTTACGCAGATGAGCGTGTTGCTAGAAAAGAAGCTAAGAAAAAATAAGGTGGCGTGAATGGATAAGAAACAAGCTAGAATGAAACGCGCATTAAAATTGCGTAGTCAAATTAAAAAATTAGGTGCTACAAGATTGTCAATTCATAAGACATCACAGCACATTTATGCACAGATTATCAGTGGAGATGGCACAACTACTTTAGCTAGCGCATCGACTAATCAAGTTGAATTGAGAGCAATTGTTAATGGGGCAAATAATATTGCTGCAGCAACAGTTGTTGGTCGCTTAATTGCTGAGAAAGCGCTTGCAGTTGGTGTTAAAGAGGTTGCATTTGATCGTTCAGGATTTAAATATCATGGATGTGTTAAGGCTCTTGCTGATGCAGCTCGTGAAGCTGGTTTGAAATTTTAGGAGATTACAATGGCTACAGCACCTGCTCAAGGTTCAACTGACGGCTTACAAGAAAAACTAGTGAACGTTAGACGCGTTGCTAAAGTGGTTAAAGGTGGTCGTGTCTTTGGTTTTACTGCATTAACAGTTGTTGGTGATGGTGAAGGTCGTGTTGGTTATGGCGTGAGCAAAGCTCGTGAAGTTCCAATTGCTATTCAGAAGTCATTAGAGCAAGCGCGTAAGAATATGCGTAAAGTTGAATTGAAAGGTGATACCTTGCAATATGCGGTAACTAATACAACTGGCGCAGCCAAGATTTTTATGCAACCCGCATCTGAAGGTACGGGTATTATTGCTGGTGGCGCTATGCGCGCAGTTTTTGAGGTTGTTGGTGTGCACAATGTATTGGCAAAATGTATTGGGACAAATAACCCGATCAATGTCGTTCGTGCTACGATTAACGGTCTAACTGGAATGCATAATGCTCACCAAATTGCCGCAAAACGTGGCTTATCTGTTGAACAAATCAGTAGGTAATTAGATGAGTAATATGTTAAATGTCACAATGACAAAAAGTCGTTTTGGTCGGTTGCCAAATCATCGCGCATGTTTAAAAGGTTTGGGATTACGTAAAATTAATCAAACTGTCTGCGTTTTGAATACACCCGAAATCAGAGGCATGATCAACAAAGTAGCTTATATGCTAAAAGTTGAGGAGGTCTAATGTTTTTAAATACAATTAAAGCTGCTGATGGTGCTCGCAAAAAGTCTAGACGTGTAGGTCGTGGTATCGGCTGTACAATGGGTAAGACATGTGGGCGTGGTCACAAAGGTCAAAAAGCACGGAGTGGTGGTTTTCATAAAGTGGGTTTTGAGGGTGGTCAAATGCCCTTACAACGTAGATTGCCAAAAATTGGCTTTACGTCTCACAAAGCAAAGTACACCTCTGAAGTGCGTTTGCACGAGCTAAATAATTTAGCTTTTGATGTTATTGATTTGAAAGTATTAATTGATGCTAACATCGTTCCAATTTTTACAAAAACTGCAAGAATTATCAAGTCTGGTGAATTGACTAAAGCAGTGACTGTAAAAGGAATTAAGGTAACAGTAGGTGCTAAAGAATCTATTGAAGCTGCTGGCGGCAAAGTCGAGGTTTAAGTGAGTGTATCAAGAGCGCAAATGGCAAATAGAACAGGTGACTTCTCTGAGTTAAAAGCAAGGTTGCTTTTTGTTTTAGGAGCGTTTGTTGTTTATCGCATTGGGGCGCATATTCCAGTGCCTGGTATTGATCCTAAAGCCTTGGCTGCGATGTTTGAGCAGCAAAGTGGTTCTATTTTGGATATGTTCAACATGTTCTCAGGTGGTGCCTTGATGAGGTTGAGTTTGTTTGCGCTGGGGATTATGCCCTACATTTCAGCCTCAATTATCATGCAGTTGATGACAGTTGTTATACCGTCGATGGAACAATTGAAGAAGGATGGTGAATTGGGAAGACGCAAGATTTCTCAGTTTACTCGTTATGGAACTGTGGTTTTAGCGACTTTTCAAGCCATTGGTATATCATTAGCTTTGCAAAATCAAACAGCTGGTGGTTTGTCAGTTGTTCTTAATCCAGGTTTTTCTTTTGTCGCTATTACAACTGTAACGCTTGTAACGGGTACCATTTTTCTTATGTGGCTTGGTGAGCAGGTAACGGAGCGTGGTATTGGTAACGGTATTTCGATGATTATTTTTGCAGGTATCGTATCGGGACTTCCTAAAGCGATTGGTAGTACGTTCGAACTTGTAAGAACAGGTGAAATGAGCAGTGCATTTATAGTATTGCTTTTCCTTATTTCAATTTCAGTTACCATGTTAGTTGTTTTTGTTGAAAGAGGGCAGAGACGGATTCTAATTAATTATCCTAAGCGTCAACAAGGCCGTAAATCGTATTCTGGTCAGAGTAGTTTTTTGCCATTAAAATTAAATATGGCTGGTGTGATACCTCCTATCTTTGCATCTAGTATCATTCTTTTTCCGGCAACTATTGCAGGTTGGTTTGGTAAAAGTGAAGGATTTGGTTGGTTGCAAGATATTGCAACATTACTTTCTCCGGGGCAGCCTGTTTACGTAATATTTTACGCTTTGGCCATTGTTTTCTTCTGTTTTTTCTACACGGCATTAGTTTTTAACTCAAAAGAAACCGCTGAGAATTTAAAAAAATCTGGTGCTTTCTTGCCTGGGATTAGACCTGGTATTCAGACGAGTCTTTACATTGATAAAGTCATGACCAGACTGACTTTGATTGGTGCTTTTTATATCACCTTGGTGTGTTTGCTCCCAGAGTTTTTGATTGTTTATTGGAATGTTCCATTTTACTTTGGCGGAACGTCATTACTTATTATTGTTGTAGTTGTTATGGACTTTATATCCCAAATGCAAACACATATTATGTCACAACAATATGAAGGTTTAATGAAAAAAGCTAATTTAAAAAAGTAATTCGATGTTAAAATAATAAATTGTAATAAATATAAAGGGTCTTGGAGATTCTATGAAAGTTCGCGCATCTGTAAAAGTGATTTGCAGAAAATGCAAAGTAGTAAAAAGAAATGGTGTTGTTAGAGTTATTTGTGAAGACGGAAGACACAAACAACGTCAAGGGTAATTTTAAATTGCTCAATCATTGTAATATGTTATAATCATATACTTTACTTTAGAAGCCATACTCAGGGGAGTATCTAAATGGCACGTATTGCTGGGATAAATGTACCAGACCATAAGCACGCGGTTATCGCATTAACTGCGATTTACGGTATAGGTCGCAAGACTGCAAGTGATATTTGCAGCGAAGTTGGTGTGTTACCTTCGGTAAAACTCAAAGATTTAGCTGAAGATAAAATTGAAGCTATTCGTAATGTTATTGCTAAAATGACAGTTGAAGGTGATCTTCGACGCGAAGTTTCAATGAATATTAAGCGTTTAATGGATCTTGGTTGCTACCGTGGAATAAGACACCGCAGAGGTTTGCCTTTAAGAGGTCAGCGCACAAGAACGAACGCGCGTACTCGTAAAGGTCCTCGTAAACCAATTAAAAAATAAGCACTACTTTAAGAGTCTGAACTAATGGCTAGTCAAAATCGTTCAAGAAAACGTATTAAAAAAGAAGTTGCAGATGGTGTCGCACACGTCCATGCTTCGTTTAACAACACAATTATCACTATTACCGACAGAAAAGGTAATGCTCTATCTTGGGCTACTTCAGGTGGTTCAGGGTTTCGTGGTTCACGAAAAAGTACGCCATTTGCTGCGCAGGTTGCTGCTGAAAAAGCAGGTGCTGTTGCACAAGAGTATGGAATGAAAAATCTTGATGTGTTAATTAAGGGGCCAGGTCCAGGTCGTGAATCTGCTGTACGTTCATTGAATAATCTGGGCTTTAAAATTAACAATATTATTGATGTGACGCCAATTCCGCATAACGGTTGCCGTCCACCTAAAAAACGCCGCGTGTAGCGGAACTGGAGTACTAATAACCATGGCAAGATATCTAGGACCTACTTGTAAGTTGAGTCGAAGAGAAGGAACTGATTTATTTTTAAAAAGCAGAGGTAAGTCTCTCGAAAATAAATGTAAATTAGATCAAAGACCAGGTCAACACGGCACAAAACGAGCTAGAAATTCTGATTACGCGACTCAGTTGCGTGCAAAACAACGTTTACGTAGAATTTATGGCGTGCTTGAAAAGCAATTCAGAAATTATTATAAGTCTGCTGATTTAAAGAAAGGAGCGACAGGTGAAAACTTGTTAAACTTGCTCGAATCAAGACTAGATAATGTTGTATACCGAATGGGTTTTGCATGTACTCGTGCTGAAGCTCGTCAACTTGTATCACATAAATCAATTCAGGTAAATGGTTCGCTCATTAACGTTCCTTCTTATCAGGTTGCACCTGGTGATGTTTTATCTGTAAGAGAAAAAGCAAAAAAGCAACAACGTATTATTGATGCTTTAGCTGTTACTGAACAATACAACTTTCCTGCTTGGGTTAGTGTTAATCCAAAAGAAATGACTGGGACGTTTGTTAGTTTGCCTGATAGAGTTGATTTAGGTACTGACATTAACGAACAACTTGTTGTGGAACTTTACTCTAAATAATGATGGTTCCGAGGAATACAAATGCTTAGTTCTATCCCTAATTTGCTTAAACCTAAGTTGGTTGAGGTTGAAAGTGAGTCACCAAATCACTCAAGAATCGTTATTGAGCCTCTAGAGCGTGGGTTTGGACATTCTTTGGGGAATGCGTTAAGACGTGTTCTCTTGTCAACAATTCCAGGGTGTGCAGTAACTTCTGTGGAAATAGAAGGAGTACTTCACGAATACACTGCAATTGAAGGCGTTCATGAAGACGTTATTGATATTTTGCTAAACTTCAAAAAGCTTGCAATTGTTATTGATGATTATAAAGAAGAAGCAGAGTTGTCACTGAATAAAAGTGGTGCTGGTGTTGTTACTGCAGCTGATATTAAAATTCCTTCTGGCGTTCAAATTTTGAACTCAAATTTAGTAATTGCAAATTTGACGAATTCAGGTGCTTTAAATGTAAAAATTAAAGTTAGCCGTGGTAGAGGATATGAACCTGCAAGTGTGCGTAAGTTAAATTCTGAGGCAAATTACCCAGTTGGCACATTACATTTAGATGCTTCTTTTAGCCCTGTGGTTCGTGTTGCCTATCAAGTTGAGAGTACACGTGTTGAGCAACGTACAAATTTAGATAAGCTTATTATCGACTTAGAAACTAATGGTACTGTTGATCCTGAGAAGACTATCAAATTAGCTGCAACTATTATTCATGATCAACTTTCAGTATTTGTTGATTTCGAAAAAGTCAGTGAACAGCCTAGAGTAGAATATTCATCTCCAGATGAAACTATAGATCCTGTGTTGTTGCGCCCCGTAGATGACCTTGAGTTGACGGTTCGTTCAGCAAACTGTTTGAAAGCCGAAAATATTTTTTATATCGGTGATTTGATTCAACGCACAGAGGTTGAATTATTAAAAACACCTAATCTTGGTAGAAAATCTTTAACTGAAATCAAAGATATTCTAGCGTTGAAAGGGTTGTCTTTGGGAATGCGCCTAGATAGTTGGCCGCCCGATGGGTTAGCTGAACATAGTCAGCCCATATCACATTAAATTTTAGGTTAATCTTAATATGAGACATCGTAAATCCGGTAGACAACTTAATATCAATAGCAGTCACCGTAAAGCACTGTTTAGTAACATGACGAATTCATTGTTTAAACATGAATTAATTAGAACCACTTTGCCAAAAGCAAAAGAACTTAGAAGTTATGCAGAGCCTCTAATTACTCTATCAAAAGAAGATAGTGTAGCTAAAAGACGTATAGCTTTTGCTCGTTTGCGTGACCGCGATATGGTTACGAAATTATTTAACGAATTAGGCCCTCGTTACAAGAATAGAGCAGGTGGCTATTTGCGTATTATGAAATGTGGCTTTAGAACGGGTGATAATGCTCCAATGGCTTATGTTGAGCTTGTTGATAGAGTTGAATAGTTAGTTTATAAATGATTGCCAAAAAAACGCCTTTTAAAGGCGTTTTTTTTTATTTTTTTATCTTAAATTTAATACATCTTGCATATCATACAAGCCAGTATTTTTTGACTCTACCCATAAAGCTGCTCTTATGGCGCCATTTGCAAAGGTCATTCTACTGGTTGCTTTATGTGTAATTTCAAGTCTTTCTCCCTCGTCAGCGAACATGACAGTGTGTTCACCAACTATATCCCCAGCACGTATTGTTGAAAATCCAATCGTTTTAGGATTTCTTTCGCCTGTAATACCTTCTCTTCCATAAATTGCACAAGATTCAAGGTCTCGTCCTAATGTTTTGGCAATCACTTCTCCCATTCGAAGGGCTGTCCCTGATGGCGCATCTACCTTATAGCGATGATGAGATTCTATTATTTCAATATCCGTGTGTGCACCCATTACGTTAGCTGTTATTTCAAGTAACTTAAGGGATAAATTGACGCCAACACTCATATTGGGAGCAAGTACAATAGCAATCTCTTTAGCGATATCTGCTATTTTTGATTTTTGTTCTTCACTGTAACCTGTTGTTCCAATGATAATTTTCTTATTTGCTTTACGACAAATTTCAATATAATCCATTGAGATATCGGGACGCGTAAAATCGATTAGAATATCGAATTCATTTATCATTGATTCTAGATTTTCATTTATGGGAACATTTAATTTTGCACAACCTGCTAACTCTCCAGCATCTCTGCCAATTGATTCGTGTCCTGAACGCGCGATAGCAGTGGTTAATTGAGTTTCACTATTAAGGGTTGCTGCTTTTATTAAGCTCAAACCCATTCGGCCGGTGGCACCGACTACTGCAATTCTTGTCATAAATGCTTATCCTTTAGTGAAAAAATGTTTTAAAGAATCGAGCCATGATGACTCTTGTGGGCTGTGATGTTTTCCACTGTTTGAGAGTGATTCACCTAAGTTTTTCACTAATTCCTTTTGCTCTGATGTTAAGTTGACTGGTGTTTCAATTTGTACTTTGCAGATTAAGTCACCTACAGCTCCACCACGGACAGGTTTTACACCTTTGCCACGTAAGCGAAATGATTTTCCTGTTTGAGTTTCTGCAGGAATTTTTAACAAAACTTTTCCATCGAGCGTCGGGACTTCAATTTCACCACCGATAAAGGCTGTTACAAAGCTAATTGGAACTTCACAGGATAAATTTGCACCATCACGACTAAAAATGGAATGTGTCTTAACGTGAATTTCAATGTATAAATCACCTGATGGGGCACCAAGTTGCCCAGCTTCACCTTCACCAGAAAGACGTATTCTATCACCCGTATCCACGCCAGCTGGAATCTTTGCTGATAGCGTCTTTTCGTCTCTAACGCGACCTTGTCCTTGGCATTTGCCACAAGGATCCTTAATTTGTTTTCCTGCACCACGACAGGTTGGACAGGTTTGTTGAACTGTAAAAAACCCTTGTTGCATTCTTACTTGACCGTGGCCATGACACATTGTGCAAGTAACTGGTGAGGAACCTTTTTTTGCACCTGATCCTGAGCAATCATCACATGTAATATAAACGGGGATGCGAATTTTTTGTTCTGTGCCTGCGCACGCTTCTTCTAGTGTTATTTCTAAGTTGTATCGTAAATCGGATCCACGTTGACCGCCTTGTGAACCGCCACCTCCACGTCGACCGAACATATCACCGAAGTTATTGCCGAAAATATCACCGAAAATATCGCCAAAATCCCCTGCACCTGCGCCTCCACGACCACTCATAGAGGAATCAACACCCGCGTGACCAAATTGATCATAAGCGGAACGTTTTTTAGGCTCAGATAATATTTCGTACGCTTCTTTAATTTGTTTGAATTTTTCTTCAGCGGCTTCTGGATTATCAGCGTTGCGATCAGGATGGTGTTTCATCGCTAAGCTGCGATAACTTTTTTTAATTTCAGCGTCGCTTGCATTTCGCTCGACGTTTAGTAATTTATAAAAATCTTCTTTAGTTGCCATTGATTTAAACGATAATTAATTAAAATGAAAAGGATGGAATCTCTATTTTAAAAAAATTAAAAATAGAATAATGAATTCTGTGTTAAGTAAACTATATTATAAGGGCAATGTTTGAGAAAAAAAGTTTTCACTTAATATTTTTCAAGATGCATCGGTCGTTGTTTTAATAATATGGTGAACGCGTTTAAAACCGATTCCAATCCCAATTAAGATAAAGGGGACGCTTGCGCCTTCAATCATATCGGGTTCAATATGCCACCCTAATGATAGAAGTGTTTGTGCCATCGAACGAATTAAACTTGCGGTGTAGTAAGTAATGGCAACAATTGAAATTCCTTCAACCATTTGTTGCATACGCTGTTGCATTTTTGCGCGTAAATTCATTGATGAAAGTAAGCTCTGATTTTGTCTTTCAATAATGATGTCTACACGTGTACGGAGTAATTGACTGGCATTACCAACGCGTTCAGAGAGTGATCGAAATCGGTTTGACGTTGAGCGACAGGTATTTACAGCGGGTTCTAAACGACGATTCATAAATTCACCAATGGTTTGTATGCCTTGAATACGGACTTCTCGTAAATCCATAAGGCGTCGCTCCACCAAGTTATAATATGCATCTGCTGCAGCAAAACGTAGGTGATTACTTGATACATGGTTTTCAATTTCGGCGGCAAGTTCGGTGAGTTCATCGAGCAGTTTTGTATCATTGCCTGCGGATTGCGTCATGGCATTGGTAATAGTATAAAGTTGCTTGTCTGCTTTTTTGAGTTCAGGATTGAGTTTTCTTGCGATAGGAAAAGCGAGCAGAGCAAGGACTCGATAAACTTCAATTTCAAACAAACGATGTAGTAACCTTGCGCCTTGTTCTGTGCGTAAATTTTGATCTACGATTAAAAAACGGCTAAAACCATCGACATGAATCCGAAAATCCGTAAAGACATTCGCTGCGCCACCAGTAACAGTTGATCCAATAATAGGATTATTAGCAAAATGCGGTGAAATATCGGTTAGATTCGCTATTGTGTTTAGGGTGTTCGTTGCAGGTAGAATAGTTGCGTGCGCCGCTATTAAAATTTTTCCAGTTAAAGACGTTAGCCAATCAACAGGCACTTTTTTTAATGCCGGGGATGAAAATGGCTTATCTTCGACGCCTTGAACATAAAAAGTGTAGGTACTAAACTCGCCGTGCTGTTCCCATCTTAGTTGAAAAGAATCAAAGGTGGCACTGAAATGATCGGCATCGTTTGCAGGTGGAGCAACGCCGAATCGCTCGCAGAGCTGTCCTAAATGCACGCGTTCATGAATTTTTTCTTCGCCTGAGCGCGACAAGGCTAAATGCGTTGCTCGTAGTGGTAAACCAAGGATTAGTGACGATCGTGCGTGAACTTCATTGTGTAGCACAAAGCGTTGAGGGTGATTTTCAGGAATAGGGTAAACAGTTGTCACAGAATTGTAATTGGAATGAGATGAAAATTAGGTATCACGTGCATTGCTTTAGTTTGGAAACAATGCACGTGGGAATGAAAAAAACTTATTTTTCAATCGCAGAACAAAGCGGGCACCAGCCTGCGTAACCAGTTGATGCTAGCACTAAGCCAATGATTAAAAGCGGAATGCTTGCCGTGATGAGTGAAGTGACAAGCGTCGCCGCTCCAGCATATAGGCGATATTTCTTTTTTGTTTCGTCTAAGTTCAATTCGAATTTAAACAAACGTTTATAATCAAAACTCATTTTAAAAAACCTTCTCTGTATAATGATGTCATAAAAAACACGTCAACCATTGTTGGCCGTGTTTACCTTCAAACTATACACAGCTGTTAAAAATCTGCAAGCGATAAAATTATGGATATTACCTCAATCATTGCTCCACTCAACGATGCGCAACGTGAAGCCGTTACGGCTCCTTCTCAAGCTATGCTTATTCTAGCAGGTGCTGGAAGCGGTAAAACCCGCGTCTTAGTTCATAGAATTGTGTGGCAAATACAAGTCAATGGGCTTTCTCCACAAAGCATTCTCGCGGTCACCTTTACCAATAAAGCCGCAAATGAAATGCGGGGCCGTGTTGAAAATTTACTGGATAGTAGTGCGAGTTCGATGTGGATAGGAACATTTCATGGTATTGCGCATCGTTTGCTTCGTCGTCACGCAGAGCAGGCACGTTTACCTAAGGACTTCCAGGTTCTTGATTCAAACGATCAACAACGCTTGATTAAACGCATTTTAGCAGATTTAAAAATTGATGATAAAGAATTGCCGGCTAAAGAAGTTCAATGGTTTATTAATGAGAAAAAAGATGCTGCGCTGCGGAGTTTTCATTTGGTTGGAAATGAAGATAAAAATACACGACGTTTTCTGCGGATTTATCAAGAATATGAAGCCTCTTGTGAGCGTTCAGGTGTGGTGGATTTTTCAGAATTATTGCTTCGAGTATATGAGCTATTTCGAGACAACGACAATATATTACAGCAATATCAGCAACGATTTAGCCAAATTCATGTTGATGAATTTCAAGATACCAATCATTTGCAATATGCGTGGCTAACACTGTTAAGTCCAAATCGTGACAATATTTTTGTGGTTGGAGATGACGATCAAGCAATTTATGGTTGGCGCGGGGCAAAAATTGAAAATATTTATAATTTTAAAGATCACTACCCAGCACACATAACCATTAAATTAGAACAAAATTATCGATCAAGTGGTACGATTTTAAAAGCCGCAAATCACATTATTGCAAATAACAAAAGTCGTCTGGGCAAAGAATTGTGGACGGATTTGCCTGACGGCGAAAAAATTAGTGTGTATGGCGCATTTAGTGATGTTGATGAAGCGAAATATGTCGTTGATCGGATTCGTTTGTGGGTTGAAGAGGGCAATAAACGTGTTGATGTTGCGATTTTATATCGCTCAAATGCGCAATCACGTCAATTTGAAGAACAGCTTATGCTGACTAAAACGCCTTACCGCGTATATGGAGGCTTGCGATTTTTTGATCGCGCTGAAATTAAAAATGCACTCGCTTATTTGCGTTTGCTGGCTAATCGACATGACGATGCGTCATTTGATCGCGTGGTGAATACGCCTACGCGCGGCATTGGTTTGAAAACGATTGATGAACTTCGTCAGCTAGCGAATTCACAGCAGATATCATTATGGATGGCGGCTCAGTGTTTAATTGAGCAAAAATTATTGCCTAATCGTGCTGGAAATGCACTATTTTACTTTTTGGATTTGATTGAACAATTAGCTGCAAAAACAGCCGAGTTACCGCTAGGTGAAAAGGTTCAAATTGTCATTGAAAATAGCGGTTTAATGGCCTTTTATGGGCAAGATAAAGTTGAAAAAAGTGCTGAAAAAATTGAAAACTTAAAAGAGCTTGTCAATGCGGCAAATTTATTCAAAATGGATGTGAATAGCGATGCGGATATTTCAGAGTTATCTGAATTTTTAAGTCACGCTGCATTGGAATCGGCTGAATCACAAGCGAATGAATTTGACGATTGTGTGCAATTAATGACATTGCATACGGCAAAAGGCTTGGAGTTTC
>Ga0114974_10001396_pt1 | contig 19151 bp, 18 predicted proteins | sample S_130206_EF_Meta_FD_87318 | JGI IMG/M metagenome (GOLD analysis project Ga0114974, IMG submission 87318) | Freshwater microbial communities from Lake Simoncouche, Canada to study carbon cycling - S_130206_EF_MetaG | ecosystem: Environmental > Aquatic > Freshwater > Lake | place: Lake... | reverse complement strand
CGAGAGTTGCTTTATACATTCCGCAATCCATATGGTCAAATACCCATATTTCATTAATACTATGTAACTTAATTGCCAAATCAACGTGGTTTTGAAAAACTTGACTCCAGTGCGGGTACGTATCTTGTAGAACACCGAGGGATGCACCGGCAAGTGTAAATAAATCGTAGTCCATATGAAGTTCTTCTGAGTGTGTTAGATGCCATGCGAGAGCATTGGCAAAACGGGGGTCAATACATCCGAGGACAAGTACAGAAGCCCCTTTTTTATTAGGGTCAATAGGTGGTGCTGAATTACACGATGACTGGCATATGATATAGCCGATAACCGTACCAATTAGAAGAATAACTATACAACAAATAATTGTAAATGAGTGTTTCATTTACAATTAGCTTAGAAAAAATATAAGGTCTAAAAAATCGGCGTTTTAAATGTCCAAAGGTGTAAATACTATATTAAATATATCTGTTTTATATTCTTATAAATGAACCGAGTAGAACAATTTAAAAAAGTTCAAAACGATGGATTGGAATTATTTACAAAAAAGAATGCCGACTATGGCGATGCCTTTGCAAAGTATGGTGTGATTGGTGTATTAATGCGAATTGAAGATAAAATCCAGCGATCATTATCCATTACAAAAAATGGCATTAATCTAGTAAATGATGAAGGACTAAAAGATACTTTAATTGATTTACATAATTATGCTGGAATGGCACTGATATTGATGGAAGAAGAAAAAGAAAAAGAAAAAGAAACCAAGATAGTATCGGCAACAATTTTAAATTAGATGTTGCACTAGACTGAATGTTTAATTTAGACAATATACCTAGAATTACAAATTACCAACGTAATTACCAACGTGGCAACTCTGTAATTAACCCTTGATTTTTACGTAAATGCGCCATTTGTTGTAATTTTGATACAATATATTCTTGTTTTTTTCTATTTTTTATTTCTATTTCTGCCGGTGTTAATTTTCCCCGATAATGGTATACTAAAAACCCTCCAACCACGACGATAAATATACAAAACATGGAAATATTAAAAATAATAGTTTCATAATTGTCTTTTAATCTTCTACAATCTTTTAAGGTAGAACTTAGAAATGATTTAACACCAGGTTCAATTAATCTTGGATTATAAACTATACCTGAATTACTCATTTATTAATAATTATACATTTATTTATTAAAAAAAATTATATATATTATCTATAATATAAATGGCTACTTTATTGGATACTTCAAAAGAAAATAAAGATAATACACCATCACCTAATCCATTAGCAGCCATGATATTTTTCTTTATTGTTACTTCTATTTATTGTATTATCAGCATATTTATGAGCGGAGATACGATGCAACAATTAATGATAAAGGTCTGCTATATTTTATTTGTCATTACTGGACAGTATTTTATTAATCTCAACTTATCATCCGCAATGTGCGGTAGTGGTCAATGGAAAACAGCATTATATATTACAGTTATACCTTGGGTTATGATATTTAGTGTGCTGCATTTATTTTTATTTTTATTTCCTGGTTGGTTATCACCATTTGCTAATACATTTGGATTTTTGGTTGCTAAATTAATGGGATTACCTGATTTAATGAAAAAAATACTCGTCCCACTTGATAAGGCAAATCCTGGTTCAGCGGCAGATGCTTTATTACAAGTAAGTAGTGATAGTTCTATGTTAATTAATCAGTTTTCACCTGAATCATATGAAGAAGCGTATGAAGATGACGAAAAGGAACTTAGAAAGGACGCAAATGGAAGAACGGTTGATAAACAACTTATAAAAAGCAGACCTATTTTTGACGCTGCTTGGGAAAAATTAAGGAAAGGTGGTATTATTAAAAATGAGTTTTTACCCAAAGATGATCCTACTTATGCTACTAATTATGATCCATATGAAAATGAAAATTATAGAAACAAGCTTTACAATTTTGTGCAACTTAAATATTCTGTATCCGAATATGTATGGAATATGTTAAGTGGGTTATTTGTCACCTCTATTAGTTACAATTATATAATTAACTCGGCTTGTTCAAAATCACCTAAAGAAATGAAAGAACGTTATGATAAATATCAGGCAGATTTAGAAAAGAAAGAGCGGGATGATGAAAAAAAAAAGGAAAATGAAACTACCTATGTTCAGGCAAACTAATAACGAAAAGATGTCGTATATGCCATAACACTAAAATAAGAAATAATAGCAATTAAAACAGAGATTAACCACACTGGAATAATTGTTTTTTTACGATAACCAACCCCAAATTGTTTTATAGAGCCATCTGGATTATACATAAATGCTGGTTTTAAAATATTAATCAGTGAATATAATACAATATAAATAACAATTGCTACAATAATTTTATTATTTCTTACCCATCGTCGTTCAAACATTATATAATAATATAATTTAAAAATATTATATTATAAATTAATAATCTAATATAAACAAAAAGAATGGCATATAATTTGTTTCGTGGTGGTTTTCTTCATGTTAAGAGTCATCCGTTAAAATATCTTCCTATAAATATATTTTTAGGTAAATCGGATTGCTGGAAAAATGGAATTATAACTTTAGAAGATACACCTTTGTATAGGTTATCACCAACGATTGACAATTATATAGAATTAAAAAAGGTTGATCATTATTACTATGGTGATCATTATTACTATGGATTATCTGTTAATAATAGAATTATCTATAAAAAAAAATATATTTTTGACTATAATGTTAAGGTTGAACTAACGAAAAATGAAAAAAATATACCATATGCTAGTTTTTTTAAATATTATTAATTTATTATTAATTTATTATTAATTAATCAACTAATTTTTTATTAATTAATCAACTAATTTATTAACTAACAAATATTTTTAACATAGGTATAATATATAATATACAATGATGCGTTTATTTTACCCTGCGATTCTTATTACTTTAGTGTTTTTTCTGAGTGGGTTTGAGAAAATTTACATGTTTTCCAAATCTACTATGAACTTTTCTAAGAAAATGAGCATACCGCTCACACTTGCAAAATTAGTTATTAGTGGTGTCATATTATTAGAACTTATTGCGCCAGTAATTATAACGAGTTATACATTTACTGGTTTATTTGCTTTATTGTCCTTGTTTAAAATGGCAGTGATTTCTTTAATTGCATTTACGATTGCGGCAACTATTATGTATCACAACCCGTTTAACGGTGGTGAAAACTATTATGCGTTTGTCTCTAACATATCTATCATTGGTGGGTTGCTTGCCTTATATATGTGTGCTTAACTAATGTATATAATAATGTATATAATAATGTATATAATAATAATAATAATAATAGAAAGGTTCCTATTTTTATTATTAAAGGGTAACGAGTAACGGGTATTCTTAATAATTCTCATCCCCATCCATACCGTATTCCTCTGGCTCGGCATCTTCACCCATATAAGTAATCATATTTTCTTCTCGGTCAATTCTATCATCTACTGCCTCTTCAGCAATCATATCTAATTGAAATATATCTCTATTCATATCAGTTACAATATTCCGATTATTTAAGGTTGCTTCTCGTGCTGCCATTTTCTCCATTGTTTCGCGTTCCTTATCATAGGTCCCCTTCTCATAATTACGGAATCCTTTTTGTTCGCCGATACTCCATTTTCCTAATTTATGTTGTTTAAAAAATGTATCAATCTCTCTTTCCTCATCATTTTTACTTTCCAAATCATTTGTCATATCATCCTTTTCTTTTTCTTTTGACCGTAATAATAATTCCAGTAATTGTTGGTAATTGTAATTGATTGCCTTTTTATCCTTACAAATAATATCGGTAAAGACAATAATTATATTTGCAATTTTATCTGCCAATTCTGCTTTATTGCCGACTAATACATCCATATTATCTTCACTGGCCATAAATAATGTTTCTTCCGTTTGCTCATTTTGCAAAGTTACTAAAGGTAGTTGTAATATTTCAGTATCGTCTTGGAGGGAAATTAAATCGGTAAGTATACTCAGGAAATAAAAATGAAATAACAGTGTAGTTAAATCTATATCAAAAACGGAATAACGATGAGTAGGTTCTTTTACATCACTCTTGCTATCACTTTTGCTATCACTTTTGCTATCACTTTTGCTATCACTCTTGCTATCACTTTTGCTATCACTTTTGCTATCACTTTTGCTCTTATTCATTAGTTCAACTGGCGAATAAAATAATGTATTGGCTGATAATTCATTGATATCATTTATTTTTTCCATCAATTTACCCATCAGCATTTTCGTCTGTTCGTCATTATAGAAGCGTTGAAAGTCCGCGTAATGTTTTTTTATAGAAGTGAATAAATCAGCTCCATGTTTATCAGAAAACCCCCAGTGTTGATTTATATATTTACTTCTTTTAATGTATTTTAGCTCTTCTCCATACGCCACAATAGGTCCTTTATCTTCTTCAAAATTATTTATATTATTTTTAATGATATTCGGGTATTCTTTGGTCATAGAACGAATTGTTTTTTTCATAAAGTTAATTAATTTGTAATTTGTTTCTTCCTCGTTGGTGCTCTTATTAAATTCCATAATAGTTTCAATACACAATTTAAATTTATTGAAATTTGTTTTTTTTAATTGTAATCTACTTTCTTTAACAAAACTGACTACTTGGGTTTGCATATCTTCATTCATTTTTGCTAATACATTTTTGAATTTTCTCATTTGGATAGTGTCCTCCATTAATGAATTTAATTCAAACTGTTCTAACACCTCCATAAAAGAGTTACGAAAATTGGCAGGACGTGATTCTTCTTGGTCTATTTTATTTAATAACAATGTCAGCTTATCCGCATTAGTTAATTTAGAAGGGGTAGATTCAATGGTTTCCATTGTAGAACTATTAATAATACTAAGTAACTTTCCCAAGGATTCTGCATTATAGTTACGTGCATTACTCTTCAATTTACGAATACTTTCATCTAATGTATCATTTGGATTAAATCCGTCGGGTTTTGTCGGACATATTGCTTTTAAATTGTCATCTAATGGTGTTAAACTATTAAATTTACAATAAACAATAAATGCTCTATAAATTGTATTTTCAGAGAATTCCTCATCTAACTTTCTTAATTTACGTTTTGTATTACTAGGATCATATAAGACAGATGCTCGTGTCATAATTTGAATATCATCATATATATCACTTAATTTTACAACTCTATTATTTAATATAGCAATCTCGGGTTGAGCTTTAATAAAGTATTGTATTGTATTAATATCTCCTTCATCGCAACACGCATTTTGTAAAAATGGCTCCCCACCTTTTGTTTTTAATAACGCATTTTCTCTCTTTACAATTTGTTCAATTTGGTCTATTATCCCAAATGAAAATACTCGCATTTTTGCCTTTACTTCCGATATAGATTCATGTTGTGTTTGAGATCCTTTACGTAAACTATCAATTAATCTACTTTTAAATACTTCGCCTATATCTTGTGAGGTAACCATTTTAATTTTTTTAAGAGGTGGTAAAAAATTAGACCATTTTTCAATGCTATGTTCTTCGGGTATATCTTGTTCTGGATTAGAACTAATATACTGTTTTATTTCTTTTATATTATTTTGTATTTCATCTGTTGGCAAAATATACTTTGTTATCATTGATTCCATTTGTTTTGCAATATATGACGCACTTCGGCTTTTAATAGAAGACCAAGGTAAACTAGCATTATTTCGTATTTTATGCGCGACACACGCAACATAGACCAACCCACTATTATTTTCCGAACCATCAATTGGAAACCCACTAAACGATTTTTTACAACCAGGAAAAGTAATTTTTGTTTTTATAGGAGGAATACTTATCTGTATAGAAATCAAAAAATAAGAAAAGGTTAAATAGAGTAACGTTGAATTGTAGGCATCTTCATACGTATCCATTGTTTTCCCTTTCGCAATAGTTAATTTTAACAACTTTTCATATTTATCTTTTGATGGTATAACACTAGGGTTGGTTAATTGTTTTAATACATTTCTCACAATAAAATCATATTTTTCATGTATAACCATTCCCATATTTTTACTTAATGATTCAATGATATTATAAATTTTATTAGCATCAGCGGATGTGTATTTTCTTGGAATAATTGCTTTTTCATTACCATTTTTTTCTCCTGGCTGTTTTTCACCTTGACGCATTATACTATCTCCGGCATCATCTTCAATAACCGCGTGGGATATAATTTTAAACCCTTCTTCGTTGTATTCTTCGGCTTCATTCAAGTCAATCATTTTGATTGTAAACCCACTATACTTATCAACCCATTTATCACCGTCTTCACTGATTGTTCCTTGTTCGGCACAAATACGATTCAATGTATTCGTATAGTCATACCCTTTTAAAAATGCAGTTGCTAATTTATAAATAAATGTAGGAAGCATTTTTTTATTTGTTTTAATACAATAAAACCAATATTTATCTTCTCCTGTATTACTATTTGATTCACGCGTAAATATAGGCACAAATTTACAAATATCTTTATAACGCTTACTTATATCTGGTTGTCCCATTATAGTGCTCAATAACCCATCGTAGGGTGAATTAATCCTATTTTCAATACTATCACCCGTTAGGGTATTTCCAATCGTCATTTTTATACTTTCATTTTTATATAACTTCATTTTACGTATTTTTTTCAATATTTCAATTCTAAAATCAGCATTTGCAAGTGAATCTTCAATTTTATTAATGATAATATCTTTATTTACATTCAAAGTTGTATCAAATTCAGATAATAATAATTTCAAATTTTGTTTTTTTATTTCATTTGCGCCGGTAGTTTCATCCGTGCATGTATTTTTTACCGAAATACATTTTTCATTTAAATTACAAAACATTTTCGCACTATCGGCAAATGTTTCGGCATCAATAGAATCATCTAATTGCCATTGTTCATTTGAACGCGTATAATATTGCAATGTTGCATTTACATCATCGGTTATTTCCAATATAGCATAATCGCCATCTTCAACTGTTCGTTTTTGTTTAATAATTGATTCCGCATCGCGTCTGGCATTTTCTTGGTCTACTTTTTTCATTTGCATAATTTTATCCATATAAAATTTAATTTTTTCGCCAGTTGGTAAAGATGGATCTACTTTGAACCGTTCTTCAACCTCATATGGGGTTATATCGTATTTTTTATCAAAAAATATTTCTTTCCCATTATCTTCCATTAATTCATCTAGGTCAATATAACGTTTTGCAATAACTTTAATTTTATCACATTCCGCTAACCCACCTTTATTTTTTCCTTCTGTTCCTTTACCTGTCTTTTTTTTCGCGGTTCCTTTACCCGTAACCAAATCTTCTTTATTTCTTGCTTCACTGTTTAAATACATATCAATATCAGTAATATCTCTTGCCCCATCCGCAATCATTAAATTTGTTGTTATTAAACTAACTGCATTATTGTAAAATATGCCATTATCAACCTCCATGATGCGTTTAAAAAATTCTGCATTTTTCATTTGTGTTATTGTATCCGTAAAGCCATACACATCCAATACCTTTGCCTTTAGATTTGGGTTTTCGTCAAATAGTTTAATAAAGGATGGTATAAGAACATTTTGAGAACTTTTTATAGTTTCAAAAACACGTGACTTAGCTAAATATTTTTTTCTATATTCAATTATTTTTTCACTAATGTATTCGGACATTTCCTTGTATTGCAAAAATGATATATCCGGTTGATAAATCATAAAGGGTTCTAGATAAGTTAAAATTTCAGTTATAGAGAGATTATTAATATATGGTTTAATTACATTAAATAATACCTTTGTTTTTGGAATGACACTATCCAAAAACATGTGATACAAACTATCCTTCTCATCTCTCCTATCTTTAATTGTTTTATTTTCACTGTTTATTTTTTCAAGTAGTTCAGCATTCATGCGATAATTTCTCGTTTTATTTAAATACTTATCACTGTCATGACTGTATGGTTTATTAAGTTCACTTATTGTTTTTCTATAAACTCTTGTAGTTTGATTTAATAATTTCCAATATTGTATATAATGTAAATTTAAATTAGATTTATCAAGAATAGAGGATGCATTCATATTAACACGCGAAAAATAGAGTGATGCTTTTGGCAAGGTTAATAATGATTGTATATCTATGGTGTCGTTTTGGGTTACGGGGACTCGTTTAATAATTGGATTTTCACCTCTAACCTTTGTTATATCTAATTTGGTATTTCCGATATTATAATTTTGGATTGCAAATCGTTTTTGTGTTTGTGGTTGTTTTCTCTCAGAAACATTCGTGCTATGAGGCATAGAAAATGTATCATTTCCTTTTACCGATGAATTAAAATCATCCAAGTTATCTATAATTGCCGTGATGTTTGTATTAACACGTTTATTTAATAATGTTTTATTTTTTTCATTCATATCAGTCAACTCATTGTATGGTGTTTGAAAGTGATTATATTCTTTTTGTAAATAGTCATACTTGTTTTGTTCACCTTCATTCGTGTTTTTGGTATAATTATTAATAATAATTTCTTCTTCCCTTCGTTCTTGTGTTAGAAATAATAATTCACTATCTTCTTCTAGATGTTCATCGTCATCTTCAGCTTCATCTTCTTTTTTATCTTCATTTTTATATAATTTTTTAATATTTTTTGCAACAGGAATAATCCAATGTAAATTTTTCTCCAAATTTTCAAGAGTTTTTATTAAGGGTTTATAATTTGAATCGTGTGGTTTTGGCATCTTTGCATGACCCTTATTATCAAACTCAGAAAAGGTATCTCTTAATTGTTTAAAACGCTGTATCATAGTATTAATATTATTTTTTACCCTATCCGTTCTCTCTGCATTTGGAACAGATGACAATAAATCATCTAACATGTCATCTAATTGTTTTTCAATATCATACCGTTGTTCTTCTTCTGGCACATCAACCATTTGTGTTATAAATTCTAAATCTTCGCCAAATTTAATTTGGTCTGCATTGAATATCATTGTTTTAATTTGTTCCTTTGCTTCTTGTAATGTAATTGTTTTAGGACCAGATTTATCGTCAATTTCTTGATCGTTTATCATATCTACGTCAATATAGTCCTCGTTATTTCTTTCTTCATTGGCTTTTACTTGTGTATCTACATCATCAACTTTGCCATCATCAACTTTGCCATCATCAACTTTGCCATCATCAACTTTGCCATCATCAACTTTGCCATCATTACCTTTAGCATCATTACCTTTAGCATCATTACCTTTGACATTTTCATCTTTATCTAAAACTAAATTTGTATCAGGCGCTCTTCTTATTTTTATTTTCTCAATTGGTAAAGAATCCGGCAGTCCCTTATATTCAAAATCAATAAATACGACATCATTGTCTGGATATGTTGTAATTTCAATTCGGTCTTCTTCCAAATTTGTAATTTTACCTGTAATTGTTAATGGCAAATCTCCATTAAAAAACACGTCAACCCAAACACCAATAATTAAATTATTTTGTCGGGCATAACCACTTTCTTCTGCTCTACTTTTTATGATAATACTTTCAATAGATTCGTTATCTAGTTGTCCATCAGTTAATGTTAACATCACTTCAGACCCATCCGCTTCTTCTAAACGTAATTTATCATCATCAATGTATTCAATGTAATATACTTTATTATGTATTTCACTATCATTAGGGGCAATTACTTCAATAATATCTCCTAATTGTAATTTAACTTTATCAGCCATTACCTTATATTTATAATAGAAATTTTTATAAATAGTTAAATGAAAAAAGTATTTATAAAATTATAAAAGTAATTTGATAGAGTGAGTCTATTAATTATATGCCTTTTATGTTACTTGGCAATTTCAAATACCTTTCCAATATTATTATAAACCTTGATTAATTCATCAGCTGCATTTACAATATAGGTTGTAACGGTAACCTTATCGGTGGGGGACTTAAACCCCAGACGAATAATTGATTCATCAATATGTGGATGAGGTTTTCGGAAACCACAAAAATGAATCGTATTATTGTAATGAGTATTATACAATACAAATTCAACTGCTTTGCCAAGTGTATAATCTTCATTTTTCAATAAAACATCAAAACAATTTGGTATAGTTGTCTCTGTCGCCGTAATAATGCCCTGTTCACTTTGTATAGTGTCCTTTAATTTTTCTAATTTGTCAATCATCAGTTTAGCTGAACGGGAAATAATTTCTCTATTATTAATTTGTCCAACCGTTTCAACCTTAAAATCAAATGAATCTGGTATAAAATGCCGCTGAGCATCTAATAAATGCCAATCTTTTTCTGCAAACAATACTTCATCGGCATTAAGTGTTTTAGACAATTCTATTTTTTTCGCTGCCCAAGCTGCTTTGACTTTAACCGGATCCATTGTATTTGAGTATACGAATGTAGAAGTAATATTAAATGCACTGTCTTCTTTGGTGGTTCCTATATCAAATTTGCACGTAAGCACCAATTGTTCCCCCTCAATATCATCGGATACCTTTGGAAGTAAACGAACTAATTCGGGGTAATCGCTTGTTATTGAATTGGGTGGAAACATTTTAGACGAAAGTTCTTTGTTATATTGTTTTGTTTCTAGATCCATAATCTGAAAATCGGCCGTTGTTACATATTCTACACTGGTTGAGTTATTTTGTTTTTTTACAACCAACATATATTTATCAAGAGGAAATTCCGAAACATCAGCATAAATTGGAATACAACTAAGGCGTTGCTTAATTAGTTCATTATTCATTCTAGTTGTATTTACTTCAAACACTGCTTTGTTGGCTTCGTGTGGGGAAGTTCGGAAGACAATACTAGGAATTTCGCTTGAAATACGACGCAGTCCATTTGCAATACTTACATTTACGCCCTTTAGTGTAAATGAGAGCACATTATTTGCCTCAGAAATATTGGTAATAGACGGTTCCATTTTGAGCGATTTGTATATAATATAATAGACGATAATTGTTAAATCAATTTTATTATTTATTATTTATTAATTAGTTTATTTAGATATCTTTAAAATAATATTTTTTATATAATGAGTTCTATTCTTTACTATAGCAATTACTGTGATAATTGTAGTAAATTATTACAAATGATATCAACCTCAAATTCTAAAAAAGATATGCATTTTATTAATATTGATAAAAGAGTTAAAAAAAGTAACGGTGCTACTTATGTTGTTTTAGAAAACGGACAGGAACTGCTTTTACCACCAACAATAACCAAAATACCAGCACTATTGTTATTAAATAAAGGTCATCATGTTCTTTTTGGGCAAGATATATACAAACATTTAGAAGCACAAAATATAACATACACAAATCAAACGGTTAAAACGAATGGCGAACCAATGGCATTCGCATTATCTGGCGGTGGCGGATATGGTGTTGCTTCAGATAATTTTAGTTTTCTAGATCAGGACCATCAATCATTATCAGCAAAGGGTAATGGAGGAATGCGACAACAGCATCATTATGCTGATATTGAATATATTGGTAATATAGACACTCCACCAGATACATATGAACCAGATAAAGTTGGAAATGTATCTATGGAACAACTCCAACAACTCCGTAATAATGATATACAACCACAAAAGAGATAACACAAGAAAAAAAGATAACACAAGAAAAAGAGATAACACAAGAAAATAATTTAGTTAAAAATAGATTTAAATAATATAACATACATATATTACATTATTTAAAAAAATGAATAAGTCGCAAATAGTTGACGCATTTAATAAACATTTTATTGAGTTTATTATGGATATTGAACGAGTGTTTCCAAATGATTCGGATATAATGTCAACGCGCAAAACAATTAATAAATCACTTATATTAATGCCACGTGCTTTAATTAAAATGTTTAATGAGCATTTTGTTAAATTATACAGTAATCAAATTGAAAATGGTGATATTTCATTTTTTATTGAAAATGATTATAGAAAACAACATGGTTATAAAGAAGATGACCAAGTATGGGCATTGGATAAAATAGAATCGTTGCGACAACCGGTTAAGAATATGAGTGAAGAAGAAAAGAAAAAGGTAGTGAAATATTTACAAAATTTAAAAAAATTAGCAGAGTTGTTTAACCAACCTAAAATAAAATAAATGGATTAAATTAATCGTTTTTACCTTGTTATATATATTTCAACCAAGTTTGATTTAAATATATAATTATTATAATTAACTATATAATAATTATGGCAGAACCACAATCACAATCACAATCACAGGGGACAAAAGTGCAAATACCATCTGATTTCAAAAAAATTATTGTAGATATGACAAAAGATATATTAGTGTCTTTCCCTGAACAAAAGAATAATATGAATGTCAATTTACACAACTTAATTTTTGAGGATGATGTAGACAAATTGGATTATTCACTTAAATATGTATTCACCTTTTGTAAGACAGTATACCCAAAGCGTTTTTTTGATATTCTTTATCAAACCGTTGATGTGTTTAGTGAAGATATTGAATTTTTACCAGGTATTAATTTTAAATTATTATGGAATGAAAATATTTCAGATAAAACACGTGAAACAATTTGGAAGTATTTACAGTTAGTATTATTTAATATTGTTTCTAGTATTTCTGATGGTAATACATTTGGCGATACGGCGAAATTGTTTGAAACAATTGACCAGGATGAATTTAAAACTAAATTAGAAGAAACAATTAATCAAATGCAAACATTATTTGGAGAAAATAATACAGATCCGCCAGAAGATGCTGATAATAATGATGGTGAAAGCGACACTAATTCTGATAAATCTAGTAAAAAGGGAGAAAAAACTTCTGGAATTAATTTAGAGGATTTGCCCAATCCGGCCGATATTCAAAATCATGTAAACAATATGATGAATAGCAATCTTGGTAAATTAGCAAGAGAAATTGCGGAAGAAACTGCGAGTGAACTAAATATTGATATGGAGAATGCGACTTCTATTAATGACGTATTTAAAAATCTAATGAGTAACCCATCTAAGATAATGGGATTAGTTAAAAATGTTGGTTCAAAGTTAGATGCAAAAATGAAATCAGGTGATGTTAAGGAAAGTGATTTGTTGGCTGAAGCAAGTGAAATGATGAAAAAAATGAAGGATATGCCTGGTATGGGAGATATTCAAAGTATGATGAGTAAAATGGGAATGAATCCACAAGGAAAGGGACCAGGAAAAGTAAATGTTAATGCAATGCAAAATAATTTAGATAAAAAATTAAGGGAGGCAAAAAATCGTGAAAGAATTTTAAGAAACTTGGCAGAAAAGAAAGCCGCCGCCGCTGCCGCAGAAGAAGCCGAAAAATCATTACTGACCGCCAAAGATGATCCGTGTGAAACGATTGTTTTTTCAAAAGGAGAACATGTTGAGCGAAGCACACGTGAACAAATGACAACTATAGAAAATCACAATACAGATAAAAAGAAGAAGAAGAAGAAGAGTAATAAATAAAATTAATTAATAAAATTAATTAATAAAATTATCAAAAAATATAGTATAGGTTAATAAGTTAATAATAGTATACTATAAAACTAGAGATATTTTATGCTATAAAATATTTGTGATTATATATATAAATGAATAATTCATTCTGGTTGGAAAATCCAAATATTTTATTTAAATCAGACCAACTATCAAATATTTGGCCTACTCCCGAAATGTCATTTGAAAATAAATTAAATGCAATTACACGGCTTGTTATACTATTGATGTTTGTCGGCTACTTATTGACAAAAAATAATAAAGTTATATTATCTGGGCTATTGTCTTTAGGGGCTATTGTTCTTCTTTATACCATAAAAAATAAAAAGAATATTAAAAAAGAAGGGTTTACTGATAATGAACTGTATAATGTTTTAAAGACAAGTTTTACTGAGCCAACTGTAACTAATCCAGTTATGAATGTTTTACTACCAGAAATAAACGATAATCCTAATCGTCCTAGAGCGGCACCCTCTTTTGTTCCTATTGTTGAAAATGATATCAATAATAAAACCAAAGAATTTATTATTAGAAATTTCAATGACCCTAGCATTGATGAAAAATTGTTTAAAGATTTAGGTGATAATTTTAACTTTGAACAATCTATGCATGCTTGGCATCCGATGCCTAATACTATGGTTGAAAATGACCAAAAATCTTTTGCTGAATTTTGTTATGGTGATATGATAGCGTGTCGTGACGAAGAAAATAATGAGATTGCGTGTGTAAGAAATATGCCACCACGCTGGACAAACTATTAATCATTTATTATTTTATTAATGATATGTAATATTTATATATAGACAATCTATTATGTAATATTTTTATATTTAATCATATTATATAATATAATGGCGTCTGTATTTGATTTTAAATTTAACCAGTCCGCAAGATTAGGTGATGACCGAACCGACCTTAGTCAGCGAACATTACAAAACTCTGAATATGCTAATTATATGCTTGATAGTTTTCGTCCATCCTGCCCTACATCAAATCATGTTGACTTTGCAACCAGTCAACCCAGCATTAATTTTACTGGGAGTCATCATGTTAGTGTAGGTGGTTCCAATATTAAAGAAAGTTCAGAATTGTTAATTAAAGGCATTTCTAAACCCAAATGCCGTATTTCTTTGAACGAGCGCCCTTATTTAACTGTTCCTTATTTAGGACGAGGGAAATGTGATCCTGAATTAGAATCTCAGATGCAACAAGGTGATTTTGCAAACAATAAAAAAAGCATTAATCCTAGCAGTGAAGTGTGTTATTCTCAATATGCGTTAACGCCGATGATACCTACATTAAAAGCAACGATTAGCAATCCGGCAAATTTAATTGAAAGTAATGCCGCGGAAGGATGGATTCGCGGTGGATTGCCTTCTCGTGAATTAGCACGTGATAAAGAATATACTGATACACTTAACCGTTATTAAATATGATTTATAATTTATTAGTTTAATTTATTATACTAGATCAAAAAATATAGCAGTGAACATCATGTCACCGATTATACAAATGATTATAAAAACATAATTAGTTTTTCTAATACTGTTTTATTTGCTATATTATAGAAATAACCTAAGGTAATCATGAAAAAAGGTAGTGCAAGAATATCACAGTAATGCGCTAATTCATTATTTAGTTTCATTTATATATATTATTATTACATAACATTTAATCTTCTTATACATATTTAAACATTTCTCCCTTATTTTATCATTTAATAAATGTATCAAGCGGATTTTGTATGCACCTATAAATTAATTGATGATATAGACGAAAATGATCAAGAACAATTATATCGTATTCAATTACTACAAGCATTTGATTTAACAGAATGGAATGATGATAAAATTAATAAAATAATTGAAGAATTATATTTATCCATAACTCTTACGGGTGTTTTTAATGATGTTTTTATAAAGGCAAAGCTGAATAACCACATTAATGAAATACTAGAAATATACAAACTCAGTAACACTGAAATAGAAACTGATAAAATTGCGATTCTAGATGAGAATGATATAGTATTTAAGTTGCTTTTTAAGTTTGAATATTTTGATTTAACACATAGATGTCTTATTGATTATTTAATAAATAAATCTATTGATGAAAAATATTTAAATAAATTACTATTAGCATTATAACATCAAAACATATATGGAATAAGTATATATGGAATAAACATATATAATTAAATATTATATATTTTTTTATAACTCTATAATAATATAATATAGTATGGCATCAACACGAAATATTAATACACGCGGTAATTATAATTTAGAACAAGAACATTATAACTTGGGACGAGAGAATATTTTATACATTCATAATCCACAGGGTAAAGCATATATAAACTCAATGCCAAGTGTGGGGTATATGCCAAATCGTATGCCAAGAGATACTTTATCATCCAATCCAATTGAAATTGAATCTATGCTGTTTGGGATCAATTCAACAAATCTAGTTAAACCTAGAAAACCAATTAAACCACAGCTTAAAGCGATTCCGACCTTGAACTTTTTTGATCGCCTTCCGACTCATTTACCAAAACCCCTTGTTGTTGAAAATAATCAACGACCTTACCCGATTTAATTATACACTTGTTAAATTATATACTTGTTAAATTATACACTTGTTAAATTATACACTTGTTAAATTATACACTTGTTAAATTATACACTTGTTAAATTATATACAATATTATAAAATATAATAATATATATAATAAATAATGGCATTTACACGTTTTCACGATGACCCTTGCCGAATAAATAAACAATTACAAGAATCTACCGGAATTGGAAGATATATGTTGAATGTTCCAGGTAATGGAAGCAAGCCCTTATACATGGAAGATCCACATATTCGTATGCAAAAATGGGGAGCGAATTTAATGACCAATACTGTAAACTTAGAAAGTGATTTATTCGGTTTATCTAGAAATAGTAATCGCGATGATCTTGAAAAAAATGAGTATAGATTAAATGCTGTTAAAACGTCCAAAGTTAATTATAATAATGCAAATGTATCTACTGATCAATCAAGAGCAACGCATCCTGCTTGGGAATACCGCGATTTAGAGCAAACTAAATATAGTATATTACCATTAAACCCTCAAGAAAATATTTGTTTTCCTTTTCAAAATAATTTAAGTACACGTATATTGGAAAAAGATATATTTGTGGCAAAGGCACCTAGACGATTAATTGATACTTAACCTATACTTAATTTATATGATAAAAAAATAAAATACACACTTTCACACAACATATAATATATAATAAATCTACTATTTATTATATTTAATATATATAAATGGCTGAATTAGCAGTTCCTTTAATAGCATTAGGGAGTATGTATATTATTTCCAAACAAAAAGATAAAAAATGCAATAATGAAGGTTATACAAATATGCAAGGTAGCAAGAACCCTTTACCTAATATAAATCCACCGATTCCTATTAAAAATTTCCCCACTACTGAAGAAATAACCAGAGAGAATAATGTTGGTGCTTATATTAAACCAAATCAGCATACCGACAAATATAGCAATCCTACTCAAAATGGAGCATCCCGAAATGCTTTACCTGGACCTAACTATTCATTAACAGGAAACCCAATTGATCAATCTAATTTCAAACATAACAATATGGCTCCTTTTTTTGGTGGGAAAATACGTGGAGCAACTGCCGATAGCACTATACATGAAAGCATTTTAGATAATATGCAAGGCACTGGTTCGCAGTTTTTTTCTAAAAAGGAACAAGCGCCTTTATTTAATCCACAAGAAGGGTATCAATATGCAAATGGTGCTCCTAATGTAAGTGATTTTATACAATCACGGGTAAACCCTAGTATGAAAATGGCAAATGTAAAACCTTGGGAAGAACAGCGGGTTGGACCTGGATTAAATAAAGGGTTTACAAATGATGGTAGTGCGGGGTTTAACTCTGGTATGGAAGCACGTGATTTATGGACCGACCGAACCGTGGATGAACTCCGTGTTGCCACAAACCCAAAAATGACCTTTGAATTACAAGGGCATGAAGGTCCAGGAACACACTTTATTAAAAATGCTCCTTCTTCGCAAACACAAGGAAAGGTTGAAAAGCATTTGCCCGAAAAATATTTTGCATCTGGACCTGAACGTTGGATGACAACCACTGGTTTGGAAAAAGCACAAATGGCAAGAGGGATTGAACTATTGCATGATGTGAATAGAACGAATACAACCGCGGAATATTATGGCACACGTGCAAACCAGAGCGAAGGAACGTATATTGACCAAGAACACCAACCTTCACGCCGTCAAGCACTTCCACAAAAAGCGTTTGCTCCCCCTACTTGCACTGGCACTGCCTGCGCGACGACAGGTGATTACGGAATTCAAAGTTATACAAAGATTTCTAATAATCGTTCAACCACCCGCCAAAATACAATCATAGGTCCGGTTGGTGGTATTATAAAAGCAATTGTGTCACCGATTGTTGATTTTATTAGACCCACGCGCAAAGAAGATGTGGTTGATAGCATGCGTTACAGCGGAAATCCCACCGCACCTGTAACTAAGGGACAAATATACAATCCAGCTGATCGGACCAAAACAACCATTCGGGAGATGACAGAAGCTGATTTAGATTGTAACCACTTGAATGTTCAACAACAAAATGCAAGTGCCTATTTGGTTTCCACCCATCAACCGGTTCATTTACAGCGTGATACTACGACGACTTCGCATACAGGTGTTGCAGGACCGAATGGTCTGGGTTCTTCTAAATCGTATGAAGCTGAATACCGCCAACGCAATAATGTGAACAAAACACAAGAACTTCGCCCAAATCAAGGAGGAACTCAAATGTTTAACCAAATAGAAAACATTACGATACATAAACGTGATGGCGATAGAGATAATAACCGCTGGTGGGTCCCTAGTTCTGGTGGCACAGCCGGAATAACCGCTAGAGGAATTGTTGAAAATTTAGATCGGGTAAAGGTGTCGCAGGGCTATGACCAAACGATTAACAATGACCGAATTGCGCCTGAATTATTAAACGCGTTCAAAAACAATCCTTATACTCAAAGTTTAACCAGTTGGGCGTAAAGACGACGCAAGATTAAACAAGAAAAATATTATACTATGATAACACATAGCATAATAAAATACTAACACAATAACACCTATAAATTAAAAAAGAACAGTTTGTGCTGATCTCTTTTCTTTTTTTTCAAATGTTTATTCAAATCAAATCATCCATCAAATCCACAATCCACCTTATCTACCACAATTCGTCGGCATCCCTTTCCATGCGTTTAATCTTTTTATCTCTGCTTTCTTCAAACTCAATTGTTTTGTATGGCGTTAAACCGACGACCCATTCAAATGACGCCGACGGACCGGGCCCCTGAATAATACGAATCAACCCATTTTCAAAGGCGCCCGATTCTTTGGTCATTGCCTTCCATACGCGTGCCCACGTAATATGCGATGCGGCAATCCAGATAGGATAACTCACCCAAGGTTGTGAGCCGTGTTGTTCTGATTCATGCACCCACCGCTGAAGGTTCACATATTTGTCGCGATTGAGGGTTTGGTCGTTT
>Ga0114974_10001394_pt1 | contig 19157 bp, 26 predicted proteins | sample S_130206_EF_Meta_FD_87318 | JGI IMG/M metagenome (GOLD analysis project Ga0114974, IMG submission 87318) | Freshwater microbial communities from Lake Simoncouche, Canada to study carbon cycling - S_130206_EF_MetaG | ecosystem: Environmental > Aquatic > Freshwater > Lake | place: Lake... | reverse complement strand
TTGATTATTCGCCATCACATACATCCTTTTTCTTTCTCAAAACAGAAATGGTAGTATTGTCCGGGATCACTGGCTCGCCTTCATGCGGCCAGGAATAAAGGCTCGAATAGGCAGCATGCGGCGGACCAAGATCCGTTTCAAAAACCCACCCAGCCTCTTCCCAGCGTTTGACCTGATGATGGGGAACATATTTGAAGTGCTTGATCTTCATATCCATCTACCATAATAGCATAAAAAGAGGGGGCCGTAGCCCCCAATTCTGCGTCAAAATTCGCCGAAAGACAAAGTCTTTTCAACAAAAGGACCTTTGGAAACGCCCGTCCCAATTGGTTGTGAACCAAGCTTGGAAACGACGTCAGACAACGCCGCAACCATTTTTTCTAGATCCTCAACGCGCCTTTCAAGTTCGCCTTTTTTATCAACAAATCTTGTTCTAACGATCCCAAATGACTCGGACCTTATATTCTTGACAGACCAGCGAGAAATACCAGGCCCAACTGCAGCAGCAATTTTATCGTCGTCCCAGCCATCATTATATTCATAAATGTTGTCTGGCTTTCTGATGCCGTTTTTCTTCAGCAGTTCATATATCTTAAAAGATTCCGGTCTCGTTACGCGGTTTAACTTGCTCATATCGATCCCCTATAGCGTTGTTGCGGCGCGCTCTATGTCTGCGCCAAGCTGATCCAAATTAATGGCTGCAGCAATTTCTGGTTTGTAAGAAGTCTTGATCTTGCTCAAAGCGGTTGCACTTTTATTTACAACCTCAACAGGCCTTAGATCAGCTTTTTTCAGTTCCGCTTTCTTGATGTAAGCGACGCCTGAATTAGCTGCCTGGCTGTTGATGTAGTCCTGTGCAAAGAGCGCCGCAAAGGCACGATAATTAATCCCGTCAAGGTAATTATCGACGTTTGTCGGATTGGCAAACATACGCGCGTCTTTCACGCACTCAAGGAGAATGCATACTTCGTAAGGATGAAAATCACGACCAATACGAAGAGAAAATAAATCAGCGATCAACTGAAAGTTATTTTCAAAGTCACCATGTGTCTTGCCGCGCTCTTCAAGAACGCTCGCTGCTTGATGTAAAAGTTCATGCGGATTTGCGGTTATTGTCATATCGATCTCTTTTCTGTGTGTTTTGGAAAGCTTCGCCATTCATGACCTTTATTTTACCAACATACCGGTAATTTAAAGCCATCTGGCCTCTGCTATTTTCAGTTCCTGTCGTCGGGTCGCGATAAAACTCTTCAACCAAAACAAAATCATTAGCGGTTAACGCCGTAATGAAGTCTTCCAGGCTATTGGAGTCAGCGTGCTCAACATTAACCTGGTGAACCAAATTATTGTTGAACGATGGCATATTCATCGTAACCAGAAAACGCATGTCCATTCCTTGTGTAAGCAGGGTGCGGCGCGCTTTGCGAGTTACACCGCACCCTGTATTAGATGACGCTAATGGAGTACCGTCACCTAATTTATGTTAACCGAAATCATCCGCATCAGCAGGAGCAGACACGCGCGTCGAACCTGTAGACGCAGGGCTGCTTAAGGACGATGATGACGATGACGAACCACGCGCTGTATAGACAAGGTCGTCTGGGCGCTTAACCCATCCAACGATTTCCCATACAGGCACGTAGTTCGTCGTCTTCAAAGCCCCTCCGCTTGAAGATTTTGCAACCGAATCCTTAAACTCAACAACCGGTAGTTTGCCAGCGTTGGACTTAGAGCCAGTGTCATAAGAATCCATCAGGTTTTTGATACCATCAAGGCATGCTGCAGCATTGCTAGAAAATTCTCTAACGTCGCCGCCGCATTCTTTTGATAGCTTCAATACAAGACGGAAGCCGCGCTTAAATCCTTCTTCCGATGGCTTATCAACCTTCACGCCATCAGCGTAACGACGCACGCGGTAGTCTGGAGCGCCACCCGTATTAAAATTAATCCAGCCAATCTCGACATTATCAAAGTCAAAAATTGCCTTGAAGCTGCGCGTGATATCAACGTCATTGTTTTCGCCATTCTCACGATCGCGACGTGAGAGGCGACCAGAACGCGCATCATATTTAATGATCGGCAGAAAACTATTGCCTTCGCCGACACTATCAAAAAACCCATCAAAAGCCATTATACTTCTCCACTTTGTGCGATGATCTGGCTCACCGCTTGCCTCTCCCCATAGCGGGGAATCTCGCCATCAAAGCATGCTAGGATGAATGTTTTCCAGCTGCTCAAGAATTTCATCAATTGATTCCATAACTGGAGAAATTCCATAATCCATAAAAATTACAGATTTTGACCATGGATAGTTTTCTTCATCGTCCTCATCTTTAATACAAATATGTTTTACTGATCTTGCTTTAAGCAGTAATTTGCTTAACTCGCCATCAACCATGTGGCTAAGACATAAAAACCCAAATTTATTCCCCGGCATTACTTGCATGCTAAACTCCCCATATTTCAAAAACAGCCTGTCTCGACATTGGATCTTTGAAGTAAAAACTCTCAACGTCTGGCATAACATATCTAGCCAGTTCATGCGGATCTTCGCTTATCGATAAAAACCTTTGGATTGCAAGACCGATTCGCTCCAAAGACGCGACATGTTCAGATACATTATCGACCCGATACGTCGCAGACTTTTTCGGCGTGACATAAGTAACTCTTGGGTCAATCGCATTGCCGCGCGCAGCAGCATAGAGCGCAACCTGTCGCGCATGATTTGTGCTAATTTTACTTGGTAAGGCATGCGTCGTTTTCAGATCTACCAGTATGTTATGGTTCGCCCATTCAATATCATAGAAACCAATAAAGGGGACCGCGATCGAGTCAAAATGATACTCAATCGCACCCTGGGTTGATGTTGGCTGTCCATACGGTCGCAATTCTTTAAGGCCGATTTTAACCATTTCAGGAACTGCGGCTTCTTCTTTGTCTCGGGCAGGATCACCGGATAAAGCGGTAAGTCTCCAGAACTCATCCTTGGCTATCCCTATACACTCTTCATCATTGGCACCCGTTACAAGGCCATGCACAACGCCCTTCTCCGTAGCCGTCCCTCTATGTGCGGCTGCGCCCACCTGGCCTTTTTTCTTTAAACATTTGTCCAAAACAAATGCGGCCTGCGACCCAATGAATAGGTTGCAGGTTGATGGAGACAGATGTTTGATGCCGTGAGCGGTAAAAGGATCGTTGTTCATAAAGCCTCAATATCGATTCGGTCTAGATTTAGCGGCCCGGTAAGCTTCAGTCAATCTATATTTTGTGGCATTGACATTTTTTTAGATTTAGCATTAGCGTTTAAGGCCCGGACCGGGAATCATATGGAGATTGAGATGAAGACAAATTTATATCGGCATTATAATCAAGAAGGGACGCTGCTTTATGTCGGAGTATCTTTATCTGCTGTAAACAGGCTCGCACAACACAGAGAGCATTCCTCATGGTTTGATGAAATAGCTACAGTAAAAATTGAAACATTTGATTCCAGAGATGGAGCTCTAACTGCCGAAACAATAGCGATTAATGAAGAGCGGCCTGTTTATAATATTCATAAAAAAACTAAAGATAAAGGAGAGACTAAATATGAAGCCGCTGAAAGATCTAGAAATGAAGTAACAAGGAAAATTGTTAATTTTGGCATTTTGTATTCCACTCAACAAGTTGCAGACATGTTTTTTACGAACACTAATTCTATTAAACAGCTTATAGAAACTAATAAATTAGGGGCAATTAAAACATATGACAAAATTAAAAATACTAGATTTGGCGCTCGAAGATTTAAAAAATATGTAGTTTCAGGATGGCAGCTTATAGATTTTATTGAATACTCTCAAAAATTTGGAGAATTTCCTTTTGCAAATCAAAATAAGGAATCGGAATGAAATGCATTATGGGCATTGATCCCGGCATAAGCGGCGCAGTAGCATTTTATTTTCCCGATCAACGTGCAGGCATATCGGCATATGATGTTCCTATTGTTGGCAAGGAAATAAATGCATCAGCATTGCATGATTTAATTCATCAATACGCGCCTGACTTAGCCGTTATCGAGATTGTCCATTCTATGCCCAAGCAAGGCGTCGCAAGCAGTTTTAATTTTGGCATGAGTTATGGAATTGCAAAGGGCGTTGTTGGCTCTTTGCATATTCCAACAATAAATGTTGCGCCGACAAAATGGAAAAAGCATTTTGGTTTAACGGCCGACAAAGAACAAGCACGCGCTCTTGCTATTTCAACGTGGCCATTCAGCGAGCACTTTCGCAGGAAGAAAGATAATGGCCGCGCGGAAGCAGCTCTTCTCGCACTGTATGGTGCAAGGATAAACTTATAAAAAATAAGCGCCCATTGCTGGACGCCATAAAGTCTCAAGGGAGGTGTCGTAATGACGAAAGCAAAACGACCATGAATAGATACAGTATTCATTAACATAAATCAATCGATATAAAGGCCCCTCAGCATGTTACCGGAATTTGATTCAGAGTTCGCCTCACCCGCGGACTATGCAAAGCTCTATCGTCAATTAGGCATGCAGGTTGTTCCTGCATACATGCCTAATGAAGCGAAGTCATGGAAACGACCATTCCTGCAAGAATGGAAGCAATACACGCACGAACTTGTATCACAGGAGGTGTTCGATGGATGGTATGGAGCCGCAGGGAAGTATTCCCAAAGAAGTAATATGGGTCTCATTACTGGCGTGTCTCCTGGGCGCATCGTTGTTGTTGATCTCGATACCCATAAAAACCCCAAAGCCCAAATTTGGTGGGACGGGGTTCACACAGACCATAACGCCGGCATCATGTCCGAATGTCCCACTCAGCGAACAGGCGGTGGCGGCTACCAAATGTTTTTCCGTGCGCCTGAAGGATGGAATTGTCCTACCTGTAAAAATAGTGAATTAGGCGTCGACATCCGAGGCGTTGGCGGCTTTGCAATGCTTCCGCCCTCGAAGCACGAATCAGGAAAGCATTACGATTGGTTGACCGACCAAGAGCCGGACACGATCGAAATACCAGAAATGCCAAAGTGGCTATGTGATGAAATAGATTCACTAGGTGCAACTATTACACCTGCAGGCGAGCGAATTAAAACCGCTACGCCCGAAGCCGAGTTCGATGAATGGGGCAAGCGCAAGGACGGCCGCGAAAGCCTGATGCATCGCATGATCTTTCGCAAGGTCATCGATCTCTATCGCGACGCGCCGATCATTCCGACTGAATCAGAGCAAACGACGCACAAGAAGGAATTATTCGAATCATACGTCGAATCTGTCGAGGCCAGGATACATGAGCCTGGCACGCCGAAGCATATGCTGCTCGAGCGTGAAAACCGCGGCATTACGCTTTTCAATCAGAAATGGCGCGCGGCAATCAAGCAGTGGGATACAAAGATCGCCGACGAGGCCGGTAAGCCCCAGCCATATGAGACAAATGAAAGAGTAATCCTCGAAAATTTTACCCAGGATGTTCCGGATATCACAGACGGTGGTGAGGTTCAAAGGCCGCCGGATTTGTTTCGGGTCTGGGACATCGAGGATTTACGAAACATGTCTCCTCCAGTCTGGCTGTGGGAGGGGATCATTGTCGAAGGCGGGTCACACTTTTTCGCAGCAGCTCCAGGCGTCGGCAAGACATTCGTTGGCATGGGCCTCGGCGTCGCCGTAGCAACGGGCATGGATAGCTTTTTAGGCCGGAAGGTCAATACGCATGGCTTGGTGATTTATATCACTACAGAGGGCCTATACGACCATTACAACCGCATCAGCGCATTCGAGGACGAATACGGCGTTAAGCTTGATCGGAAGAACTATATCGTCATCCCTGACGCGTTAAACCTTATGCGTGAGGCCGATCGTTTGCGGCTTATGAAAACGCTCTCCTGGGAAATAAATTATCGATCGAAGGGTAAAGATCCGGCGTTAATAATTTACGATACGATCTCTAAGGTTATTCCTGGAGCAGACGAAAACGGCGCTCCAGAGATGTCGATCTTTAATGATATTAGGACAAAGATCCGGCAGGCGTTCAACTCAGCAGATATCGGCATGCATCACGTCGCCAAAAACGGCGAAGGCGGCATGCGTGGATCGTCAGCCCTGATCGGCGACGGAGATAGCATCATGACGATGGATCGCGAGAAGGGCTCCGACGAGCTCATCATGACTGCCTACAAGATCAAGGCCGCTCCAGATGGCTGGTCGATGACGATCAACATGAAGACCGTCAGCACAGACGGGTTCAAAACGTCGTTGGTCCCAACAATCCAAAAGAGCGACAAGGCGGCCGCAAGGGATGTTGGCTTTGGCAATAAGCAGGAGACAGGCTTCTATTATGCCGGTCCTATCAAGATGCCGATCGAGGAGCGCGACCGCATCCTGGCGTCAATTAAAGAGGATTGGGACGCCAATAAACCATGGTCAATGGCGAGGAATATGAAGCTCGATCCACGTCATGCATACCGTCGATTGCACGCCATAACGAGACGCAAATTAAACGAATCAAATTCATACGCCGTGATAAGTGCGCTCGTTGATTCGGGATTTATTGCCGAGCAAGTGAGAAACAAGGACACAAAAATGAAGGGGCTGAAAATAATTTTTGACCCCCGAAATGTTACGGAAGTAAATTCTAAAAATTCCGGAAGTAGGATAGATACTTCCGGGCCTGAATCTAACGAAAACAATGATTAATATATGCTCCGGAAGTAACATACTTCCGGGCACGGAGATAGCTTGTATACTCCCGTGAGGTTTTACATGATATATCAGCAACTTAGATACGGAAGTAAGTATACGGAAGTAATCCCCCCCCCTTTGGGGAATCCCCCCCGCTCCGCTTCGCGGCTGCGCTGACGCTGCGCCGCTCGCTGCGCTGCCGACGCGCTTGACGGCGGCGGCGGGATAGTGTTAAAACCTAACGGCAATTTGAATTGTTGAATTTTGAAATGATTACTAACCCTCCCCCTGAACTTACTGGCGGCCGGCTTGAGCGATTTATGGCGGTTGTCAAAAACGCGCCAAGAGATCCGTCGTGTGGATGTCTGAAGCTCGGCGAGACGGCGATGCTGCTCATCGAAGCGATTTTTGCTGAACAGAGAACTGTTGATATTGAGATGGAGAAGAGAGATGGCGAAGGAACCGGCATTTGTAATAAATAAAAAAATACACAGACATGCAGGCGGCGACACAATGGGGTCGTCTAATCTTGACGCACCGCCACCAAAGCTCAAGTCGATCCGGCAGGCTCGATTGGATGAAAAGCTGAAAGATGAATTATACGGCGACGCGGCGAAGGCCGCTCGAGCCAAGGTGACGCTGCCAAAGTTCTCCTGGGATAAGGACTAGCGTCATGGCGAAGAAACCGGCGAGGAGACCTCCGACAAAGTCTGACCGCGGCGTCGCAGTTAGTCACTACACACCGATACCTTGGATGGCGACTCCCGGCATGTATATCGCCGGCAGGGCTGCCCTTGATGAGGCGGACGCGCTCGAGGTGCAGTTAGAGCTCAAGTGGGGAAGGGATAGGCTGCGGCTACTCGTTAGCACGGAGCTGAGGGAGAAGTTCGATCGGCAACGCTACCTTACTAGCCAGGCGCGTTGGACAGGCAATCTGGAGGACGTGAAGCGTGAATCAGCTCGTATGGCGAAGGCTTGGGCTGCGCTCGATAAAGCGGCGGAGGCAAACGGCGCGGAAGTTCTTGACCCGGCAATATGGGAGGTATGTCTTGAAGACGGCACAGTGGCAACTGTCGTCAGAGAGCCTCAATTGGCGAATCGCATTCTTGCGGAAGGTCGTAAAATAAACGTCTATACGCTGGACGAAATTGCGCATATTATTTCTGCATTCCCAGAAATAGCGATGGCAAAGAAAGAGTTTCCAGGCGCGACGGTAACGAAGACAAAGACGGCAGTGCAAGATCCACTGGATACGCCAATTGGTCCGCCAACGGCAGAAGGAATATTTGATGCAACTCCGCCAATTGATGGCATTGAAGGGTTCAGTTGGGAAACGGGAGACGACATTCCCTTTTAAGGAATCACGAGGGTAACGCCCGCCGGCCCTGTGGTCGCGAATAAATGGCGAGGTAGTTCAGTTTGGAGTATCTGAGTAACAGAAGCACGCATCGCGTGACAACATGCGTGTAAAGGGGAGGCAGCTGCTTGCTTCTGCGAAGCTCGCAGAGATTTGCAGCTTACCTCCCCTTTTTTTATACTAACTCAATTGAAGATTTAACTCTTACAATTGTAACATTTTTTGCGTCTTTTTCTGAGAACCATCCAGTTTTCTTAAGTTGCTCAATTCTTATATCTGCAAAGAATCGAGCATCCTGTTTTCTTTTAAAGACAGGAGCGTTGATGGCGTCTACATGAGCATCGTCTGGGCGCGCAGTCCAAAGCCTTCTTTTACCCCAGGCAACTGCCCACCCTGTTCCTGAATGTTTTAACATTATGCACCTTCCCTTAATTCTGCTTGCAGGGCGTCTATAAGCCAGTCTTGGGTTAGCTGGCCTTCATCAAGAGCCAACAATAAAAAGGCAACCGTCATCGGAATTGGAAAGTCTCCTTGTCGCCATGCAATTACCTGTCTTGCTGTCACGCCGGATATCGTAGCTAAATCCTTCACTGACAGGTCCTCTTTTTTCATTATCTGTCTGAGCGTTTCCGGCGTCATTTTTTGCAAGTCCCCGAGAGAGTAAAAAGATAATCACGTCATGCTCCGTCCAATTGTAATTGGGTTGACCAATAGGCCTGCTTGTCAATGCGCAAAACACATTCCAGAGTTTAGGATTAACGTCGTAGCAAAGCTGCAAGCTGCCAAAGATAAAGGGGCGTTTCTGATCCATATCAATCTCCGTTATTCAGGCGCATGTTTTGATACGGCAATTTTTTCGCCGTATACTTCGTTTTGATATAATTTATCAGCTACATTCATTGCCTCTGAACGTGTTAAAAATTCATAAACTCTGCCGTCGCTGGTTTGCATTGCATTCCAAACAAATCCATTACCTTGTCTTTTTTTGATCCAAATTTTCCACTTATCCATATCAACCTCCAAAATATCCATAATCAGGGTGGTAAACGGTCATGCCTTCGCCGACGATGTAACGAGCAAGATCTCGTGCAGGGCGGTGGTCCATGGCGAACGAGCCGCCAATCCATTGCCAATCTTCGATGAGCATGTTCAGCTCTTCCTGGACAAATTCTAGAGCCTGCGCAGAAACAGGCTGGAACTGCCACAGGGTGGCCCATTCGCCGGCATGAACGATGAAGTCTGGTTTTACGGTGTTTGTCATATCAATCTCCATATCAATTAATGATTCATATCATAGTGAAGTTTCTTCACTTGTCAACTGTCCCAGGGAACTTGATTCCATTCTGGTAGATTGCAGACGATGTCTTCTGAAAGGATCTCAATTGCACGCGAGATCTTCTTAAACAAAGGATCTTTTGGGATGTCGCCTTCGCTGCATTGGTAACGCAGGCAGTGCAAAGCTTTAACGGCGCTCATTTTTGAGACGTCAACATCGCCAACGCTTTCAAATTTAGGAGCGGGATCATTCTCATTGTAGCGCGCATTAACGGCGCGCATATTTAAATCAAGAAGCTTCTGGCCAACTGATGGGCTATAACCAAAAGCAAGCTTGGCATAAAACAGGCCATACAAGCATCGGTGGATGGTCATGTTGTTGACGACGAAAGCAGACATATCAATCTCCATAAATTTCTAAGTATTGAATAGCGCATCTGTAACCGAGAACTTTGTAGGCGTTATCAGTTAATGTTTTGTAAACCTCGGGTTCAGCGTCAGATATATCCATGTCCATTCGCCAGAATTTTATGAGGCTTTTGAGAAGATCATCAGGATATTCATGAAAGCGATGGTCAGGGATTGGTTTCGTAAGCGGTGCCATATCAATCTCCATCAGGTATAAAGGGGAGGGGCCGGAGCCCCTCACATTAGACGGCTAAGGAAAGCTTTGGCTTGATCTGCAGAGCCGTCGAAGGCTTGCCAATCTTGGTCAGCGCAGCGATCTGGTCAGATGTAGCGCCGAGCTCCTTGAGGAGAGCGATGGCAGCTGCCTTGTCGAGCGTCTCTGCACCCTTCTTGGATACAAGAGCAACGACGCAGGTATCGCCAAGGATCTCTTCCTCGCCGGTAGAAATGATCTCGGCCTTGACGGCGTCGATGCGAGCAGCGAGGTTTTTCTCCTCATACTTGAGAGCAGCGTAGGCATCAGCAAGAGCGGCGGTGTTTGAAGCGTTTGTCATTGTCGTATCTCCGTTTCAATCTCAATCTCAATGATGATATTGATACATGAAGTTTCTTCACCTGTAAACCCCCTTCTATCATTTTTTTTAAAAAAATGTTTTTGTTGCTTCGGAAGGAATGTTGACATGACGCGAGACTTGAGAAAAGTTATAGGACGTGGCGTCTGCACCTTCGGGGCCACGATTAATCGAAATCGAGATGGATACGGAAGTATACAAGCCGCAGACCCTTCAGACACCTGTCTCGAGCTATGTGACTATTGTTGGCACATGGCTAATCACATCATGCAAGGAATAGAAGATGCAGAAGCAGGGAAACAACAATCAGCTGAAAGCTTTGATCGAAAGGATCGAGAAGCTTGAAGAAGAAAAAGCAGAAATCGCAAATGATATTAAGGAAGTTTACCTCGAGGCTAAATCAAGCGGATTTGATTCGAAAATCATTAAAAAGATTATCGCAATGCGCAAGCAGGATGACGCCAAGAGGAAAGAGGAGCAAGCTCTTCTGGCAGTTTATATGGATGCTTTGGGCATGCTGGCGGATACCCCCCTGGGAAAGGCAGCGATGGATAGAGCAACAAATCCAGCCCAAGCAGACGACGAAGACCTAGATTTTTAATCAGTAAACAACGCGCCCTGGATGTGTTATAGTCCAGGGCGTCTCTCTTTTGAGGATCGCGGTTATGAAAGAAATTACAGTGCGGGCGCTTGTTGTGGCAGCGACCTATAGTTGTATCCTGGTAGGATTTTCGTTCCTTGCAGGATGCGCGCCAGCAAAGTATGTCTTCCACTGCACTGTAACGCAACCAGAGAATTGTAATTGAGATGGCAGAAGTAAAGGAAAAGCGGCCCGTTGGTAGGCCGACGCAATACAAACCTGAATATTGTAAGACCATTGTTGACCTCGCAAAGACGGGCGCAGGTATGGTCGAATGGGCGCTTGCTTGCGATGTCGATCGCACGACGTTGTATGATTGGGCGGCCGCACATGAAGATTTTTCCACAGCTCTATCGCGTGCGAAGATGGAAGAGCAGAAATGGTGGGAGCAAGAAGGGCGCTCCGGCATGCGCGCCGAGAAGTTTAACGCGCTCGTTTGGAAGACCAGCATGCAAGCTCGTTTCCGCGACGATTACACAGAGCGCAAGATTAACGAAGTCAGCGGGCCTGATGGCGGCGCAATCAAAACAGAAAGCGTTACGCGCATTGACACGCGTGACTTAGATGAAAGTCAGCGCGAAGCATTGAAGGCGGCGCTGAGTGCCGTCGTGAATAAGTGAACGATAACGGCGACGAGGTAGACGAAGAGATCCAGGCGATTGTCGATGGAACCTCCGCCATATTGCACGTATTATATCAATCGCCAGATTCGCATATAGCAATGCAAACAATGGCGGCCGTTACAGCATGCATCTTGTGTTCCGTCATGAGCTCTGAGCAAGAGGCGAGAGAAGAATTTAGTATGTTTGTCGAGGCGGTCCAGCGTTCTGTTAATCGCGCAAAGAGAGACAATCTTGTTGTTTGGCCTGAAGGGAGCTCGCATTGATCGTCGAGATCTTTGGGACAAAGATCGACGCAGAACAAACGCTCATCGACATCAGCCGCGATGAGTGCGAAGAAAACCTCGTGGAATTTATTCGCCAAGCGTGGCCGATCATAGAACCAGGCGCAGAATATTTTCACAACTGGCACGTCGACATGATCTCCGAATCACTCGAGTCCATAACATATGGCGTCGAGTTTGAAGACGGGACGCATTACAATCGCCTGCTGATTAACGTGCCGCCAGGCATGATGAAATCGCTCCTCACAAATGTTTTCTGGCCTGCTTGGGAGTGGGGCCCAAAGAACATGCCGCACATGCGCTATGTTTGCGCGTCGCACTCGCTCGATCTCGCCATCCGCGATTCAACAAAGATGAGACGCTTAATCGAATCAGAATGGTATCAAGCCCGATGGGGCGATCGCGTAAAAATAACCAAAGACCAAAATCAGAAGACAAAGTTTGAAACGACTGCAACAGGCTTCAGGCAGGCAGTCGCGGCCGGCTCCATCACTGGCGCTCGTGGCGACAGAGTAATCATCGACGATCCCCTCAGCGTTGACGACGCTTCGTCTGAGGCGGTTCGCAACAGCCGCAAGGAATGGTTTCTCGAATCAGTTCCGACGCGTCTTAACAAGCCTATGGAATCGGCAATCATCGTCATCATGCAGCGCCTGCATGAGGAAGACACAAGCGGCATTATCCTGAGTAAGGGATTGGGTTATGACCATATCATGCTTCCGATGCGCTACGACCCGGGGCGAGCATTCGCAACTATGCTCGGCCTCGAAGACCCGCGAAAAGAAGAAGGCGAGCTTCTTTTTCCGGATCGTTTTCCCGAGGCTGTCGTCGATCGGGATGAAAACGCTATGGGACCCTATGCAACCGCAGGTCAGTTCCAGCAATCGCCAGAGCCAAGAGGCGGCGGCGTCCTCAAGCGCGATTGGTGGCAAAAGTGGGAGCAGCCGTCATACCCTCCATTTGATTATGTGATTGCCGCGGTCGACACCGCCTACACAACCAAAAGCGAAAATGACCCGAGCGCCATGACAGTATGGGGCGTTTGGAAAGGCGGCGACCAAACTGCCGTCGTTACCCGCTCGCCTGGGGCAGATGGGCAGATGGCCATCCTTAATCGCCAATACAAAGAGGAGCACCCAAAATGCATGCTGATGTATGCATGGGCCGAGCGCCTCGAGCTGCATGAGCTCATTGCCAAAGTTCAGGAGACGATGGACGATTACGGCGTCGACAAGCTCCTGATCGAGAATAAAGCCAGCGGCATCAGCGTGGCGCAAGAGATCCGCCGCGTCTATGGATACGATGAGTTCGCCGTCCAGCTGGTCGACCCGAAGGGCCTGGACAAGTTGGCGCGCCTTTACTCGATCCAGCATATATTTGCAGAAGGCCTGATCTATGCGCCCGAGCGACCATGGGCCGAGATGGTCATCAACCAGGCTGCGCAGTTCCCGCGTGGCAAGCACGACGACCTTGTCGATACTACGTCAATGGCGTTAAAACATTTGCGCGAGATCGGCCTATTAGTCCGCGGTGCTGAGTTCACAGCCGGCCTCGATGAAGGTAGAATGCACACCGGCCAGCAAGAGCAGCCGCTTTATCCAATTTAATCGGGATCAAAATGATTTATGCAAACGCTGTCGTCGATGTGATCGATGCCCCTCCAGCTCATGGCCACGGCCTTGGCTTGTTCAAAGTAACGGTCTGGGGGAAGGAACCGCACGACTATGTGCGCGTCTATGAGATCCGCGGCAAAGATGATAATATGGCGGCCCGCGAAGGCCTTGAGCGTTTCGTTGAAGATATTACGCGCCTTTTGGAAGGCAAAGGGAACTGATCATGCCAATGACACCGGGGCTTTCTCCTTCAATTCGTCAGCATCAGGAGGAGCCAGCCGGCGGCCTCGGCGGCCTTGAAGATATTCTTGTTGAGATCGAGCAGGGCCACGACAAGCCTGAGACGGACGACAAGGGCAACATCCTGCGTATCGAGCATGATGATGGCTCCGTCAGCGTATCGCTTGACGGGCAGCCCGTTGAGAGCGCCTGCAGCGCCGACAATCCAGAAGGATGGTTCAACAATCTTGTCGATGAAATTGATCAAGGCGAGCTGGCGGCAATCGCAGACGATATGCTGCGCGGCATTGAAGACGATTTAACAAGCCGCCAAGATTGGATTGAAGATCGCGCGCAAGGCATCAAGCTTCTCGGATTAAAGATCGAGATACCTGGCTTGCAAGGCGCAAGCGATGGCGCTCCTGTCGAAGGCATGTCGAAAGTTCGCCATCCGCTTCTGCTCGAAGCTGTATTGCGCTTTCAAGCGAATGCGCGCAGCGAGCTGTTGCCGACAGATGGACCTGTAAAAGTAAGAACGGAATCAGACGATGACACAGTCGCAGAAGACGAACTTGCGGACGCTCTCCAAGCCGATCTCAATCACTATCTCACAGCCATTGCTCGGGAATACTATCCCGACACAGATCGTATGCTCTTCATGCTCGGATTTGGCGGAACAGCATTTAAGAAAATCTATTTTTGTCCTCTCAGAGGAAGACCAGTTAGCGAGTCCGTTGATGCGGACGATCTCATCGTCAATAACGCCGCGACAGATTTAACGACCGCGAAGCGCATAACGCATCGCGTTTACTTGCGCCCAAGCACTGTGAAGCGTTTGCAGATCCTTGGCGTTTATCGCGACATTGATCTTGGCACGCCTTCGTATGAGGGCAAAGATTCTGTGCAGCGCGAGAAGGCAGATCAGCAAGGCATTTCTGCAGAGGCGCGCAATCCAGACGATCGCGATCGCGAAATATATGAAGTATATTGCGAGCTCGATATTCATGGCTTCGAACACAAATACAAAGGGAAGGTAACAGGTCTCGAGATCCCGTATCGCGTGACTATTGATAAAAGCTCGAGGGAGGTTCTCTCCATTGTGAGGAACTACGATGAGCCAACGGGAGAAGAGGGCAACGAGCTGCCTGAAGCTCGCATCAATTTCGTCAAGTATCAGTTTGTTCCTGGTATGGGTTTTTACGATATTGGTCTACTTCATATTCTGGGTAATACCACAAACGCGGTTACTGCCGCGTGGCGCGAAATGCTCGACGCCGGCATGTATGCGAACTTCCCCGGCTTTCTTATGGCAGATACTGGCGCGCGTCAGAACACGAATATATTCCGCGTTCCGCCAGGCGGCGGCGCGCTTGTGAAGACAGGCGGCATGCCAATCAATCAAGCCGTAATGCCATTACCATATAAAGAGCCTGGTCAGGCTTTGATGAACCTTGTCTTGAACATGGTTGAGACTGGGCAACGCGTTGGCACAACGAGCGAGTTGCAAGTTGGCGAAGGTCGGGCCGATGCGCCGGTCGGAACAACGCTTGCGTTGATTGACCAAGCAACGAAGATCCTAAACGCCGTGCATAAACGCTTGCATACTGCGCAAGCAGAAGAATTTCAATTGCTGGTTCGTTGCTTCCGCGAACACCCGGATTCGTTTTGGGGCAGAAACAAAAAACCAAAACGTCAGTGGGATGAAGCAACCTTTATTGAAGCAATTAATAAGTGCGATCTTGTCCCGCAGGCAGACCCAAACACTGCAAGCCAGACGCAACGCCTGATGAAGGTGATGGCGTTGAAGCAGCTGCAGGCTTCTAATCCTGCAATGTATGACGCGAAGGCAATTGACCTTGCCGCGATGAAGGCAATTGGCTGGAGCAATCCAGAGCAGTTCCTTGCGCCGCCCGAGCAGGCTGGCCAGATCCCGCCAGAGATGCAGAAGGTCATGGAAGAGATCAAGATCCTCAAGCAGGAAGCCGACGCAAAGAGCATGGTCGCGCAAGCTTCTGTTCAAGCGGCTCAAGCCGAAGGCGAGTCGCGCATGATGGATTCGCAGACAAAGCAAATGATGGCGCAGGCAAAGATGATCGAGGCGCAGGCAAAAGCCGGCGGCGAAGATGGCCAGTTCCGCAACGTCGACGCAGAAGCGAAGATGATGGATGCGGAGACGCGCCGGCAGGAGCTCGAGCTCAAGGCCATGAAGATGAACGTCGACGTGCATAAGCTGCGCGAAGATTCGGAGCATCGCGAAGCGGACCGCATTATTGATTCGCATCATAAGTCAGCCGATCGTCAAAGCCGCAATGCTTTAGAGATTGCTCGGTCATTAGGTAATCAAGGCGCGCAGGAGACTGAATAATGGGCAGCATAATTGACCGCGCACTTGACATCATCAACGATCATTTAAAAGACCAGACGTCTTCGTTTCAAGTTGCATCGCCACTTGCTGCTGGCAAGAGCATGGCGCGTGGTGGAGAAGTTTTGCAGGACGAATATCCAACGCATTATTTGCCAGAAGTTGGGCGGCAGGTGATGGCTGCTGGGGGCAACCCTGTAGAAAGCGGTTTAAACGTCGCTCGCTCAATTCCTACAGAAGGCGCTACGATACCAGGACCAATAGCGCCAAGGCCTCCTGTAAGCCCGTTTGAGGGCCGCGTTCAGTCGCCTAAACTTGCCGAAACATTTGCCAAAGAAAATATCCCTGGCGTTGTTGTATCGCCAAAGCCAGGAAAAGGCAGCGGGCCTCGCGTTACGCCTGAAGCCAAGGTTCCTTATGAGCAGCCTGAATATGAAGGCTACGGCGCTCAAGGCGAACGTCCCACATCAGATATTGAGTTCTCTCCATCTACGCCGGCAATAGCAGGAACGGCATTGCCGCCTCCTGTCCAACATCCTTTGCAGAATGAACCAAGACTGCAGAATGTTAGCGATCGGGCTCAAGGAATTTTAAAGAGCAAGGGCTTTAAAGATTTAGTGAAGGATCATGTCGGGCTTGATCCAGCAAAATTAAGATTTACGTCGATCCTGGGGACGTTTAACCAGCAGGCTGAGCCTTCATTCGTTGTTGAACATCCGGATATGCAGCCAGAGCATGCTGAAAAGTTGGCGCATATGCTTGGCTTTGGGTTCCAGCAAGACCAGACAATTCACGTCCGGCATAACCCAGACATATCGGACGAAGAACATATCCCTGCCGTATTGATTGGCAACAAAGGAAGCAGGGCTCTTTCTCAAACGCACATTGATAAGCTTATGGATGCAGCCAGCCAGGAAGGTTTAGATTTTTCTTTAACAAAAGATAAAAAAGCTGCGAAATTTCTTCACTTTGGTGGAGAAGAGAGATATGATGACTTCGCCGATAAGATTGACCGCATATCGAAATCTACTGGCTTAAACGACATATATCTTGCGCGGTCAAAAGGAGATGCAATCGATGCGAAAGACTACCTCAGTGGCATATTCGGAAAAGGTGGCCAAGGAACGGGGCTGGAAGATAGCTCCCAAAGATCACCCGATTTATTCGGAAGGATCGTCGATCATGTTCTTGCGCCATACGCCAAAGCGGTCGCAGGAGAGGGATACCGCCTCTCACCAGAGCGCCTCAAAGAAACATTTGGATTAACAGACGACGAGACCGACAAGGTTAGATCGGCTCTTTATCCAACAAAGAAATCGGGGGACCGGACCACGGTCCCTCTTATGACTGGCGAAGAAGAATTAGACATCCGGCCTACCGGGGATCGTGGTAAGGCAAGAGTTAATGATGCCCTTTATGCGCTGCAAAACCGCGCATCAGAAAAGGGAATGATAGATCCCGACGATCATAGCGATCAGGCAAAAAAATTAATTGCCAGCGATATTGCTGACGAAGTGAAGTATCACGTCGATAATTCCGATAAGTCAGCTATAGGTTGGTATGATGCTGCTTTGAAAAAAGCAAAAGGTTTATATCATCAAATCTTTCCTGAATTAAAAACAGATAAAGATAAGGAAATGCTTTTCGACGCCATACTTGGCATAACGTCGCAGGGCAATGACGTTCATTCCAATTCAATATTTGCCGCGCGTATGTATGACAAGATTCGCAATGAAGGGAAATCTATTCCTGAAGCGGTAAAGGATCTAAGCGGCGGCTTTGGCGCACAGACAAAAGCTATTGAAGGCAATTTGATGAAGCTTCATCATTTGCTTGATCAAAATGGCTATGAACGCATGCGGGATCTTTTTAATCAAAAGAAAAGTGTTAGCGAATGGAACAAGATTCTTCGCGAAGATCCGACGTTAAAAGTTCCCGGTCAAGAACAGCTCACGATGAAGGGAGCTGGAGACCAGAAGATTACAGGTTGGATGGTGTTTGGACCAAAAATTGGTTCGTTCATTAACAATCTTCACGGCGATTATTCAACACTGACGGCAGATCTTTGGTTTAGCCGGACGTGGAATAGATTGCTTGGCCATAATTTTATCCATTCACCAATTGCCGAGCAAAAACAATATCAGGATTTTAAAGACGCAGTAAAAGCAGAATTTCTGCATCATAATGGGTTACCGCATGAGCAGTATGCCGGTAAGACGACTAACGGCCAATACAATCGAGACGCTTCAGGAAATGTTAAACCGTGGACTTTCGGCAATGATATGCAAGATATGTCTCATGACGATTTTGATAAACTTATAAATAATCCTGAAAGCATGCAGGAATTGGCCAGTAAATTATATAAAGCTTATAAGGATGGTGGATTCAAAGATAAATCAGATATTCGCCGACGCGCAAAGAACTGGATGGAAAATCGCGATTTACCTGTTGCCGCTCCACGCGGTGATAAGGAACGTGATTTCCAACAAAATACAGTAGAAGAAGCAAAGAGAGTTCTTAAAAAGAAATATGGTTTGGACATTAGCGTTGCAGATATTCAAGCGGCTCTTTGGTTTCATGAGAAAGAATTATTTAGCAAGCTTGGCGTTGCTCCGGAGCGCGCGCAGCCGGCAGACTATGAAGACGCTGCTAGAAACGCGATGGAAACAATCAAGAAAGGCGAGCTATATCGCGTAAAGTCAAGAGAGAAAAAACCTGCAAAAGCCTACGGTGGCGCTATCAACCCGGTCGAGCTTAGATATGACGATCTTGAGGATCAGGCGCGTCGTCTGATATTATGGTCGTATGCTGCGGCACCGCTTGTTCGTCCACTTTCTCGCGCTGAGGGCGGCGCAGTTGATGATCCTGTTAATAAAGCTCTCGATATTGTTGGGGCGGGATCGTCGCCGACGTCGGCTGTAGATACAGCCCGCAACCTGACGCCAATGGGTTTTTACAGCGCCGCAGCTGAGGCGGCCAGCAAAATACCTCAGCGAGCTCCCATCGATCAGATCATTAACAAGATCAAAGGGCAGCCCAATGTCAAAGCAGCGGAGCTTGATAATGCTAATCTTGCAGACGCATTTGCTGGACAGAGGAGCGTGGACCCGAAGGAAGTTGCGCGGCAT
>Ga0114974_10001390_pt1 | contig 19187 bp, 14 predicted proteins | sample S_130206_EF_Meta_FD_87318 | JGI IMG/M metagenome (GOLD analysis project Ga0114974, IMG submission 87318) | Freshwater microbial communities from Lake Simoncouche, Canada to study carbon cycling - S_130206_EF_MetaG | ecosystem: Environmental > Aquatic > Freshwater > Lake | place: Lake... | reverse complement strand
TAGAGACTTTTTCAGTGCGACATCCCGTCCTCCGTTTTGGAAAACCAATTGAAAGTTGCTATTTTGAAGGTGATGGCTTGCAAACTACAAAACATTTCGGATTATTTTACAACAATCAATTGTCGGGTGTAATTTCAGTTTTTGAATCAAAGAATAGTTTGTTTGAAGGAACAAATCAGTTTCAAATCCGAGGAATGGCAGTGTTACAGCAATTTCAAAAGAAAGGTTTTGGAGTTGCACTTTTAAAACATTGTGAAAATTACATTCAAAATAAAAAGGGAAGCGTGATTTGGTTTAATGCGCGAGAAAATGCAATTGGGTTTTACGAAAAATCAGGATACTTGAAAAGAGGTGATGGTTTTGAAATTGAAACAATTGGAAGACATTTTGTGTTGTTTAAAATTATCGAATGCCAAACTTAAGCCAAAAGCCTTTCTAATCACATGTATAATGGGTACCTTATAGTAAATAAGATACACCATGAAAAATTATTTCCCACTCATATTAATTTGTTTATTGATAAGTTGCAAGAAAGAAACGAAAGATTCTATCTCAAACTCAAAACTGGTTTCTAACGACACTGAAAAAAAAATAGATAAAAAATCGGTAGCAATAGATACACTTCAATTATTAGCATACCAATCCAAAACGCTAAATCAATTTTATAAAACACGCTTGAATAAAACCGCTTGGACTTCTTCTGAAAACAGAAATAGTATTCTGATGGATTTAGAGAAATCAGGTGACGAAGGACTAAATCCAGCCGATTATTCTGTTAAAAAACTAAAGGCATTTGAATTAAAATCAAATTCACTTACTCCAAAAGAATGGTCTGAATACGATTTGTTACTTACCTATAATCTTCAGAAATATATTTCTCATTTAACCAATGGTAGGCTTAACCCAAGAGAATTATACAAAAATTGGGACTTAAAGGAAAATAAAATTGACATTAATGAGACCATTTCTCAATTGCTTGAAAACGATTCGGTAGCTTATAAATTAGAGCAGTTAAAACCCAATTTTATTGTTTATAAACGTTTGAAAAAAGCACTCAAAATCATTGATTCATACCCAAACTATGATTTTAACAATCTTGAGATTTCAGGAAAAATCGTTCAAAATGACAGCAATCCTAAAATTATTGACATCAAAAAAAGATTGATTTATTGGAAGGACATGCAGCCAAGAGATAGTTTGTCGGTTGTTTATGACTCACTAACAGTAATTGCCGTGAAAAAATTCCAAAAAAGACATGGATTAGCTGCTGATGGAGTATTAGGAAAAGGAACCATAGCGACTTTAAATTTTACCAAAAACCAAAGAAAGGAGCAAATACTTGTTAATTTAGAGCGTTGGAAATGGTATCCAAAGAACTTGGGAGCCGAATTTGTAATTATAAATATTCCAGAATACCGATTGACATTAATAAAAAATAATGATACAATTCGGATTCATAAAGTTATTGTTGGAAGAGCAAAACGTAAAACACCGGTGCTTTCTTCAAAGTTGACGCAAGCAGTTTTTAACCCCACTTGGACTGTTCCTCCTACCATTTTGCGTGAAGATGTAATCCCCGCTATTTTGAAAAACAGAAGCTATTTAGACAAAACTAATATCCGTTTATTAGATAGAAACGGCGATCATGTAAGTCCAAGAAACTGGCAATTGTCTCAAGCTAAAAGTTACCGCTACGTTCAAATTCCAGGAAAATTTAATTCGTTGGGAATGGTTAAACTAATTTTCCCCAATCGGTTTTCAGTGTATTTGCACGATACAAACCACCGCGATTTCTTCGATAAAAATGAACGTTCTCTAAGTTCGGGATGCGTTAGGGTTGAAAGTCCCTTGGAATTAACCGAATATTTATTAGCCGATTCTGAAAATTGGAATCTTGAAAAAATAACCGAAACACTACAAAAGGATAAAACAAAGTTTGTTCCAATAAAAAAAGAAGTTCTTTTTCATCTATTGTATTGGACCGCTTGGAGCGAAAAAAATACGCTTATTTTTAGAGATGATATTTACAATCTTGATGCTGATTTATACCAAAAATTAAAAACTAACTTTTAATTGCTACGGATGATAAATATACAAACACGATTTGTTTTTAATGGTGTTGATGATTTCCTTCGTTAATTCTTCTGGAAGTGCTGGGCACCCTTGGCTTCTTCCTAAACGCTTATGGGCTTTAATGAAAAAATTAGAAACATAATCGGCAGCGTGCATAACTACGCCACGACTGCGCGCATTGTCATTCAATCCTTTTTCTAAACCGTCTAATTTTAATGACATTCCGTGTTTTCCATTATAGATTTCTCCAGTTGCATAAAAGCCTAAACTACTTTTAAAAGATTCTGAAGCATTAGAAAAACGGGTAGCAAATTCTTCACCTGTATTTCTTCCATGTGCCACAAGCGAATTATATAAAATGGTATTGGTAGCCAAATCAATAACCCAAAGGCGCTTGGAGTTTGAAGATAAACTGAAATCTATCAAGGTCAAAATGTCTTTTTTGATAAGCCCTTTGTCTTTCAACTCATAAAATCCTTGTAAGGCTTTTTTAAAGCTCTCTAACTTGGGCAAGGTCAAGTTATTATTCTTCAAGGTAGAATAGATCTTCACCACTTCTGCTTCAAAGTTGAGTTTACTAATGTTTGTTTTTAAAGTGACAATTTGAGGATTCGGATTTTTGGTTGTTTTTATTTCATTTGATGTAAATGAGGACAAAAAGAAAACTAAAATAGGTAGGGATTTGTAAATCATTGGTAATCTAAACGTTGTATTATTTTTTTCGTTCTTCCAAATATAAGATGTAAAAAAACGTATTTAAATGCATTTGGTCGTAAAATCATTTTTTTTAACATTTTAAATAAAAAAAATTGCTCAGATAATTCAAGAAAACAGCCTTTAAATTTGAGTATAAATTTTCTGAAAAGTTAGTTTCTGTATGTGATAACAAGGAATTTATTTTAGAAAGTAACTGATTTTTTGGGCTTGAAAAGCAAAATAAAAGGTATGAATTTGTTAAACATTTTTTGTAATACAAATACTGTTATTAATAATTTAATAAAGGCATTAATAATTTAATAAATGCATTAATAAATTAAAAACTAAACAATTATCATATAAGATACCGATTTTAAATTGCGGAAATCATAATAAAAATATAAATTAATTGTTAATACATAGTATAAAAGATAATTTTGCCAATTAATTTAAATAAACCACATGAAAAAATTCTTAGCCTTCAGTTTTTTGTTTGTTTTTACTGTAACTTTTGCACAGAAAAAAATCCTGAAAACCTGTCCAATTCAAGGCGGAATAATCATTGACGGAGTTTTGGATGAACAAAATTGGAAGACAGCTGAAATAGCGAACGACTTTTATATGTTTGCACCAGATAACGGAAAACATATCGGTCAGGATAAAGAAACCCTTGTGAAAATCTTATATGATAATGAGGCCATTTATATCGGAGCTATATTATATGACGATGAACCCAATAAAATATTAAGAGAAATTACACAACGTGATGACCAAGGAACGAGTGATAATTTCGGTGTTTTCATCAATGGATTTAATGACGGGCAGCAAGATTTTAGATTTTTCTGTACCGCTTCAGGAACCCAAATGGATTGTTTGGCAACAGAGGTAAATGGTGAGGATTTTTCGTGGGATGCCATTTGGTCAAGCAAAACAAGAATTGACGAATGCGGTTGGATTGTAGAAATGAAAATTCCATATGCAGCATTACGATTTTCGAATAATAAAACGCAAACATGGGGCGTTAATTTTGTTCGGGACATAAAGCGCAACAATGCCATTTATTCATGGACAAACATTGACAACAAAATTGGAAATGTAATTCAACAAGCTGGACTTTTAGAAGGAATCGAAAATGTAAAGACTCCAACTCGATTGTTTTTAATGCCGTATTCCTCTTTTTATTTAAACGCAAATGGAGCCCAAAAAACCTTGGGAACATTAAAAGGCGGAATGGATATTAAATACGGAATCAACGATGCTTTTACGTTGGATGCTATTTTAATTCCTGATTTTGGACAAACAAAATACGATGACAAAATCCTGAATTTAGGGCCATTTGAACAACAATTCAATGAAAACAGAGCCTTTTTTACCGAAGGAACAGATATGTTCAACAAAGGGAGTTTATTGTATTCTCGTAGAATTGGTGGAAGCCCTTCAAATTATCCATCGACTGCAGCCAACGAAGAAATTATTGATAATCCATCAACGGTAAATTTATTAAATGCCTTGAAAGTTTCTGGTCGCACAAAAGGAGGTCTAGGAATTGGCGTTTTAAATGCAGTTACCGAAACTACAACTGCTAAAATACGCAACAATGATACACAAATAGTAAGAAGTGAAATCGTAGAACCATTGTCAAATTATAATGTTTTAGTGTTCGATCAACGTTTTCGAAAAAACTCTTCAGTTTCGTTTGTAAATACTAATGTTACAAGAAATGGTACTTTTAGAGACGCCAATGTTTCCGCTTTGGTTTGGGATTTGAACACTAAGAAAAACACCTACAACCTTTCGGGAGATTTCAAATACAGTTTTGTAAATGATGTCAAGGACAAAAAAGGAATTTATTCAAGCTTAAATTTCGGAGAAACAAGTGGAAAATACCGCTATAGCGTTGGTGCCGATATTGTTACCAAAGATTACGATAATAATGACCTTGGAATAAACTTTGAAACCAATTACTACAGTTTGTATGGAAATGTAAATTATAGAATTTTAAATTCAACTAAATTATTCAATTCTTTTAATGTAAATCTGAATGCATTTACACAATTTCAAAAAGAAACAGGTTTCGTTCAAGGAAATAATTTCAATATTAATGTTAACATCAACAACAAGAAAAATCATTATTTTGGACTTGGAATAAATGCTAATCCGATGCAAAATCATGACTTTTATGAGCCTCGAACCGAAAATCGATACCTACTTATTCCTTCAAGAATAGGTGCGTGGTTTTATTTCTCATCCAATTATAATTACAAATTCGCCTTCGATTTCAATCCTTCTTTTGCAAAATTAGATGAGGTAGGAAGAAATTCCTATGGTTTTTCGGCAGGACCACGATACCGTTTCAATGATAAATTCGCACTAAATTACAACTTCAATTTTTTCCGACAAAATAACAACAAAGGTTTCGTAGACAGCGTTGACGACGATGCCAATTCAGTTACACCAAATACAATTGTTATTGCTAACAGAAACGTAATTTCCTATTCCAATTCGCTAACCGGAAAATATTCGCTCAACAGCACAATGAATTTCAATATTTCAGTGCGTCATTATTGGTCTTATGCCGAAAATAAAAACTTTTTAGCACTTGCCAATAATGGAAAATTAACAGATTTTTCAACCTATTCCACAAATAAAAACTCCAATTTCACCTCTTGGAATGTCGATTTATCCTACTCTTGGTGGTTTGCCCCAGGAAGTCAAATATCTGTTTTATATCGAAACAATGCCGCTAATTTTGAGCGCAATATCAACAAAGACTTAGGTAAAAACGTTACTAATTTACTTACAAACGAAGCCCTTAACCACGCTTTCTCAATAAGTGTAAAATATTTTATCGACTACAATCAGGTGAAAAAGTTATTTTAATTTCTTAAATTTGGAGCTATTCCAGCTGTACGTTGCAATATTTTTGTTTTTAAAGAAAAAACAAAAATGATTTCCACTTCCATCTGGGCTAAAAAATAGAAACGATGAACAAAAAAGTAATTTTAATGATACTCGACGGATGGGGAAAATCTCCAGATCCAAAAGTATCTGCCATAGACAATGCGAATATTCCTTTCATAAATTCGCTATATAAAAAATATCCAAGTGCTCAACTTCGCACCGATGGTTTAAACGTAGGTTTGCCAGAAGGACAAATGGGAAATTCTGAAGTAGGTCACATGAACCTCGGTGCAGGAAGAATCATTTACCAAGATTTAGCCAAAATAAACTTGGCCGTAGAGCACAAAACCTTGAACAAAGAACAAGTTTTGGTTGACGCTTTTCAATATGCAAAAGACAATAACGTAAACGTACATTTCCTCGGATTAGTTTCTGACGGTGGCGTACATTCTCACACCTCTCATTTGCGTGGATTGATTGATGCAACACAAGATTTTGGACTTCAAAAAGTCTTTGTTCACGCATTCACTGACGGTCGAGATGTTGACCCAAAATCTGGAAAAAAATACATTCAAGATTTAGAAAAGTACATCCAGAATACTTCCGTTAAATTGGCTTCAGTTATAGGAAGATATTATTCAATGGATCGTGACAAACGTTGGGAACGCGTAAAGTTAGCCTATGATTTATTGGTTAACGGAACGGGAACACCTTCCAAAAATGCCATTGAAAACATCGAAGAAAGCTATAAAAACAATATCACTGACGAATTTATCAATCCAATTATTATGGTGGATGACAAAGGAATTCCTTTGGCAACAATCAAAGAAAGGGATGTGGTGATATTCTTCAATTTTAGAACAGATCGCGGTCGTGAATTAACAGAAGCACTTTCGCAAAAAGACTTTCACGAGCAAAACATGCACAAATTGAATTTGTATTATGTTACACTTACCAATTATGACGAAAGTTATCAAAACGTAAAAGTGGTTTACAATAAAGATAACATCACAGAAACATTGGGTGAAGTATTGGAAAAAGCCAACAAAAAACAAATCCGAATTGCTGAAACCGAGAAATATCCACACGTTACTTTCTTCTTTTCGGGAGGTCGCGAAGAACCTTTTATTGGCGAAAGCCGCATCTTAAAAAACTCACCAAAAGTGGCGACTTACGATTTGCAACCAGAAATGAGTGCATTCGAATTAGCAGATGCTTTAGTTCCTGAAATTGAAAAAGGAGCGGTTGATTTTGTATGTTTGAATTTTGCCAATGGCGATATGGTGGGGCATACAGGCGTTATGAGTGCTGCAATAAAAGCATGTGAAGCAGTAGATCAATGTGTTGAAAAAGTAATTACTGCAGCTTTGGCCAATAATTATACTACAATTGTAATTGCCGATCACGGAAATTGTGAAACAATGATTAACCCTGATGGAAGTCCAAATACAGCACACACGACCAATCCTGTGCCGATTATTTTAGTCGATAACGAGTTGAAAACCATTCATGATGGGGTTTTGAGTGATATTGCTCCAACAGTTTTAGCGCTAATGGGAATTGAAAAACCTGCAGTGATGGATAGACACTCTTTGTTATAAATAGATAGCTTAATTTATATTGTGGCAATAGTTATTGATTACAAATAGCTATTGCCATAAATAAACTATCGGCAATTAATCAATTCGAAATATTCTTTTTCAATTCTTTCTTGGTGGTTTGGATGCGCAATTTTCACCATTTCGTTAGCGCGTTGTTTCAAGGTTTTTCCATATAAATCCGCAATACCGTTTTCAGTTATAATGTAATGAACGTGAGCTCTTGTTGTGACAACTCCTGCACCTTGTTTTAGAAACGGAACAATTCTGCTTTCGCCATTTTTTGTAACAGAAGGAAGTGCAATAATCGCTTTTCCACCTTCGCTTAAAGACGCCCCACGGATAAAATCCATCTGACCGCCAACACCAGAATACATTCTTGCACCCATAGAATCTGCACAAACTTGTCCTGTTACGTCTACTTCGATAGCCGAATTTATGGCCACCATTTTCGGATTTTTTCGAATACGAGCCGAGTCGTTTACTGCTGAAGATTCCTTCATTTCTATAAATGGATTGTCGTTTACAAAATCGTACAAACGTTTGGAACCTATTAAAAAAGTGGCCAAAACCCGACCTCTTGTTGTTCCTTTATAATTGCAATTGATTACTCCACTTTGTATCAAATCAATAACACCGTCAGAAAACATTTCGGTGTGCAATCCTAAATCTTTGTGATGGGTCAATTTTGTTAAAGCTGCATTTGGAATGGAGCCAATACCCATTTGCAATGTACTTTTGTCTTCAATTAATGAGGCAACATAGGTTCCAATTTTATCTTCCAGAGGCGAAATAATTCCCATTTCATGGCCATAAATAGGCATGTTTACATCAACTAAATAATTTATCTCTGAAATGTGAAGAATACCATCACCAAAAGTTCGTGGCATCTGCGGATTTACTTGTGCGATTACAATTTTTGCGTTTTCAATTGCTGCCAAAGTAGCTTCTACCGAAACACCAAGAGAACAATATCCATGAATGTCTGGCGGCGATACATGAATAAAAACAACATCTAGCGGAAGTACTTTTTTACGAAATAAATTAGGTAATTCGCTCAAAAAAACTGGGGTATAAGAACCATTTCCTGCTGCCAACGTATGACGTACATTTTTGCCAATGAAAAATGAATTTACATGAAAACTATCTGAAAGTTCAGGATTAGCGTAGTTTGCTGGACCTTCCGTGTGCAAATGACAAAGCTCTACATTTCTCAATTCTGAAGCTCTCTCTGTTAATGCATTGGTTAAAACAGATGGGGCAGCCGCAGCCGCTTGAACATAAATTCTATCGTTTGATTTTACAATTTTTACAGCATCTTCAGCTGAAACACATTTACTCATACTTTATAAATTTATGCAAAATTAATTTTCTAAAGTTAACCAAAATATGACAAAACTCATGTTAAAAGACCATTTGTTATAATTATAAATAAAAGTTAAAATTTCATTTGTAATAGTATTACTATTATCTTTGCATAAAAAACTACTAATCTATGAATTCGGTACTGTCAAATTTAAAAATTCAGATTAACGAAAAAATATATGTAAAGAATCCAGAAACATCTGATTTGGGAAAAAAGATACTAGAACAAAGTATTCTTTTGATAGATGAAATTGGATTTGACTGTTTTACATTTAAAAAATTAGGCGAAAAAATTGGTTCCAACGAAAGTTCCATCTACCGTTATTTTGAAAATAAACATAAATTGCTTGTTTATTTGTCTTCTTGGTATTGGAGTTGGATGGAATATAAGTTAGTTTTTGCCACTGCAAATATTTTAGACCCAAATGAAAAGCTTAAAATTGCAATTACGATTGTAACAGAAAAAGTTGCTGATGATGAAAATACAGCTCATATTAATGAATCTATTTTAAATAAAATTATCATTGCTGAATTTGCTAAAACATTGCATACTAAAGAAGTAGATCAAGAAAATAAAGAAGGTTTTTTCTTGATATATAAAAGAGTAATTGCAAGAATTGTAGCTATTGTAAATGAAGTAAATCCAAATTATCCTTATTCAAAATCATTAATTTCGTCTGTTGTAGAAGGAAGTTTACATCAATATTTTTTGAAAGAGCATTTAAAATCAATTACTAATTGTAATGAAATAGTCGCACCAACTGATTTTTACTTGAATCTTGTAGAAAACGCTTTAAAATAAAATATAAAAAACAGAAATTATGACGCCACTAAAAAGATTTTTTAACTTACTTGAGTTGGATAAAAAAGATGTTTCGCAATTGTTTTTTTACGCCTTATTCGCAGGATTGATAAGTTTGTCCTTGCCTTTAGGTATTCAAGCTATAATCAATTTTATTCAATCAGGACGAGTAAGTGCTTCATGGATTGTATTAATTGTTTTGGTAGTTTTTGGAGTGGCATTGGTTGGAATTTTATCATTAATGCAACTCCGAATATCAGAAAATTTGCAGCAAAAGATATTTGTGCGTTCCTCGTTTGAATTCGCTGCTCGTTTGCCAAAAATTAAACAAGAAAAATTGTACAACACTTATACACCAGAATTGGCTACTCGTTTTTTTGATACAATTACGATTCAAAAAGGGACTTCAAAATTACTGCTTGATTTTTCGGCTGCACTATTGCAAATTTCATTTGGAGTTATTCTTTTGTCTTTGTACCATCCTTTTTTCATTATTTTTGGGATGCTGTTGTTTTTACTATTGTATTTTGTATTTAGATTTTCTTACACTGAAGGTTTAGAAACCAGTATGAAGGAATCAAAATTCAAATATAAAGTAGCGAATTGGTTGCATGAAATGGCTAGGAATAACTATAGTTTTAAAAACGAAATCAACTATGATTTTGCACTTCAAAAAAACAATTTATTAGTAAATGATTATTTAAATTATAGAGAAAAACATTTCAATATTATTAAAAGGCAATTCAGTCAATTAATAGTTTTTAAAGTCATAATTACTGCCAGTTTATTATTAATTGGAGGATTTTTGGTACTGTCACAAAAGATGAATATCGGTCAATTTGTCGCTGCAGAGATCATTATTTTGTTGGTAATTAATTCCGTTGAAAAAATAATTATAGGAATAGAAACTTTTTATGATGTATTAACTTCTATCGAAAAAATTGGAGAAGTAACGGATTTAGAATTAGAAGAGGATATAAATAACGATATTGGTGTTTGTTATACGAGTATAAATTTAGAAGCGGAAAACATTGGATTTAAATTTCCTGATTCCAATAAAAAAGTAATAAATGACATTTCACTTAAAATTCATCAAGGGGAAAAAGTTATTATTGAGGGAGAAAATGGTTCTGGAAAATCTACTTTAATAAAAATATTATGCGGTTTATTGGAGCCAAAATCGGGCAATTTGTTCATCAATGATGATACCTTTAGAAAATTAAATCTGATGCAATATCGTTCGCAAATTTCAAGTATTTTACACGGTACGACTACTTTTGAGGGAACGCTTTTGGAGAATATCACTTTTAATAACCCAAGCGTTAGCCTTGAAGATGTTAAGTGGGCGATTGAAAGTGTTCAACTTACCTCTTTTATAAAATCATTGCCAAATGGATTAGACACTCCTATTTTTCCTGAAGGCAAACAATTATCTTCTTCTAATGCACAGAAAATCCTATTGGCAAGAAGTATAATTCGCAAACCAAAAATACTCTTCTATGAAGACCCAACAAGTACTATGGATGAGGCTGAAGCCAATGAAATTATTGACTTTATAACTTCAGAAACAAACAAATGGACTATTATTGTTTCGTCTAAAAATCCTTATTGGAAAACGAAGTGCAAACGAAAAATAACCATGCAAAAAGGAACTATTCAACTTGATTTAAACACGCAATCATCATGCTAAATATATCCGATAACAAATCTAAATTACAGAATTTAGATAAATATACGACAGTTAAAAATTTGATTAACCGCCCGCATTATAGAATTTTAAATAAAATTATTGCAGGCGTTTCTATAATTGTGTTAATTGCGCTTTTCCTTCCGTGGACCCAAAATATTTCTGGAACGGGATTCGTAACCACTTTAAAACCTGGACAAAGACCGCAGTCAATTCAGAGTGTCATTTCTGGGAGATTAGAAAAATGGTATGTTCAAGAAGGCGACTTCGTAAATAAAGGAGATACTATATTGTTTATTTCTGAAATCAAAGAAGATTATATGGATCCAAATTTGGTTGAAAACACAAAGAAACAAGTGGATGCAAAAAAACAATCCTATAAATCTTATGGCTCAAAAGTTGTTTCACTTTCTGATCAAATACGAGCAATAACCAACGAAAAAAAATTAAAACAAGAACAAGCGAGAAATAAAATCAAACAGTCACTTTTGAAAATAAAAAGTGATAGTATGGATTTGGCAGCTATAAAAACGCAATTAAAAATAGCAAATACACAATTTAATCGAGCCATTCAACTCAATAAAGAAGGACTAAAACCGTTAACTGATGTTGAAGAAAAAAGATTGAAATTACAAGAAGTTGAAGCCAAAATAGTAACTCAAGAAAACAAGTTATTATCAAGTAAAAATGAGTTTATCAATGCAAAAGTAGAAACAAATCGGATTGATGCAGAATATTCCGAAAAAGAATCTAAGGCGCAAAGTGACCAATTTACGGCAATGAGCAATCAATATGACACCGAAGCGCAAGTAAATAAATTAGAAAATCAATATGCAAATTACAGCATCCGAAACGTTATGTATTATATCAAGGCGTCTCAAAGCGGCTATATTAATAGGGCTTTGCAATCGGGAATTGGTGAAACAATTAAAGAAGGAACACCAATTGTTACGATTATGCCTTTAAATTATGATATTGCTGTTGAAACCTATGTAAATCCGATAGATTTGCCGTTGATTTCTAAAGGGGAAAAGGTTCGTGTGTGGTTTGACGGATGGCCAACAATTGTATTCTCGGGTTGGCCTGATATTTCTTATGGAACTTTTGGGGGTAAAGTTGTAGCCATAGAAAATTTTATCAGTGAAAATGGAAAGTACAGAGTGTTAATTGCTCCTGACAATACCGATAATAAATGGCCAAAACAGTTAAGTATCGGGGCTGGTGCAAAAACTATCGCGCTTTTGGACAATGTGCCCGTGTGGTTTGAACTTTGGAGAACCCTAAATGGATTTCCACCTAATTATTACAAACCAACAACTTCAATAGTTAAAGAAAAAAAATAATGAAAAAACTACTTTTTCTATTCTTACTTTTTGGGTTATTTGCAAATGGTCAAAACTCAGTATCTAAAGAGCTTACTTATAATGAGTTCATTGGATATGTAAAAAAGTTCCATCCATTAGTTAAAAATGCCAATTTAGAAATCAATAAAGCGCAAGCCAATTTGATGATTGCAAGAGGTGGATTTGACCCTAAAATTGAAGTCGATTTTACTAAAAAGCAGTTTAAAAACAAAGACTATTATTCTATTTTGAATAGCAGTTTCAAAATCCCCACTTGGTATGGAATTGATATAAAAGCAGGGTTTGACAATAGTGAAGGGATTTATTTGAACCCAGAAAACACGATTCCAAATCAAGGATTGACCTCTTTGGGGATTACAGTACCTCTTGGTCAAGGATTGCTCATTAACCAGAGAATGGCAGACGTTAGAAAAGCTAAAATCCAAATGCAATTGAGTCAATCTGAAAGAAAATTACAGGCTATTGCAATACTATATGATGCGTCAATCGCTTATTTTAATTGGAAGAAAACATTCAATGAATTTCAATTGTACGAAGAATATACGAGTAACGCCCAAATTCGATTCAAAGGAATTCAGACGTTAATTCAACAAGGCGATAAGTCTGCAATTGATAGTGTTGAAGCCGGAATTATTGTAAAAAACAGATTGCTAAGTGCTGAAGATTCTAGGTTGAAACGAACAAAGGCGAAATTAGAATTGTCCAATTTTTTGTGGTTAGAAAACAACATTCCTTTGGAGCTATCAGACGAAATTATTCCTGAAGTTCTGTTAGAATTATCCATACAAGAAACGTTAAAAACAAATGAGTTATTAAATAATGACTTTTCTATAAGCAACCATCCAAAAATAAATGCACTTCAAAATAAAATCGATATCTTAAATGTAGAACGAAAATTAAAAGCCAATATGCTGTTGCCGAAAATCGATATCGGCTATTCGTATTTATCAGAACCAAGTTATTTTGATAACTATCAGTTTAAGGATTACAAAATTGGTTTGGATTTTTATTTTCCTTTATTTCTTAGAAAAGAACGAGGAAATTTGAAATTGGCAAAATACAAAGTTCAAGAGACTAAGTATGTGTTGGATTTTGAGAAAGTGCAACTACAAAACAAAATTAACGCTCAGAAAATTGAAATTAAATCCTTTTTAAAGCAAATTGAAATTGCAAAATCCTTGGCGGAAGACAATAGCACAATGCTGAAATCGGAAGAACGCCTGTTTCTATTTGGTGAAAGTTCCCTTTTTTTAATCAATACTCGAGAGAATAATTTAGTATCCGCAAAACTTTCGCAAATTGCATTAGAAAACAGATTCTTTGTTTCAAATTCAGAACTTTTTAAAATTATCGCCAATCCTGATTAAATAATTATAAAATTGTATTTTTCTGTTCTTAACTAAATATCTTTCGGCAGGGTGGTTAAATGTGTCAACATCTAATGGTAGTTCCCAATCTCAATCAAGTATTTTGGACAATTAGAAAATAAAGTGGCATTCCAATTGTAATGTTTACAGGAAAAGTTACTGCAAGCGCCATAGGCAAGAAAAGACCTGGATTTGCTTTAGGAACAGATATTTTCATAGCAGCAGGAACGGCTATGTAAGACGCACTTGCCGCTAAAACTGCAAACATAAATCGGTTTGTAATGTCGTCTGTAATAAACGAGCTTAAAATTGCTACAATACTCCCATTAACCAATGGAATTATCATTGCAAAAAGGAACGGAAACCATCCGAACGAAAAGAACGCTTTTAACTTTCTACCACTTGTAATGCCCATGTCTAAAAGAAAAATTGCAAGAAAGCCTTTAAAAAGATCGTTTGTAAATGGTTTTATTCCTTCAGCTTGTTTAGCATTGGCTATAAAACCGATAACTAAACTTCCAAGGATAAGTAATACACTGCCATTTGTAAAGGAGTGTTTAAGAATCGTTGCTTTTTTAATTGCATTAGATTCTTCCTTGTTAAAGAGCGAGATTAATAATAAACCGATAATTATAGACGGCGATTCCATCAGGGCCATTATAGCCACCATATGACCATGGAGATTTAATTGTTGCGCATCGAGATAGGAAACTGCGGTAACAAAAGTAACTGCACTTACTGACCCATATGCAGCAGCAATGGCTCCAGCATTAAATACATTTAACTTGCTTTTCAAAATAAAGAAGGTATAAATCGGAATGATTAATGATATAAAAATTCCAAATAAAATCGACCATCCAATTTCGCTAGTAAATGTTTCGTGAGATAATTCTTGCCCACCCTTAAATCCTATAGCAAACAAGAGATATAATGAAATGAATTTTGATGAATTAGCGGGTATTTCTAAATCACTTTTTAAATAAACAGCAAGTATGCCAAGTACAAAAAAAAGTAATGCTGGATTTGTTAGATTTTCGATTAGTAAGTTAAAATTCATGTTTTTTTTGATTTATCTAGTTTTTGAAAATTTTAGTCGCATGCCTTTATTTCTTTCATTGAATTCGCCATTATCGTATGTTAAATTTCCATTTACAAATGTTTTGACAATTTTGCTTTTGAATAATTGCTCTTCAAATGGCGACCATTGGCATTTGTAAAGTGTATTTTCAGTTGTTACTTTCCATTCATTTTTTAAATCTACTAAAACTAAATCAGCATAATACCCTTCCCGAATGTAGCCTCGCTCTTTTATACGATAAATTGCTGCTACATTATGGCACATTTTTTCAACTATTTTTTCCAAACTTATTTTCCCTTCATGAAATAATTCAAGCATTGCAGGTAAAGCATGTTGAACCAAAGGACCTCCAGACAGGGCACTGAAATAATTTCCGCCTTTTTCTTGAAGCGAATGTGGCGCATGATCCGTAGCAATAATATCGAGTTTGTTCTCTAAAAGAGCGGCTAACAGACTGTTTTTGTCTTTCTCGGTTTTAATTGCAGGATTCCATTTAATTTTAGATCCCAATTCCACATAATCTTTATCTGAAAACCAAAGATGGTGAATGCAGGCTTCTGCAGTGATTCGTTTTTCCCAAATGGGACTATTTCCTTCAAATAAATTGGCTTCTGATGCCGTAGAAATATGAAAAAAATGAAGGCGATTGTTGTGTTTTTTAGCAATTTCCAATACTCGTTTTGTTGCCACTAAGCAAGCTTCTTCACTTCTTATTTTCGGATGAATTTCAAAGGGTATATTTTCTCCATAAAGTTGCCGATAGGTATTCGTATTCTCTTTGATTATAGCGTCATCTTCACTGTGTAATGCAACCAATGCATTCGTTCTTGAAAAAAGTTTCTCTAAAAATTCTGGATAATTAGCAAGAATCCCGTCATCATTATTGAAATAAAGTCCATCATCGGTTATTCCGCAAACATTTTCATTGTCAGTTTTTAAAGCCTCTTCCAAATTATTTTGATTTATTCCCATAAAAAAAGAATAGTTCGCCAACGATGTTTTCGATGCTGCAGCATACTTCTCTTCAAGTAACTCCAGGGTGAGTGTGTTCGGAATCGTATTCGGCATTTCCATAAATGAAGTTATTCCTCCCGCCACCGCTGCTTTAGATTCAGAATAAATAGTGCCTTTGTGAGTTAATCCTGGTTCGCGAAAATGTACTTGATCATCAATTATTCCGGGTAATAAATAAAGCCCTTCGGCATTAATTTCTCTATAAGAACTCAAATTTGATAAGTCAATTCCTAAGCCTATTTTTTCAATTCGTTCGTTTGACAACAGAATGTCGGTAACAATAATTTCCCCTTCATTTACAACAGTAGCTTTCCGAATGATTGTTTTCATGTGTTATTTCTTTATTGCTCTTTGTAAACGGTCATTTAAGGTTTTGCCCAAGCCTTCATTTGGAAACTTTTCCGCAATAATGACATCTAAGTCACTTTTGTCTAAACGATGTAATGCAGCATATAATTTTCTTGCGGCTTCTTTTAAATCTCCATTTTCAGACAGTACTTCTTGAATTATATTTTTTTCAATTAAAATTTCATTTTTAAAAAGTAACAATCCTATTTTTCTTCCTTGAAAAGATTTTAGTAATTCAGGGACATTATTTGTAAGAAAAGTATTGGTAATTGGCGCATAATGTCGGGAAAGCATACCAGGGGAATTGGGTTTACTATCGTTATTTACCGAGATTATGAGCTTTCCAACGATTTTTTCTATTTCCTCTATTGAAATAGAACCATGCCTATACAAAACGGGTTGATTATCTTCAAATCCAATAATGGTTGATTCTACTCCTCTTGCACATTCGCCACCTTCTAAAATAAGATCCAGTTTACCTTCAAAATAATTTGAAACGTGCGTTGCGCTTGTAGGACTAATAGATCCAAAAGGATTTGCGCTTGGCGCCGCTAAAGGGAAATCAAGTTGTTCTAAAAGAGCTAATGCTATCGGGTGATTTGGGACTCTTATGGCAACAGTATCTTTTCCTGCTGTAACTAAATCTGAAATGTGGGGTTGTTTTTTCAGTACTAATGTTAAAGGGCCTGGCCAAAACTCTTCAGCAAGTCTCAATGCTATTTCAGGAATGTCGCTTGCAATTGTGTTTAAGGATGAAGCTGACTTAATATGTACGATTAACGGGTTATAATAAGGTCTTTTTTTAAGAGTAAATATTTTTTTTAAGGCGGTTTCACAATAGGCATTTCCTGCCAAACCATAAACAGTTTCAGTAGGAATGGCAATTATTTCGTCATTTATTAGATATTCTTTGGCCTTGTTTAAATTAGTTGTTATCAAAATATATGGTTAAGGATTACAAATGTCGCAATATGTAGGGTCTTCGAAATATTTATTATTTGGATACTTTTCTTCTTTTGAATAAGAACATTTTTGGCAGGTATGGGTGTAGCTAAGTGTTGAACGAGTTGGAAAATGACATAATTCACAAGGGAGCCCTTGTTTTGCAGTTGTTATTCCGAAGCCAGGGGTATTGCAACTTGGACAAAGTGTATTTATTTTATTCGCTAATTTGATGGCGGCAGTTTCTATAACTGTCATTCGGGTTGGATTGTACATTGCCCTCATGTCGGTTTCTACATAAGCGCTTCCGTATAATTTGGCGAAATGATTGTACGCCTCAACTAGTTTATTTTCGTTTGTAATTCCCTTTTCAATTTCACTAAAATCAGTGTCTGTTTTTCTAATGATTAAACCATGGGATGGGAATTTAACCTTTTCTGCAAACTCGCCTAACTCCTTTTTGCTAGTTATTACAGAACCATTAAAATTGGTCTCTAGACTTAATTCTCTAACAATGATTTCCAAATTGTTTTTCTTGTCAATGAATAACAAAAATTCATCATCGGCATGAGCAAAAAAAATAGAGGGATGCGCTCCAAAAGAACCTTCACTTGCTATTGCCATATCGCAATTTGCTAATTCCATCGCCAATAAGCATTTATTTCTAGCAGTTGTTATGGGATCGTCTTTTCTTTCAACTTCTCCAGTAAAGGTTCCGAGTTTATCAGTGTCAAGATTTACAGGTACAAAGCATTTTACACCTAATTCCCTTTCTAATATTGGTGCAATCACTTTTTCTTTATTGTGTTTAGTTGCAATTACCAAATATCTTCCTTCAAACATATTATATTTTAGATTTTGATAGTTGTATCTTTACTTCTGACGTTATTTTTAAAGTTTCATTATTTTGTTTTGCAATATCAATTAATTCAGATATTATAATCATGCTTTTCTTTAATTCTAGAATTCTATTTACAGCATTAATGTCCTCTTTGCCAAAACGTTCCTCAGAGCTGAATTTTTTATTTTGATGAAATTGTATTTTACCTAAAAAAACATTCATTAATATCTCTCGTGCTTCATCGGGAGAAAAATTACCTTCAATTAGTTTCAATTCTTTTATATTTTTCATTTTATTCTTTTATTGATTAGACAATTTTCTGAGTATTAATGTTCCAATAATTATTGAAAAGGCTATAATTAATCCACAAGTAATAACATCTCTTAAAAAAAATGACAGTACTAAAAAGAGCGCCATTATTACTATTCCTATACAAATTATAATGTTCTTCATTTACAAGTATTGTTTAATGTTTATTTCAAAATCAATCAAACCGCTTCCGTTTTTGCTATTATTTTATTTCGTATTTGAAATAGCTTCTTTTACGACTGTTGTTTTTATCATTTTAATGTTTTCTATAATTAATGGTGCAAAATTGAGAATTCTAATTCATAAATTTTCATTTATCTTTGTAATGTAATCCATTAAAATTTTTTATGAACTATACTCTAAATCAATTGCAAATATTTGTAAAAATCGTTCAAACTCAAAGTGTAACTAAAGCATCGGAAGAATTGCATCTCACCCAGCCTGCAGTTTCTATTCAACTAAAAAACTTTCAAGAACAATTTGAAATACCATTAACCGAAGTGATTGGTAGAAAAATATACATAACAGATTTTGGATACGAAATTGCAGAAGCAGCCGAAAATATTCTCAATCAAGTATATGCTATCAATTATAAAACTCTTGCTCATAAAGGACAATTAACGGGTCGCCTAAAAATTTCAGTAGTGTCAACTGGTAAATATATTATGCCCTATTTTCTTGCTGATTTTATGAAACAAAATTCGGGTGTAGAATTATTAATGGATGTTACCAATAAAAATAAAGTAGTGGAGAGTTTGGTGAATAATGAAGTGGATTTCGCACTTGTTTCAATCCTTCCCAC
>Ga0114974_10001388_pt1 | contig 19204 bp, 20 predicted proteins | sample S_130206_EF_Meta_FD_87318 | JGI IMG/M metagenome (GOLD analysis project Ga0114974, IMG submission 87318) | Freshwater microbial communities from Lake Simoncouche, Canada to study carbon cycling - S_130206_EF_MetaG | ecosystem: Environmental > Aquatic > Freshwater > Lake | place: Lake... | reverse complement strand
TGCTGAGGATCGCGCAGACGCAGAGAAGGCGCTGCTTGAGAACTCCGACAATGGTGTGTGGTACGTCAAGGTTGACGCAATTGAAGTTCCTTTGCCTTGGCCTAACTACAACAAGGTACGCGCGAAGTCTGGTAGCACCGTCGCGGCAGAGATCGCTCGTCGCTGTGAGGAAGACGGTTACGACACGGCTCACGTTATTGACTACGAGAAGACTCACGCCAATCGTCCCGCAGTGCTAGAGGCACTAGAGGCTCTTGGCAAGCGCACTGCTGACGAAGTAGAAGCAGCAGAAGCACTGACGGTACAGGTAGTCTGATGATTGGCGTTCCCGTCCAAGCACACGGAGAGGAAACGCTAGATTACGTTGCGCCCGGAGAAGAAAGCACGATCAAGTGGTACTTGAACGAAGAGGGTTTTGATCGTATCCGGGCTGGAATGGTTTGTCCTAATTGTCTTGAACCATTCCCAGCGCGTCTAGGTGTTGCCAATACGTCTGCTTGGCGGGAACACGCCCACCTGTACTCCAAGATTCGCACAAAGGATGAACTCTTGACGCTTGTTGCGCAGGAGCGTTGTCCTGTTTGTAGCACTGAGGTGTCTCACGAGATGCTTAACTTGACGCATCGTGGTGCTGATCCGTTTGATCCGACGCGGATGGGTGGCTCTAACTAATGAGTACGTTCGCAGAACTTAAAGATCGTGCGCAGAACATGGCACTCACGGAAGACGCGACGACGGCTGGCGCAATGGTCAACGACGTATACCGCGACATCGTTGTTCAGGCTCAACTTAAGTGTACAACCGTCGATAGGGCGCTTACTTATGGCGACAACCTCTACACGCTCAGTAGCGAGTTTGGGCTTACTGATCTTGGACAGGTTCAATACATTATGTACAAGCCGAGCGGGGAAAGCCAAGGCTATGTGTTGGAGCCTTCTGATTTGGAAACCGTTTTGCAGTTGTCTTCGACAAGCCCTACGGGTTATGTCCACAAGTATGCGTTTCAGGGTCTTGACAATCTCTACCTGTGGCCCGCTCCACAGACGGGGACAAGGCAAACCGGCACAAACGCAACTTTGGCTTACAATAATTTGACGATTAGTTCAAGCCCATTGGCTAATAATGCTCTTGCGACAGGTTCGTTTAGTTCTGGTGGCACGGGTATTCAAAACATTGCAACAACAACGCCTCATGGCTTTAGTGTCGGAACGTCTGTCTACTTTGTATACCCCACCTCAAGCAGCGTTTTTGCGTATTCTGGGCAAACGTATACCGTTACGGCAATAGTCTCTGCTAACACCTTTAGCATTGCAAGTTCAAACGTTATTGTTGCCGCAACATCGGGCGGCTTTGTTGGGCCTGCTGGAGTCACTCGTTTTGTTCAACGTATTGGTCTTTATTCTGGCGTATACACTCTCATCACAACTGCTGGTTCGTCACTTTCTCATTCTACTTCTACTAACGTTGACAGTTGGACTGGAGCGATTGACCTTTTGTCATCGTACGACACACTTCAGGTTTACTACTCGCAAGAACCAACAGCCCTATCTGCCGACGGCGACATCCCCGTAAGCATCCCAACACAATGGCACCACCTTATCAGCGTGGGGGCCGCAGCGCGCCTAAGCGACGCAGTAGGCGAAGACGTAAGCCTATCCAACAGCATCCAAGCCCGATACGACGTACTCTTTAACGGATTTATGAAATGGGTCAAGAATCGTCAAGGACGCGGCACTCAGATCATGCAGAGTGGGTACATTCGTAGCGCAGGATTCCCCAATCATAATCGGAGCGCGTACTACTCGTCCACGGGCAACGACTAATGAGCGGGCCGGGTCGCTGGATCGAATACTCCGACTTTTCTGGTGGAGAAAGAAGCGACATTAGCGCAAGCCTGATTCCCGATAATGGCTTGTTGTACGCAGAGAATGTTTACACGGATAAGTCTGGTCGTCTTGCTAAAAGAAAGGCTATCCGGTCTTTTCTTCAAAATGCGAACTCTAATTATTATGATTCGCTAGGAACATCAGACGACTCTGAGAACCCTGCACTTCAGCGTGGGTATGCTTCGCGTTTCTCTTCTAATAAGATCATTCTTGACTCGTTTGGCATTGGAGTAAGCGGTGGTGGCGCTCTGGATTCTGGCGTTGTTTCTACAACGGCTGATTTTGGGGCTTATTCCGCAGGCGTACCCGGAGAAGCGTTTAACACGTTTGGTATATGCGGATTTCCGGTTTCAGAAAACGCCACGTCGCTTGGTACAACGTATAACGCGCTTCCCGTTGTTTGGGCTGGTGGTGCGCGCGCAAACGTAGGAGAATACACTACAACTGCGGCGGGAACGGCAACATTTAAGGCCGGAGATTCTAAAGTCCAGTTTTCAACGCTTGCTTTTTATAACGCATTCAAGGCAGCGAACATGGCTGGACAATTCTTCTACTCCACAGTCGGCGCAGGCACAAACCAGTACGAGTATGTAGGGAAAATCGTCTCACAGGACGATGTGAACTATACGATCACTGTAACGCCAACTCCTAAGAATGCTTTTGTGGGAACGTACTATTCGCGTTCAACAACATTCGGCATGGGTGGAGCAAACTTTGAAACTGGTGGTGGCGCGAGGCCAATGGGCGCTAATGCTGGCGTTATCCATCAGAACCGCGTAGTAGTGGCTACTCAGGGTGTAAGTAACTATGTTTCGCTGTCTGCGTACACTCCGCCAACATTCTCTAAAGTTGACGCTAGGGCGAATACGATTATGTGGAGCGCAATCACTGGCGAAGGCGCAACGGCAGTAAACACGAAGTCTGACGGTATGCTTGGGATGCTTTACGCTGGGTGGCCCAAGAGTCAGACGCTCACTCTTGATACCGCTGGCATTACGGGGCTTGTTAGCCTTGATGCAAACAACTTGATGGTTCTGTGCGTAGATAAGATTCTAATGTTAAGCGGTACGCTCGGTACTGTCCTCCCCAATGCGTCTGTTAATACGAACTCTATTAACATTCGTACCCTTTCTACAAACATTGGTTGCGCATACCCCAAAACTATTCAGAAAACACCAAAGGGAATTATCTTCTCTGACCTTAACGCGGTGTACCTGACCGATGGATCAAACTTCATCAACTTGATGGAAGACAAAATCCAGTTCTCTTACGGATACTTTTCTTCCAGCGTTGGAATCTACGGACCCGACTTCCCCTGCGGCTCGGCGGTCCTCATTAATAATTATTACGTCCTATTTACGAAGTATGGCCTCGGGTGGATGTGTGACATTTCAAATAATTATTCTTGGACAAGGATAACGGCATCTAGCGGAACACTAATGACGTGGGCTTGTGGCATTGGCGACCCCAGTGGTAGTGGACAAGTCTATGCGCCAAGGTTTAATGTTGATCCCGCAAATCCGGGGGCTGCTACTGGGTCGAAGATTTGTCGTCTAGAGACAATGGTGCTTCCTGACGCTCCCGTGTCCTCGCCGACTCCTAATGGTTATACGTCGCTGTGTGATCCCGACACTACTGCTCGTGTGAATGCGCACTTTACAACAAAGTCGTATACGTTTGGTTCGTCTGCTATGAAGCGTTTTCAGAAAATGGTATTTACTGGTGCTTGTACAGCGCCTAATACGATAGTTGGATTTAAGAGTGGACTTGACCCGGATCAGTTTGTCACTAACGGATCGTTTTATCTTGGAAACGTCTTCTATAATGGTCAGCCTTCCACTCTCAGGGACCTAAAGGGGACTAGCCCCCCGGCCTTGGTGACAGGGAAGATAACTAACGTTGGTTTGGCGATAGATTTCCAAACAGCATTTGGCGCGTCTACTCCGTCAGACGACTTTTGGGTTGACAAGATTTCGTTTAACTACACTCCCGCAAGGCAGGGCAGGACGCAGCGATAATGGCTCTTGACAATAGCAATATTGAAACGACAAGAGTTGCCCTAAGCGCCGCTGGTCCAATCCCGAACGCTGTTCTATACAATAACGCGAAGGATCTTGCCGCCGCGATGGTGGCAGCAGGCGTCACGTTTGGTGGTGGTGGTGGTGGCGTCCCCGTAGGAACAATCCTTCACACGGGCCAAAGCGTTATACCAGCAGGGTTCCTTGACTGTGACGGGTCTAGCCAGTTGCGGAGCCTATACCCAGACTTGTTTGACGCTATCGGGACGACGTACGGACCGGGTGCCGTACCGGGTACGACGTTTGCTCTTCCGACTGTTACAGGTACTTACGGTAATTTTGTTATCTGTGCAGACGTTGCAGCCATTGTTGTAGAAACCCAATCCCTCATTGGCGCTCCCATCGGTACGCTACTGCTTTACGCTGTCAGTCCCTATCCGACTGGCTGGTTGCGCGCTGACGGGACTGCTATTAGTCGCACGACGTACGCAGACTTGTTTGCCATTCTTGGGACGACGTATGGTGTGGGTGATGGTAGTACGACGTTTAACTTGCCGAACCTTTTGTCTAGTGGCTCGCCTAGTCCTGTTTATATTATTAAGGCGATTCTTAGTGGGAGTGTTGAGCCGTCTACTGTTGCTCATGCTTCGTCGCATATTCGTGCTGGCACGGATGTCATTGATGGGGATCGGGTGCAGGTTGATTATGTTCCGTCTGCGTATACTCGCAACGCTGCGGCTACTGGCGCTGGCGCGGTTACTGATCTTACTGCTCATCTTGCTGGGATTGACACGGATAAGTTGCGTGTTGGCGCTACCGCTGGCGGTGATCTTACGGGAACATATCCCAACCCGACGATTACAAACATCACTAACGCGCCTATTCATAACAGTAATACGACTCTAAGTCTTCAAACGTCTAGCACAGAGCGCATGAAAATTGACGCTAGTGGTCGGGTTACGTTGCCCTATCAGCCTCGTTTTTATGCCCTACAAACAAGCATTCTTGGCGTTCAGGGGGCTAACACAAAAATTACTTTCGGAACCGCAAACGTCAATACGGGCAGTCACTACTCTACTAGCACTGGTTTGTTTACCGCCCCCGTGACGGGAACATATTATTTTGTGTGCGGCTTTCAAAAACGTAATGCTGGCATTCTCCAAGTTTATTGGTATCTAAATGGAGCAAGCATTGGGCGCGCAATCTACTCTGACCTCGCTGGAGATAGTCCTAGGCCCCACATGCACTTAATGTATAACCTTACGGCGGGAGATACAATGAGTATTTATTACAACCTAACTGCTGGAGACGTTTATGCGGGCAGCGAGCCGTTTACTTATTTTAGTGGCTGGCTTTTAGGCTAAGGAGGCGTTATGAGTATTTTTGGTGCAGGACACGAAGTAGTAACAAGCACAACACGACCAGCCTCCCCAACCATAGGCCAAATCATCTTCGAAACAGACACACTCTCGTACCGCTGGTATAACGGCACCTCGTGGGAAGGCGTTACGCCAATCGGAACCATTCAACCATTCGCCGGAACAACCGCCCCTAGCGGATGGAAATTCTGCGACGGTGGTGCCGGGACGGGTGCTGGCACTGGAACGCTTAACGGTTCTGCGGGACAACCATTTTCTGATCTATGGCTTGCAATCGGCAATACCTATAATGTTGCTGGAGTGCGAGCCGCATTCTATTTGCCTGACATGCGCGGACGCGCCCCAGTAGGTAAGGGCGCTAACGCTGCGGTAAGTGCGCTCAATAACAGCGACTTGCTTGCCGACGCATCGCGTAACCCCAACCATTCGCATACCATTGCGCACACCCATCCGATGCCCCACACACACAACATGGGGAACCATACGCACGGTGAGGGCAGCCAGTATGCGCGTATCGTGTTTGGTGGAAACATTTACTATGCAAACGTTGGTGGTGGTGGTTCGTGGGGGACAACCGTTTATGGTGGCGTTCAAACCATCGGTGGTAACGCGGGTACGCTGAGTGGCGGCCTAACGGTCGGTGGTAGCACTGGTGGCCCTAGTACAAACACTACGGATGGTGTTAATACTGCGAACACGAGTGGTTCTGACACTGCTAACAGTGGGTCTGCTGTTCAACCATTCCTTGTCACTAACTACATCATTAAGATTTAGGATAATAATGACTGACTTCCCAATTGAGAATCAAGAAACATTCGACCACGGCTCGTACCAAGCAGAACGCGCGGTCGCATACCCGCCTATTGGTGACCAGTTGGACGACTTGTATCATGCAGGCGTGTTTTCTACGGATATGAGTGCGCTTATCAAAGCCGTTAAAGACAAGTTTCCGAAGGATTAACCATGACTACAGCATTCTCTGGACTAGGACAAACTACTGGTACCGCTGCGGAGCGTGTCGCGCTTGTTTCGCCACAGGTGGGTCAACTCTTTTTTGAGACTGATACTACGTTGTTTAAGGTGTGGACTGGTTCAACGTGGATTACTACGCTAATTCCTCTTGCGGCTGGCGGTGATCTTGCCGGGACTTATCCAAACCCGACGCTTGCCCCGATAATCCCTACAAACATAAAAATACAAAACGCTGCTCCAACAATTACTATTAGCGAATCGGTAGGAACCGCATTTGCAACGCTGGAATTAACAGATCGAAATACTCCGATAGCCTCAGAAGGGACGCAGTTACGGTACGACTCGTCTACGGGTAACTCGTATCTGCGGTCTACATATTCTGCGGGTAATCTATATCTTGGGTCTGGGTCATCGTCGGCAAGTCAAGTTTCTATTGATTCGTCAGGACGAGTAACTAACGCTTCTCAACCTGTTTTTTCTGCTGCGGGAGCAACTACCCGAAGTGCGCCTAACGATCTAAGCGCGTGGGGGCAAGTTCCAGTAAACGTCGGGTCAAGTTTTAATGCAGGTAACGGGAGATTTACAGCGCCAATAGCGGGTAGATACTTTTTTACTGCTGCTGGATTTGCGGAAACTGGCTTCCCTGCGCCTACAGAGTTTTTGTTTTATATTAATGGGGGTGCGGCGTATGGTTCGCAGTATCGTGGCTATACGGATCGTGGCGGCTATAGCGCGGTCAGTTCTATATCTGCCGTGTTCCCGCTTGCTGCTAGTGATTATGTAACTTGTCGCGTAACATCGCAGGGATTTCACGGCAATGCTGCAACAAACTTTACAGGCTTTCTTTTTTCATAGGAGAATTATGACTACTTTTACAATTACACTTACAGACACAGAGTTAAAGGTACTGTCTTACGTTATGGCTGATCCGCAAGAGTGGACTCAGAACGCGATTAGTGAACGCGCTCGTATCGCAAGCGAAGAACTCGTTGCGCGAGAAACTGCGCGGATGCTTGCCGACCCAAACATCACAACGATTCCTGCTACGGCTGAAGAGATCATTATGGCAGCAGAACCGTACGTTGCACCAGAAGCACCAGTCATGCCAGAGTAGTGGCTGGTACAATAAGCATGATGAATCCGAACAAACTCTTAAGCATGAATAATGCGCAACGCACAAACTTTCAAACCGCCATGCCGCGCATTGCCACGAGTCCGGGACAAGAGCGTCAGGTTAAGCCGCGTAGCGCGAATCGTGGGAAGGCTGATCCTGCGGCTGCACTTAAGAGACTATCGGCTTTTAAACCGTAGCCTTCTTGTGTACAATGAACTAAACGATTCTTCTTCCACTGTTCGGAGAGTGTAATGGCTGGTCCCCCGCGAAAAGATTATGGCAAGACTACAGCCACTCCGTTTAATAAGAGTGGTATTTTTGCTGGTGGTTCTACTACTTCTGGTACTAGCAAGACGCGCGAGAAGGGGCCTATGGGTCAGCGTGAGCGGATGGGGTATCTTGCTGAGGCTGCTAAGAGTAAGACGTTTCGTGGTGGTGTGGGTGGTTCGGGTACTTCTCCTAAGAGTGGGATGTATGGTTCGGGTAAGGATCGTAAGTATGTGGATGTTCCTGAGCCGAATAAGGATTCGCGTAAGGGTGCTGAGGCGTTTAAGGGTGGACCTACTGGGTCTGGCACTATGACTGCTGCCGATAAGAAGCGTGATGCTGGTAAGGGTGGTTCGCATTCGTCTGGTTCGGGTAGTTCTGCTACTGCTGCTCCGGGGTCGTTGAATTATTTTATGCAGAAGACTGGTGCGGATGGTAGGGGTAATGCGAAGAATCGTGCGTATACGTTGTATAAGCGCGCGCAGCAGAATAAGCGCCGCAATGGTGCATAGTGGCTGTTAAGGCTCCTGCTCCGAAGGCTGCTCCTAAGCCTCCTGCTCCTGTTGTTAAGGCTCCGCCTAAGCCTGCCGCTCCTGTCGCTCCCGTTGTGAAGGCTCCGCCTAAGCCGGTTGCTCCGGTTGTTAAGGCTCCTGCTCCCAAGGTTGTTGCGCCTGCTCCTGTTGTTCGTACTCCTGCGGGTAAGCCGGTGGCGAAGCCCGGTGCCGTGTTGAAGCCGGGTGCCAAGCCGGGTGCCAAGCCGGGTGGAGTTGTTAAGCCTCCTGCTGTTAAGCCCGGTGCAAAGCCGGGCGCGAAGCCCGGAGCAAAGCCCGGAGCAAAGCCCGGAGCCAAGCCCGCTGGAGGATTTAACGCTGGCGAAACAACTGGGACCATAAACGAAGACACAGGAGCCGCCCCAGACGCCACGCCCGATCCTGTTGTCGATCCAACCAAGACAATTGCTGGCGACGTACAACTCGGCGATGCCGCGCTTGGGCAAGACCTAATTGATTCCAACACGTCGCTAGGGTTTGGGTACGGCAATGCGGCTGGCACTGGATATGCTGGCGTAAGCGATATTTTTGGTGCGCCGGGAGCGAAGCCGGGTGCTGGGCTAGGGTTACGCGACGCGCTTGGGCGCGAGATTAGTGCTGATCCGACTAAGGCTTCTGAACTTCTGGGAACTGACGCTTATTCTCCTGATGGTGCTGCGCAGAACATTGCTGGTACGCAACTGGGTGCGACGATTACGGATGCGCGTAGGAGTGCGGCGAATGCTGCGGAGATGCGTTCTGCTAGTGGCGCTCTTCAGGGTGGGACGGTTAATGCTGCGGAGACTGGTCGCAAGATGCAGAATTCTGCTGATGTTAATGCGCTTCTTGGTAAGTTTGCTTCTGCTATTGGTGGTATTGGTAAGAAGCGTCTTGAGAATATTACTGGTAGTCAGACTGATCGGTCTGGGGATACGGCTGGTTATGCGGGCGCTCCGACTCTGCCTGTTAAGCCGCAGGCGAAGCCGGTTGCGAAGCCAAAGGCAAAGCCGGTTGCGAAGCCAAAGGCGAAGGCTCCCGCGAAGCCCGGTGCCAAGCCCGGTGCCAAGCCGGGAGCAAAACCGAAGCCGAAGCCCAAGCCTAAAGCGGGAGCGCGATAATTATGGCTATTAAGAATGCAACTGTCTTTTCCCCCAAGCCCAAGCCGAAGGCGAAGGCTCCCGCGACTACTTTGCCGGGTAAATCTTCGTCGGGGCAGAATACTCTAAAGCCCAAGCCGAAGGCGAAGGCTCCCGCGACCACTTTACCGGGTAAATCTTCGTCGGGGCAGAATACTCTAAAGCCCAAGGCGGAGGCAAAGCCAAAGGCTAAAGCAAAGCCAAAAGCCGGAGCATCCACAAACTCCAACAAGACTCCTGTTGTTGGACCGTACGATAAGGCGTACCTGACTCAGCGTCAGAAAGACAAGAGGGCTGTTACTGATGCGACCGCGATGACGCTTTCTGCTGCTGACATTAATCGGCAGTACGAGGCTGAGACGAAGGGCGCTGAGGCTTTGAACACTGGGTATGCGAGCGCGATTGCCGCACAGCAGGCCGCGAATGCTCAGGCGATGGGTACCATTCAGGGCGCTGCTGGTCAGGGTGTTGGCAGTGCGCTTCTTACTGGTGCTGCTGCTAGTGATGCGCTTGGTGGTGAGGGCGCTGCGCTTGCGTCTGGTGCGTATTCGGCGAACGTGTTGAAGGATATTTTTGGGCGTAAGAATGAGGCTCAGACTAATCGTACGATTGATTACAAGGCTAATCTTGGTAAGCAGCGCGCTCTTCAGGATACGAAGGAAGAGGAGAAGAATGCTGCGCGTATGGAGAATGCCGCTTCTCAGGCTGCTTACAATTACAAGTATAAAGAGGCAGATCGGGCGCAGCGCAATAGTGATCGTACTTATAATCTTGCTCTTGATAGGTTTAATCTTGCTGTTCAGAAGGCTGCCAAGGATTCGTCGGGTAGCATTAAGAACATTGGTAGTTTCATTGATAACTTTGTCAAGACTGCTGCTAAGGGTGGCGGCTCTAAGGCTAGTGGTCCTTATTTTGGCGAGGCAACGTATACAGACAGCGCTGGCAAGGTCCACACTGTCCCTGTTAAGGATGTCCCGTTTAATCCTGCCAATAAGACAAAGGCGCAGCGAGATGCGTTCTGGTCGAAGTACCTTACGGGTCAGGGCTACGATGTCTTCACCATTGGCCCCCGCAACGTTAATCGCGGTAACACGTCAGAAGACACAGCGCAGTATCTATTTGAGGGATTGACTGGTCCGGGGTATAACCTTACTCCACAGGAAGCGTACACCGCGATCCTTAAGAGTGTGTGGGGTTCTCAGAACGCTGCTGTTGCCGGTAGAGTTTACGATTCTTATGGATCGTAGTCATGCCCCGCGTCCCAACTAGCGGCCCCGGCAGTGCTAAGGCTAAGGCTGTAGCCGCTAAGTTCAAGGCAAGTGGTCCGGGTCGTCCTGCTCCGATTAAGAAGCAGCCGCTTCCTGCGTATGGCCCGTACAAGTTGCCGCTTACTGATACTGAGAAGCGCATTGTTATTAACAAGCGTACGCCTAAGTATGTGGATACCCCTCGTGGTCGTATCGCTACGGGTGGTGGTGGTGTCGGGTTCTTTACGAAGGGCGATAAGACTCCGATCATGGCGCGTGTTGCGCAGCGAGCGTTGGCGCGTCAGAGTGGTATTGAGGAGTCTGCTGCGACTCGCGCTCTTGCTGCTAGGTCTGCACCTAAGCCTGTTCAGCAAATTGCCAAGCGTCCTGACGAGTCTGGCCTCAAGGGTTTCTATGACGAGCATGTTCTTCCCGTTGTGGGCCGCGCGTTTGCGGACTTTTACGATACGACTAAAGATACTTATGGTACAAACATCCTGTTGGCACCTATCGTTAATCCAGTTGTGTATGGCGCAAAGGCCGTTGATACGGTAGCGGAGAGGGTCGGGATTGATACTAATGCCGAGAAGAGGGTTAATGCTAATTTCGACACTTACGCGCAGGATATTGTTGGTGGTGCGTTTGGTATTGCTAAGACGAAGGGTTGGGACAATGCTCGTCCGTATGTTGTCCCTGCGATTGATAAGGCTTCGGAGATTGTAAAGGCCAGTAAGTCTGCTACCCAGAATGCCGTTACGGATTCTGCGGATTGGACTGATAAGAAACTGGTTGGCAATGTTGTTTACGATTGGTCTAAGAAGAATGCTGCGGTTCCGGCAAGGGACTTTGTTGCCGACACTTACGAGTATTTGTTTAATCCGGGTTTGACTAAACGTATTGATTCGCTTTCGCAGGCTGATCGTGACGTTCTTTATCGTTCAAACGATATGTCGAATCGTGATCCAAACGCTACTTCGACTGCTTATAGTGACGCTGACCGTCAACGACTAATCTTTCTAGCAACGGGTCAGTCTAATAATCCGCTCTGGAAGGATTATGATTCTGGCTTTACGGCTGAAGAGTTGTCGAAGATGACGGATTATGAACTCATTAATGCTGCGACTGGCGCGCACTCTAACCAGATGCAGCGGACGTGGAATGCGGCTCAAAACGATTTTAAGAAGATTGGCGCTATGGCTGCTGGGGTTCAGCAGTTGGGTAAAGTTATTGAAGAGTCCCAGAAGAATGGTGATTATCGTGGGCTTGGTTACATGGCTGAGTATCTTGCGACTCAGGCCGGGTATAATGTTTATGCGCTACATCAGGCGGGGGCTTACGCTGGCACTGGTGGGCTTGCGGGGGACTATAAGCCGCTTGTAAGGGCTTTGCAGACGGAGCCTATCCTTACTACTCTGGATGCTGCGGCGACCGCTACGGTGTACGGTAAGGCCGCTACGGTTGCGCTTAAGACTGGTGGCGCGTTGACTAAGGCTGGCGCTATTGCTAGTCGCGTTCCGGGTGCTGCTCGTGCTGGTTCGCGTATCGCTACCGCTGCCGAGCGTGCTGCTTATCGGATGGAGGGGGCTGCGTCTGGCATTGGGCCGGAGGCTCGCGTCCCGACTACGCTGGGTGGTCCGCTTCGTGCGGCTGCTGCGGCTGGTCGTGGTGCGCGTAGGATTGCGGACACAGAGGTTGTTGTTGCGAACAACCCAGTCTTTACGAGGCTGCGCGAAAACACTGAAGGCGTAGATCCCAGTTCGGCGCAGGGTACTGTGTATCTTCCCGGCACGAGTTTCTTTAGTAAGAGTAGGGCTATTATTCGTAAGAAGGTTTACGAGCAGGACAATGCCGTTGGTCAAGTCATTCGTGACATAAGTCGCAAAGCGGACGCGGCGAAGGAACGTGCGCTGATCTCGCATGTTGCTAACGTTATGGGTTCGCAGCGCGCTCAGGTTTACGTCAGGGCTTTCCAGCGTCTAGTTAAGCAAGACCCTGTTGTTGCGCAGCGCGCATTGTTTGATCTTCAGGGCTTGGACATGCTTGATCTTCCTGAGTCTCTCGTGAGCGCGTTGGGTACTGCTGGTGGTGCGGGGAAACTAATCATTGGTCCGGCTGAAGAGTTGGCTCGGTTGCAGCGCGTGTTGGATGGAGAGTTGTGGGTTCGTCGGGGTGTGGGTGATAACCCTGACGAGTTTAGGTACACCACTGACGACATTAGTGACACTGGTTTCCAGCAGGTGCTTACTGCTGCGGAAGCGGAGAAGCGTGGCATTACGGACGAGTCGCTTTATGTGCGTCTTAGCCCCGACGAGACGAGCAACCTTGAGGGCAACATGGCTAGTTTGGCTCGCATCGCGGAGGCTGATCCTGAGAAGGTTCGTCAGGCGAAAGAGTTTCTTTCTGTTGCTATTGAGGGTGCGCGTCGTGGGCGTGGTGAGCCTGCCTCTAGTATTGAGGACTTGGCGGCTGCTGATGAACTCGCTAACATTGAAGCCCTTGCCACGATGGGGAAGACTGGTGATAGGCGGGTTGAGGATTTGCCGGGGAACCTTGGCGACGACTTGGGCATACCAGAGGCGGCTGGTGCTTCTCGGCGACAGAGGGCAACGCCAGCAACGGAGGACGCAGAGGCTACGCAAGACTTGTCCTTGTTGGCGCGTGTGCAAGACCCGACGGTTGCGCGCCTACTTGCTGGCGACCTTGCTGTTGAATTGCGCAAGAAGATTGTGGATATTCTTTCGGGCGCTCGTGTCCGTACTGAGGCTAGGGCTGGGCGTTTGGCTGAAGTTTCTGCGAATGCTAGGCGCGCGGCGGAGGATGCTGCTGCTGAACTTCGCGTTGCTGAGAGAGAGTTGGCTGCGCTTGAGGACGACTTGGCTAAGGCTCGTACTGCCAAGCCGAAGGGACCAAAGGCTATTGCTGCGAATAAAACTAAGGTCAGAAGTTTGAGTGGTAAAGTTACCGCGCGTAAGAAGAAGATACTCATTCTTAGGGCTAAGTCTGAGCGGCTCGGTACGGTCGATGAGAACGTTGCTACTCGCGCCGACGCTGCCCGCGCAGAAGCAGACACAATTGCTGAAGCGCAAGGAAAGATTGATGCGTATGTGGAGTCCGCGTTGCGGGATCTTATTGAGGCTGGCGACATCCCCGGTGGCGGCAGGGTCTTCTTCCCAACAGAGCGGACTCCCGAGGGCGCTAAGATGGCTTACGATCCGACGAAGGCGCTCGCTGGTCGTGGCGGGAAGCGCGACCTTCTTGACGTACACACAGCACAGATAGCACTCGTTGGTAGTGCGAAACAAATCTCTGAGTTTGGTTCCGCGCTGGCTCAAAACTTGCGGCTACCAATGATGGCGCTCCAGATCGTTACTCGCCTTAACGCCTACCTTATGCGCACAGGCGTCGTTATCGAAATGTCTAAGACAAGGGCAGGGTTCGCTAAACAACTCGCGTCCATTACCGAACTACAAAGACTGTATGGCGGCACGAGTGATGACTTCAGGATCATTGTTATAGATGAGAAGACTGGGTTCTTGGGCGAGCGTCTTCTTAAGGATCTTGAGGGAGAGTCTCTTGACAAGGTTGCGGCTACTGGTGTTGAGGGAATAGAGATTGGTGAGGCGCGGATTGGTCAGATCATTGACGAGGCCATTCGCACTAACGCTCTTGATGCGTTTGATTTTGACACGATGAAGGGTAAGCGCATTGTCATTGTTGAAACAAGTAGGCTTAATAAGTTGAATCAGGAGATTGCGCGAGCCGCTCAGGGGCCGTCACTCCTTGAGAAACTAAGCCGCAAGTGGGTGCGCATTACTCTTAACACGCTGCCGCGTACAGCGTTTACTAACATCGTTGGCTCTGCTGTTCTTGCCGGGTTGGGTGGCACTGGCTTGCGTGGCTTTATTGATGCGTACAGGCTGATGAAGACTGGTGACATTCCTGCTGAAATTTCTCGTGTCGGTATGGCTGGCATTGTGGACACTCCGTTCGCCGCTCGCCTTGGAGAAGGCGGCCTCTGGGCAAGCACCGTCCAACGCTACATGGACGCGCTACAAACGGGTAACGTTGTGGGTGAGGACTTCGCTCGCATGGCAGTCTTTATCGGTTCTGTCCGCAAGTCACTAAAGAATAATCCTGCCCTTGTTGCACAGTTGGAAAAGGAACTGGCAGAAGCGGGCAGGGTGAACGCGGCGTTTGAGGACTTGTTGGCGTTCGTTGCGCGAGGCGAGTATGGCAAGGGCAAACTCGTTTCCCCAGAAGCCCTTGCTGTACGAGATAAGGCGCTCCGTAGTGCCACTGACTTTCTTGGTTCGCAGTCTGGGCTTACGTCTGCCACTAGGCGTATCACTCAGTTCGTCCCGTTCTATCATTGGTATGCGCACATCATTAAGTTGTACTTCTGGACGATGCCGCTGAACTATCCGGGTCGCACGATCTTCCTGAATACTCTTGCTCGTATCTCTGAGGATCAGCAGCGCGAGTCGGGCTTGATGGATTCGTTCTATAGTGACGCGGTGCGTGTCGGCACACAGATGGAAGGCGATAACGAGTACGCGGTTGGTCTTCGTTCTGGACTCTTGCCGTTCTCCGGGTTTGGTGGCATCGGGGCGGGCGAGTCTTCCGCTCCTTTTGTTGACTACGCTTTTGCTTCCACGTCGCCACTGATTACTACTCCTGCTGTTTTGTCTGGTGTGACTGGGGATTTTCGTCCGATGCTGAGTGCAAGCGGCGAGCGTATCCCGAACGTGTTGGCACCGGGCGGGATTGAAGCGGCAATGGCACAACTAGAACGAACCATTGCTCCGCTCGGGTTTCTTCAGCGTACGTTCTCTCCGTCGGGCAGCCTGTTTGCTTCTGCCGCTAGGGGCTTCCCTGATGTGCAGCAGCGCAAGCCGGGAGAAGAGTATGCGATTACGCCACGCGGTGTCCCCGGTCTTGGTGGGCTGCGCGGTCTTGGTGAGGCTGCGGTTGGCGGGCTTACTGGTATAAGTGTTATCAGAACTCCTGTTGCTGGTCCTGTTAAGAAGCGGCAGATTAAGGGTCGTGAGAAGTCTAAGATGCAGGAATTCAAGGACAAGAAAAAGAAAGAGCGAGAGGCAAATAAAAAGTAATGGCACTATCTAGTGGAAAACAATCCTACTTTTCTGACATCGCTCCTACCCTTGCGAAGAAAAGCAAGTTAAACATTGCGTTCCCAGAAAAGGGTAGTGGTATTTCTTCGACGCCCCTTTCGGCGTATTCCCCCGTTCCGGTAACTAATGCCGATGCTAAGGCTGGCGCTATCCAGTTTGGTGGCGGCGCTGACGGTCGCGTGTTTAACATTGGCGGCTACCCCGTTGCGACCAAGGGTGCCGTCATCGGCACACCGTTTGCAGGTACTCACACTCGCAAAAACTGGGAGTCCGACAACGCTGTTGACATTGGTGCGAAGATTGGTACGCCGATCCTTGCCACGCAGGACGGAACGATTGGGAAGGTTTACAAGAATCAGAGTGGAGAGTCTGCACTTAAGGGGATACAAGTCCACCTCAGTACGGGGGATAACGAGTGGTTCTATACGCACTTGTCGAAGATGGCTGCGGGCATGGTTCCCGGTACGCGCGTTAAGAAGGGCCAAGTCATTGGGTATAGTGGCGACGCAAACGGTGTCGGACACCTTCACATTGGCGTTAAGAATGGCGACCCGCGCGACATTCTAGGGTTGCGGTAATGACTACCTCTGACGTTGACCGATTGTATGACGCTGTTGAGAAGTTGCGTCAAGAGGTACACATGTATCGCGCCGACTTGAATGGTCGCCTCCGCAAACTAGAGATGGACAATGCGGAGTGGGAAGCGAAAGAAGAGTTGCGCGAGGCGGAGCGAAAGAACTTTTATGCTCGCGCTGCGCTGCTGGTTGCGTGTGGTAGTGTGGCGACTGCGATCATAACTACTATCATGGGGAACATGTAATGCTTTCTGAACGCCGCCTAGTTGCTGGTGACATGGTGTATGTGAACCAGTCCGCGAAGCATGGTGCTGGCGTGTTTGCTTCCACTGGTTTGCCGAAGGGTACTGTCGTTCATATCGCTCCCGTCTTGTTGTTGAAGAAGGACGACCTGAATGTTATTAACGAGACGGACGTTGCCGGGTATGTCTTCACATGGGACGAGACGCGGCTCGCGTTTGCGATGGGTGTCGGCTCGTTGTTCAATCATTCGTCTGACAATAATTGTTTCTATGAGATGTGGTCGATTGGTGATGTCGATAGTGTCTCTAACTTTTGTTACCCGTTCAATGCGTTCCGCTTTGTCACGCTGAGGGATGTCGCGCGTGGTGACGAGTTGACGATTAGTTACACGTCTGAGGATCAGCCTGATCTCTGGTTCGACGAGGTGGACTAATGAGTCAGGCTTGGACAAGGAAAGAAGGGAAGGACCCCGAAGGTGGACTTAACGCTAAGGGAAGGAAGTCGTACACCGCTGGGAAACTACAGGCTCCCGTGTCTTCGGGGCAGGCAGCGAACAGCGCGTCCCATGCTGCTCGGCGTAAGAGTTTCTGTGCGCGGATGAGTGGGATGAAGAAGAAGTTGACGGGTAAAAAGAAGGCGAACGATCCGAATAGTCGGATCAATAAAAGTTTAAGAAAGTGGGACTGCTAAATGTATAGGACACTTGCGATCACTAGCCCGCCAATGCACGGGGTAGACGTGACGTACGCACAGAAGATGCTGAACGAGTTTGGCGCTTGGGTTGGCGCTATTGATGGTGTGTTCGGAGAGTTCACTGGACGCGCTTGCTCGGAGGCTAAGTTCAAACTCGGCTACGCGAAGGCGAACATTACTCCGACGTACGGTACAGAGTTGGATCGTTTCCTTAACGGCACGAAGAAGCAGACTATCGCTATGAAGATTCGCGCGAAGCAGCGCGTAAGGAAGCAGCCACTACCTGCGACAGTCATTGGGATTGCCCGCGAGTACATCGGCACGAAGGAGTCGCCTGCCGGATCGAACCGCGTTCTCTTCTCTGACTGGTACGGGATCATCGGTCCGTGGTGCGCGATGTTCGTGACGTACTGTTTCGTAAAGGCTGGCAGCAAGGCGTTCGCGCGTGGCGAGCGGTGGGCGTACTGTCCCTTCATGCTCGCTGATGCGCGGCAGCAGAAGAACGGCTTGTCTGTCGTCCCCGCTAAAGATGCACTTAAGGGTGACATTGTTCTCTACTCGTGGAAGCGGGATGGCGTGGCGAATCACGTCGGCATTGTCCTAACCCCCGTGGATGCTAATGGTAACTTTACTGCCATCGAAGGTAACACTTCCACATCGGACGATTCTAATGGTGGCGAGGTTCAGGTTCGTTCTCGCAACATATCTAGTGTTATCGCGTTTGTGCGCGTAATCAAATAGTAATCAAACAGAACAAACTCTGGGGGTTCAATGCGCGTTATTCGTGTATCCGAAAAGTTCTCTGCTAAAGATAGTCACATTAATCTCTACCCGATTGGCGACACGCACCTCGGTGCTGTTGATGTAGACGAGGCTTCTCTTAAGCGCGACCTTGAGAAGATTGCGGAAGACCCGCGCGCTCGTATCATTTTCATGGGCGACTCGGGTGATTGCATTACGCATCGTGATCCGCGCTTCGCTGCTGGCATGTGGAGTCAACGCTACATTGAAGCGATGCACCATGAGGGTGGCGTTATCAGTGAGACGGTCGATCATGTTGTCGAACTGTTTGACCCGGTGAAGGATAAGATTTGGGCTTGGCTTTCCGGCAACCATGAGCGTACTGTGCGCAAGCATACTGATCGTGAGATTGGTAATGAGATTTGTGCGCTGCTTGGTATCCAGTCGAAGTACCTAGGCTATGGCGGGTTCGTCCGGGTGGAGTGGAAGCGAGAAAGCAGTGGCGCGCCTTCCCCCCAAGCCATAACCGTGATTGATGCTGCGCATGGTTGGCAGGCTGGTCGTCGCAGTGGCGCGAAGTTGAACCAGATGGAACTAGAACTCTCGTACACTGACGCTGACGTTATCCTTCGTGGGCATTCGCATGACCGCGTAGCACAAGTGCTACAGTCGCTACAGATTGAGCGGGCTGGTGTCCGCGAGTGGCTCCGCGTCGTCGCTCATACTGGGACGTACAAGCAGGGCTGGACGAACTGTGACTATGGTGAGACGCACGATACTTGGGAGGAGACCAAGGGTTTCCGCAAGCGTGGCGCGGCTACGAGTGGTCCGCCCGTTATCAAGATCATCCCTACCCTGACTCGTCCTACTGTCGTGCCGGGTGCCGCTACAATTAGTCCTGATGTCAACTACGAGGTGATGATCTGATGAACGTTAACCCTAAAATTTCTGCTGCTGCCGCTGCTGGTGCCGTTACGATTGTGCTGGTGTGGGCGCTAGGGCTGGTTGGCGTTGAAATGCCTCACGAGGTTGCCTCCGCCATTACCCTGATTGTGGCTGTTGCTGCGGGGTATGTGCGCGGTCAGGGGTCTTGGTCTTCGCGCGTGTAGCGTGGACACCAAAGACTTGCGCAAGTTGAATCAGTTGATTCTCCGGGCGCGCGAACGGATGGTTGCCGATCAGCCTTGGGCTGCGGACGAGTTGCTTCGTGATGCGCAACGCATGATTCGCCTAGACATCAGCGATGGTGTTGACGCTACGCCGCGTCGTCG
>Ga0114974_10001386_pt1 | contig 19211 bp, 42 predicted proteins | sample S_130206_EF_Meta_FD_87318 | JGI IMG/M metagenome (GOLD analysis project Ga0114974, IMG submission 87318) | Freshwater microbial communities from Lake Simoncouche, Canada to study carbon cycling - S_130206_EF_MetaG | ecosystem: Environmental > Aquatic > Freshwater > Lake | place: Lake... | reverse complement strand
TTTTGGAAATTCACCGAGCGATATTGGAGCAGCAATGCGGTTGAAAATGGATTGGTCTGTGGACTGATTTATTAAAAAAAATAATTATTTGCCCTCACCGAAAGGTGGGGGTTTTTTGTGTTTATACTTTTCCTTCAGGAAAACAGGTGGAAGGGGATTTCTCCCTGAATACAATATAGATATACAAATAAAGTTTAAGAAAAGGGGAAAAAATAAATAAAAAAATTTCCCCCAAATTCATAGCTTTGTTTGTATATCATTGTGCAGTAGATGTGTGGGCTGGGCTGGAGGCAGGGGGATAATTTTAACAAACATCTTTGAAACATTTTCGCTTCCTTTTCGTATAATATAAATATGGATTTAAAAGAAGCTGAAAAACTGGCTATTTCTTTAATGAACAAACACGGTCTAATTGAAAAGGGTTGGCGTTTTGAGTTTGACAGAGCCAAAAGAAGATTGGGTGTTTGCAAACATAGAAACAAAACCATAGGCTTGTCAAAAGGTATAACGGCTTTAAACGAAGTGGCGAGTGTTAGAAACACTATCCTACACGAAATAGCCCATGCACTTGTTGGTCTAAAACATGGACACGATTGGGTTTGGAAAAGAATGGCACTTAGCATTGGTTGCGATGGCAAGCGTTGTGCTTCAACTGAAAGCATAAAAACACTTGAAAGCAAGTATATTGCTATTTGTGATAATTGTGGACACAAACACAAAAGACATAAGATAACAAAAAAAACCAAAAAATCATCTTGTGGTAAATGTTCACCTACATACGATGAAAGATATAAATTGACTTGGGTTTTAAATCCAAATAATTAAATAATCATCTTAATATTAATTAAACCCTCATCGAGAAATCGGTGGGGGTTTTGTGTTTTTATCCCACTTGAACCAGCTCCTCAGCCTGGTTGCCGAGCTGCAATATATAGATATACAAACAAAGTTATGAATTTGGGTGAAAATTTTTATTTATTTTTTCCCCCATTTTCTCCCTTTTGTTTGTATATCTTTATAGTAGAAGCCCATTAACTGGAAAGACCTCGATGGTTGGCTTCTCTATATTTTAACAAATGAATCTGAAACATTTTCCCCTCGCTTTCGTATAATATGGTATAACTAAAACAAAAAAACATGTTCGCATTAAAAGCACAGATGGCTGTTATGTCTCATTTATCAGACGCACAAGAGGCAATGGGAATGGGCGACAATGAATTGTCTTTAAAGCATATAAATTTTGCTAAACAACTTATTCTGCAAACAGAGGGGAGTTTGAATATCCTATTTGAAGAAGAAGAGTTGAATAAAATTTGGCAAGAAATCAGTGAATAATCTGAAACATTTTTCTTTTAACTTCGTATAATACATAAAAAGACAGCAATGAAAAAAGTTATTCTATCAGCATTACTTATCGTTTTTACAGCTTGTATTTTTGCACAAACAAGCGAAGATAATTCAGCTTACGTTCCCGCAAAAGTTGAAGTAAAGCAATCTACTGAAAATCATGTATCCAATTATGTTGAACCCTCAAAAGATACTTTGTATTGTTGCCGACAAACAATTTCAATAGACGACAATGTTCAGCTTAAATATGTTGAGTTAAGCCGACCAAAAGCTGAAATCATTGTTCCCGAACCAAGACAACTTAATTCACAGGAGTTTTATAGGCAAGAGCAACAAAAACAGTTAGATGAAACAAGAAGTTTGTATAACTACGGTGGAAACTATTATGCCGACAAAGCAATTAGATATGGCTTTCAAGTTTTAACACAAACAATCTTTCCTTTTTGAAACATTTTTTCCCCCTATTCGTATAATAATAAAAACAAACAAAATGAAAAAGATACTTATTTCTGCCGCCCTGCTTTTTATCTCTGCTTCAATATTTGCAGAAGAAAGTTTTACCGAAATACCTAATGTTGTTGTTTCAACGACAGACCAAGCGGTAGTAATTCGGACTTCCGACAAATGTATAGCCGAGGAATTGAGTTACAGTTCTCAAATTCTTCGCAGTTATTTTGAGAATGGCGAGCGAGTTTTTATATTGGAAAAAAACGGATATGCCTATGCCGTTCATTTTGTTGCGAGTTTATCCGCGTTTGCTTGCAATCAAAAACTATCCAAAAAATATGATTTGGAGCGTGGTGTTTACTACACAGAAAGAGCCGAGAATAAATAACAAAGAGTTTCGTTTTAAAGGTTTGGTTTTGGTTAATGCCCTCATCGAGAAATCGGTGGGGGTTTTTTTATTTTATTTTTTCTTCAGGAAAATCAAGTTCAGAGAAGCGGTTTCCTGAAGGCTATACCGATATACAAACAAAGTTATAAATTCGGGGGAAAATTTTTATTTATTTTTTCCTCCTTTTTAATCATTTTGTTTGTATATATACACGTTTACCTGTTTTCTGGATTACCTCCGCCTGTTATATCTGGATGAAGATAGTTTATCAGCTTAGATTTACTTTGAAACATTTTCAGCTTAAATTCGTATAATACTATATGAACGCTTACAAAATTTTAGAGGAAAGGTTTTTAAATGTGAGGAATACTCATATTGCCGTAAGGCAAACTGAACCTATTTCAAATAGAGCGCAAGCAATTATTGACTTTCTTATTGACAACAAAATAAATTATCATGTGGATATTTTTCCATTAGATAAAAACAGCAAGATTGAATTGTGCAATATAGTAGTCAATTTTAATGAAGCTGAAACAGACGACAGAATTATATTTACAGCGCACCATGATGTTAATAACTTAAAAAGTCCGAACATTTTAGATAATACAGCGAGTGTTGCAAATTTGCTTTCATTAGCTTTGATTTTAAAGGATTCTAAGCTGAACAAGAAGTGTTCTATCGTTTTTACCGATAACGAGGAATTTGGGGGTGTAGGTGCGGAATTTTTGGCAGAAAAGGTTAAAGCAGGTGAATATGGAAATGTGTTAGGAATTGTTAATAGTGAATTGACAGGTTGTGGTGAAATTTGGGTGGATAAAATTGGTGAAGGTTTTATCAGTGATAAGCTGAATGAAATAAAAACGGATATAAGTGTTCACCGAACTCCGTTTAATGATAGTTGGATATTTCGTAGGGCAGGTATAAAATCTATCTGTTTAGGAATTATGCCTATACAAGAAATGCAAATTTTGCAGGAACATCATAGTTGCCGCTATTGGCAGTATTGTCATAAAGACAACGATGATATTTTAAATGCAAATGAAGAAGATATGCAGGAATATGTTAATCAGCTTCAAAAATTTGTTCTGTAAGCTGAAACATTTTCTCCCTCTATTCGTATAATCTATTAAACAAAGACAATAATGGCAAGAAACGATGAACTTTTAAAGGAATTATATGAGGGTAAGAAATATCTCACCTTTAAGTTTTTTGATAACCCATACATATTTAACGTAGTATTGCATGGCAGAGATAAAACTCCAGATTGTTACATTACAAGTTTTGCCGCTAATTTATATTTCCGCACCGAAAAGGGTTGCAATAGAGAAAAATACACTTCATATCAGCACATGATAAATGCGGTTGAAAATCGTGCAAGAAAAGTGTTGGGGGATAATACGGTTATGGAGGAAATTGATATTTTCGATGTAACAGAGGAAAATTCTTTGCCTTTATTTTGAAACATTTTTTCCATCTTTTCGTATAATAACAAACATATTTCTTAACAAAAAAAAACAAGTTTATGAAAAAAGTAAGTTTTCTGATTGCAATGCTGATTGGCTTTGCAATGATTGCCGAAGCAAAAGACATCAATTCAAAACGCCATCACAAGCGTTGTAAAGGTTGGGGCGTATCAATGCTAAAGCCGAAACACGATTGGAAAAACTATGTGCGTTACCGCAGTTAAAATTTCTCCGACTTCGAAAACAAAGAGCCACTCTGAAAAGGGTGGCTTTTTTGTTTCCTGGATTTCAAGCTCCTCAGCCTGGTTGCCGAGCTTGGAAATATTGATATACAAACAAAGAATTAAATTTGGGGGAAAATTTTGATGAAACATTTTCAAATCTTTTTCGTATAATATATAAAAAAGCGTAATGAAAATAATATCTGCACGAATTACGGCAATGCCAAAAGATTTTTTTGACCCAATGCCACAAGTTTTTGTAACGCTTGAGAATCGCAAAGAGGAATTTCTTTTTGAGTATTATCCCGATGAAATAAGTTTTTCTGAAAATGAGTTTGTTGGTTTGACAATAGAACAAGCCAAACATTTAAAATTTCAAAAGGACAAAAAATTTCTTCAATCATAAGTGAAACATTTTTCTTTTCAATTCGTATAATATAGTATAACCAAAACAAATAAAAAAAATGAAAAAATTACTTCTTCTTTCGCTTTTAACAGCCACAATCAGTTTGACAGGTTTTTCTCAAAAACTTGTGCCGTTCACCACAACTTTGCAGGACAAGTTCGGGCTGACCAAAGATGATTTTAAACAAATTCAGTTTTACGCTTCGGAAGATATTATGCTGACAAAAGAATTGTCTGGCAAAAAGAACGAAATCGTAAGGGGCAAAATTAAAACGCTGAACAACAAGCGTGTTGATGAAATTCTTATCTCTGAAAAAACTCCTTGCCTCGTAATTGATACAAATAGTAAGGGAAACCTAAAAGTGAGTTTCAGTGCAAGTGATGAAAAAACGCTGACCTTCGGAAATATTCCCAACACAATAAAGTTTGTATTGCTTGCTGAAAGTTGGCAAGGTAGGACAGGAACGGTGAATTATGGCGGTGAAAAATATCAGGTGGGTGGCTTCGGATATGATGCAAGTTTATATGTTAAAATGAAAGACCTACGCAAAGTTCGCAAAAACAGACACAAAGAAAAGGGGCGCAAATTGTAAGTCCCTCCACAAAATACTCTTTTTCTATTCATGCTTAAAAAGACCTCGCTCAAAAGGCGGGGTTTTTTGCGTTTATAATTTCCTTCAGGAAAAATGGGCGGATGACGGGAGAGCCTGAAGATTAACATGATATACAAACAAAGTTATAAATTTGGGGGAATTTTTTTATTTATTTTTTCTCCCTTTTTTTCTCTTTTGTTTGTATATATTATTGTTAAACTTTATGCATCGAGCAGCTTTTTTTTCTTCGAGGCAAAAACTTTGAAACATTTTCTCCCTAATTCCGTATAATAATATATGAGAAAAGCAACAACATACGCCATGACAGGAGATGTTTATGTAAACATATTTTTAAGTAGGGATTTTAAAGAGAGAAGAAGTGCTTGTGGCTTAAAATTCTTTGAGCATAAGAAAACTGGAGTGTTTATTACTTACGACCCAAAAGGAGTTCAAACAAGGATTATTATCAGCAAAGATAAAAGCGGTGAGGACAGTATATATGAGGGTGATTCTACAGCAGAGGTTAAACAAACTCTTGATAATATTGGTATTTTACAAACAAAAAATTGCATTGAAGTTTAATAATTAACTTGTAACATTTTCTCCATAATTCCGTATAATAATATATGAACTTAGAACAAAAGAAAGTATCCATTAAAATAAAGCCAAACCGATTCAATAGAGTTCGTGTTGTTGTTTCTGTTCCTTTGAATGATAAATATTCACCGAACATATTTCTTGATATTCAATTTGATTTGAAAAACGACCACGTTTTAATCGGCAAATGCGTTCATCACAACGAAGTAGAAAATTTTGGGACTTTTGAAATTCGTGAACCAAAAATATCAGTTGAATTAGATTTAGATTTGTTTGATGTGAAACTTTTATCAAAAACATCCGTATAATAAGATATGAACAATACAACCACAGACAATAACACGTTAAGAGATTTATGTGAGGCAATCAGAAATAATTTCTTTTCACTTGCTTTTGTATTTTATACAGCAGATGGAATTGAAGTTAGAGATATTGAAACGGATGAGGTTATATCTGTTTTTTGGCGACCTTTTGACGCAAAAGATTATGGCGTGGCTTCTAAGCATGTATATTATCGAAGCAAAGTATTTGATGAAGAAATGCAGGAACAGGTATATCAATCTGTTAGAATGTATTACTTTGGATAAGAATTTTTGAAACATTTTCCATTAAAATTCGTATAATAATATATGCCAGCAAATTCAGCAAAAGACGCTTACCGAATTGTATCTGTTTATCTTATTAAGAACGCCAAGAATGTATCTAAGGCAAGTAAGGTAAAAGTTAGCCAAAAAGAAGAAATTGATAAGTTGGTGGGAAATAAATATGTTATTGCAGTTGATTTGCTCATTGATGCTTTTTATGATATTGAAAAGCATGTGCCAGATGGAGAACCGATGGAAATTCTTTATGATAAAGTTGAAACAATTTGTGAATAAAATCGTATAATAACTAAAACAACAAACAATATGAAAATCTTTTTTCAAATCATCCTTGCGGCAATCTTTTTTGTAATAGGAATATTCTTTTTTATTAACGCCTTGCTTATTTCAGTAAATGAACGTGGCTTTGTTATGCAAATAACAACAACGAGCCTTATCGTATCTTTTATCTTATCTATTTGTTTTTTATTAGCTTTTAAAGCGGTTGTAAATAAAACCGTATAAGAAGATATGAAAGAATTATCTAAAATACAAAGAGAAAAAGCAGTTAAAGAAAAATTAATTGCAGAACTTGAAAAAGAACGCTCTTTATTTGACCAAAGACATCAAGACACAACCGACCACGATGTTACATTAAACTACTTGAAGCATGGAATTATGCCAAGTATGGGCGTTGACCAATATGAATTGCTTGACGCTGCAATAAATGATTATAATACTCTTTGTATTGATTATAAAGCAGATGAGTTGTAACATTTTTCTCCCTCTTTCGTATAATAAACAAAAAACTTATGGCAAAGATAAATAGAGATAAACACATTTGGGAAGGGTGGACAGTTGGAGCGTTTATTGACGACCTTGAGCCATCATTTAATCAGATAATGAACGGCAGTTCATGGCAAAAACCATTTAAAACAAAAGACGAACTTAAAAAGTGGTGCATGGATAATCAACCGTATTATAAAAAATACATTCCCGATGTTGTAAATTATTTTTATGCAAAAATAGAAAGTTTGTAACATTTTCCCCCTCCTTTCGTATAATCATTTAAAAATAAACTTATGAACAAAAAACAATTTTCAATATTTCTTACCATGTGGATTTTCCTTTCAGCTTTAACGGCTTGTTTAGGAATGATGCCGACAACAATCATGCAGTTTTCTGTTGCTTTTGGTGTTTGCTTTATGTTTTGGGGTTGTTTACTTTTTTTGCCTATGTTGTTTGAAGAAATGTAACTCTTTATCTTTATATTTGCCAAACCCTCGTCTTTAAAAAGGCGGGGGTTTTTTATTTCCTGGTTTTCCCAGTTCAAACCTGCTGGTTTCCCTGTTGCCCAGCTCTACCATACAGATATACAAACAAAGTATTTATTTTGGGGGAAAATTTTAAAAAATATTTTTGCTGTTTTGTTTTATTATTGAATAATATTTTTTATAAAAAAGTGAAACATTTTTCTTTTCAATTCGTATAATTATGTATAACCAAAACAAAAAACAAAATGAAAGAAACAAGACAAATCAACGGCTACAAAATTGAAAGAATTTTTGATGGTGCATACACATTTGTAAAAATTCCTGTGAAGGACTTGGAAAGAAGTGTTTACGTTTTGCCAACAAACAGAAATTTAAGTGTTGGCAATATGAAAAGCATCGGAGAGTCTATAAAAAAGACAGGTATTCCACCAATTAAACCGATTTTGTTTTTCAATGAACAATTAAACAAGTTTGGTATTATTGACGGAAACCACCGAGTAAATATCTTAAAAGAAATTGGTGAAGAAAGCATTGTGTTTGAGTTTTTGCCTCAAATTAAAAATGAAAATGAAGCAACAAACTACATGATAGAAATCAATAATAAGTCAAAAAAATGGCCGCTTATTGATTATGTTAATTGTGTGGCAAAAGCTGGAAATCAAATTTACAAAATATTTTTGAAAGAATTTGAAGAAAGAGGTTTGCAAATTACCACATTGGCTCAAGCCTATTCGCAAGAAAATCGTGCCGTTTCAACTGCCATGCTAAAAAGCGGAGAGTTTAAAATAAAAGACAAAGATTATGGAGATATGCTTTTGGATAATATCAGCGAGTGTATGAAACATTCACAAAGCACCCGACAAATGGGTGAAGCGTTGGTAAAATTCATGTTGTCTGAAAAAAAATACAATCAGACAAAAATGGTAAAAAGACTAAAATCTTTGCGTAACAACTTTCAATATAGCACCAAAGAGGGAGAACTTTTGAAACAACTCTCAATCATTTACAACGGTTAACAACTTTCATTTTGGTTATTAAACCCTCGTCTTTAAAAAGGCGGGGGTTTTTTTTGCTCTTAACCGAAATCATTTCAGGAAAAACCTGGCGGAGGGAAGCATTTTCCTGAAACCAAAATGATATACAAACAAAGTATTAAAGTTGGGGGAATTTTTTTATTTATTTTCTCCCTCCATTCTGTAACATTTTTAAAAACTTTTCGTATAATAATAAAAAGAAAGTTTATGAGAAAGTTAATAGCCATCATCTTAATATTTTCAAACATAATTATTTCTTCATGTGCAAGTTTTAACATTAATGAAGCTGCTGCTTTCAGCCACAAATGTCCGAGCAAACATGCAAAACGCCTACATAATTATAATGGCAAACTTTATTTCAATTAAGTTGAAACATTTTCAAAACAAATTCGTAAATTAAAAACCCTCGGCAGAAATGTCGGGGGTTTTTGTTTTTGTATTTTTCTGAAGATAGATGTCGGATGACGGTGTTCTGAAGATAAAACATTGATATACAAACAAAGATTTATAAATGGGGGAATTTTTTGTTTTTATTTTTAAAAAAAAATTTGTATATTTGTATCATGAATTGAAACATTTTTTTGTTTTATTCGTATAATATAAGAGAACAACAATTATGAATATTATGAAAAGATTTACGAGTAAATGTTGCCAAGCAGAATTGCATAGTCAAAATAATGTCCACTTCTGCACTAAATGTATTAGAATTTTAAACAGAGACGAAATGAAAATGAATATTCGTCCTTTTATTATATTCTTTACCACTTTGATATTTTTATACATGGTGTTAAATACTTCTTTTGCTCATGCCCCCGAAATTTTTATTAAACGTTATGGCATAGTAAAAAGTAAAATAGAAAAACCGACCAAGTATGCAGTTGATTATATACAGGTAAAAATTATAGAGGGTGATAACTCAAATTCTGTATCAGTTGCGGGTGCTACAGGCAATATGCAAATTATGCCAAATTCATTGGAAGATTGGAACGCCAAACATCCAACACAACAATATACGATGGAAGATATGAAGAATGAAAATAAAAACATTCGCGTTGGAAGGTGGTTGTTGGAGAATAGGATACCTGAAATTCTTAATTCAAAGAAAATTCCGTTAACTATTAACCATGTTTTGATTGCCTATAATTGGGGGTGTGGGAACGCTGTAAATTGGTATAAGTCTGGCGCTGTTGTAGCAAGATTGCCAAACGAAACACAACAATATATTTGTAAATATTGGTCAAAAGCAAAAATTTAAAACTATGTTGGAAAAACAAAGAATACGCGATATTGTTAAACCAGTTCAAAAACTTGTTGAAGATGACGAGTATAAGTTGATGATGATTGATATTAAAAAAAATGCAAAACTGTCTTTTTATGAGGGAGAACCAACCCCTCCCTTAAATGATAAATTTATCAGCGTAGGTTTTTTTCAAGCATTTTGAAACATTCTCTCTCCCTTTTCGTATAATTGAATATAATATTTTTTATGGCAACAAAAAAAATGTATTTTGAATTTCATATTGTAAAATGGGATGAAACAGGAAACAACTTGTTAGAAAAAAGGAAAATGACAGTGCAAAGACAATCATTGTCAAATGCAAGAACAGTTGTAAGAAGAAAATACCCAGCTTCTAAAGGTTATTTTGAAGAACTAAATAGTAGCTGGTCAAAATAACGTCCGATGATAAACAATCGTTTTAATGTTGTTTATCGGTTGTGCGTATGAAACGTTGTTTTTATTAATTAACAAAATAAATTTGATATGAAAAACAGAAGTATATTTTACAGACAAACTCGATGGGATAAACTAAAACAATGTTTTATACGCATTGTTATAAGTCGTTACATCAAGAAATTTGAAAAACATTGGAAAGTTGAAAAAGGTGATGAAATTGTAATTGGAACAAATGACAAAGGGACACTTGATATTTGGTTAATAGGTAAGGATGATAGTTGGATTCATTTGGAAGAGATTCAGTAATGACTTATAACTTGCATATATATATACCTTTTTATAATTTGTTCATTTTAAGTTAATTGCAGAGGATTTTTTTGTTAAAATATTAGAATTAAAAAATAAATTTTAATATTTTGAAACATTTTTGTTTTATTTTCGTATAATTATGTATAACCAAAACGAAATGCAAAATGAAAGCGAAAAAGAAACAAAACAACAAATTAACTCAACTTGATATTTTAAAAATGACAAGGAAAGTGGACAGACAACTTGCCATTGAAAGTGGAGAATTTCACAAATGGATGCCGAAATCCCATGTACACACCGACCAAAAGAAAAAGGCAAATAAAAAAGCGAGCCGAAATTACCGATACAAAGGTAATGATTAAAAGCTGAAACGAGCGCTGTCAAACCAGCAATGCCCTCATCGAGAAATCGGTGGGGGTTTTTTATTTTATTTTTCTTCAGGAAAACCTGGCGGAGAGAAGCGGTTTCCTGAAGTAAAAAAGATATACAAACAAAGTATAGAAAAAGGGGGGAATTTTTCTTGAAACATTTTCAAATCTTTTTCGTATAATAAATAAAAAGACAAACATGGACTTGATTTACAAAGATGAAATGGGTGAAATGCATAAGGTTAGAGTTCATAACTTTAGCAAAGACGATGAAACTATTGTCCGTGTAATGGGCAGTGTTAAATTAAATCCGACAGATAAAAATTATCCCGATAAGAAGTGGGTGAAAATAAAAGATTTGTTTGTTTTAGAGCCAGTTCATTTTTCTTCTAATTTTATTGTGGCTAATCAATTCTGAAACATTTTCAAATCTTTTTCGTATAATAAATAAAAAGACATGGCAAAAATATTCACCAAAAGACAACAAAAAAGTTTCGGTATTGAACAAGTTGACCTTGAGAAATTGAACAGGGCGGCAAAAAAATTGCAGGTTCATCCCAGTTGGCTTGTTAATCAAGCAATAAACCTTGCTATTGATAACCCCTCAGCATTGTTCGATAACATGAAAAGAAAATTTCAAAACGGTTTGTAACATTTTTCTAACTAATTCGTATAATAAGTTATGATAGGAAGAAACATAAATACACCCCCTGATTCAAAACAATTTTGCGCTGAACAAATAGGTTTGGCTGTTTATCAAACTTTAAAAAAATATGGAAAGATAAACATTCGCCAAATTTCCGATATTGAGTTTTTGTTTTTTACCGATGATAGAAAACATTTGCAAATAATTGAAGAAGATGACCAAATTTTTCTTTTTTCCCTCGATTTTAATTGGAACTCAAAGATTGGTTGTTATGTGTTAAAAACTTGAAACATTTTTAAAACTTAAACGTATAATAATAAATGAAAACTAAAACTTGGAAAATTGAAAATAGCGGTAAAGTTACGATTGAAATCAATCGAAATGTAATTAAAGTTGCTATCGCTTCACTCGCCAATATTCATTTCAATAAACAAGTAGTTGTTGAAACTGTTATGTTAGACGATAAAGAGGTGTATAAGAAGATGATGGACTTACTTTTAAAAAATACCAACTCCAAATATTCAAAGAAAATTATGCAATGGGTATCAGAGCAAGTTTTAAGCAAGGAAGATATGGAATTGGTTGAAATAATGAACTCTGTGGATAAAAAAATATTCAGAGAAGATTGAAACATTTTTCTCCCTCATCCGTATAATATTATATGAAATTGCTTGTTTGCCCAAAATGCTCCGATGTGTTCAATATAAAATATGATATTGAAAAAACATGTTCATGTGGACATTCCAAAGGAAAATACATTGATAAAATAAATGCTGAATATGAGGGAGGTATTCCTATTGGATTTAATAACTCAAATTTCCTTGATGCTTTAAGAAAACAACACCAAAATGGGGAGGGGATTGATTTTACAGCGTTTTCTATAAGAAAAGATTGCCAAACATTTAAACCGAGAAACGAAACGGGAAAACCATGACGTTATACCCGTCTTTTCTCACATAAGAGCCACTCCGAAAAGGGTGGCTTTTTTATTTTCCCCCAGTCGAACCAGCTCCTCAGCCTGGTTGCCGAGCTTGCAAATATTGATATACAAACAAAGTATTTATTTTGGGGGAATTTTTTTATTTATTTTTTCCCCCTTTTTTCTTATTTTGTTGGTATATATTATTGTTAAACTTGTTATATCGAGCGGCTATTTTTTTCTTCGAGACAAAAACTTTGAAACATTTTTCTAAACAATTCGTATAATAATGTATAACCAAAAACAAAAAATATGTTACTAATTGGATTAAAAACAGAAAATACAAGTGTAGTCATTTATGATAATGACCTTTCAAGTGTTTCGCATCAACGTATGGATATTATAGCAGGTAGTCCAACCGACACCTCAGAAAACCTTTCTAAACTTTATACTTCAATGGTTGAAAAAGCCAAAGAAAGTAAAAAAAAGTTAGCAAAAATTGATAATGAATTGGAGTTTTCTAATATGAGTGCAGAAGAGTATGAAAAACAAACAAATAAGCTTCGGAAGGATATTCAAATTTTGAAGTATGAACGAGTGTTGATTATTGAAGGGGTTGTTTTAAAATAAAATTGAAACATTTTTATAACCAATTCGTATAATAAGGCATGGGACAACATATAAAATTAGAGCCAGTTAAAGAGCCAATTATATTTAATGAGGTAAAAAAAATTGGGCAAACAATAAAAAAAGTTTTGGGTGTGGATTATTTTTCGCCATTTCAAAAAAATTCTATTGTTGGCAAAAAAATAATGCGTCTTTCAGATGATTATAAATTGCACGAAGAAGATGATAGCGTGTTTAGCGTTGGTGAATTTACCTTACAAGAAGATTGGCAAGAAGATAAGTGGCTAACAGAAAATACCTCGCTTGAGTGCCATTTTGATAAACGTGGAAATGTTAATGCAATTTATATTGTTCTTTAATTGAAACATTTTTCTCCCTATTTCGTATAATAATGTATAACCAAAAACAATATTCATTATGATTCTTACAGAAGAAATCAATCAAAAGTTTAAAGATAGAAAGATTAAAAAAGCTGTTTTAAAAAACGGTTTAAAGGTAAGAGTTTTTATGGCAGAGGGTGGATATATTTGCCAATTCAAAAAAGGCAGTAGCAGACGTGGTTATCCTATTGATTTAGATAATATTGAAAGTTTTGTTGAGGTTAAATCTTCAACTGAAGAAGATAAAGATAAAGCCACATTTAGAATTATCAACAAGTTTCGTAAAGAGGCTTTAAAAGCAACTTTCACAAACGACTTTATTAAAGATTGTATAGCTTTGCCCGATACTTTTGAGAAGTGGGTTGAAGAAGGGAAAAAGTCCCCCTATCAATATTCTGTTACAACAGGTTGCAAAATTACTGGCGACTTAATAAGCGTAGAAACGGTGGCAAAAAATTATTGGAATGGTAACGCATTAAAACAAGCCATTGTAGAGAAGAAAGATTTTAGCAGTGGAACATTTCGCTTTCAAGGATATGATGGTTCGGTTCAATTCAAAAAAGAAGAAAACGGAGAGTTTAAAGGTTGGTTAAGCAAAGAATACAAAGATTGTGGTAATGGATATTATTACTTGCTTATCAATGATAAATACTTTATTGGTTACGATGTTGATTAAAAAAATATAAATTCCGAAGGAAGGTAGCTTTATTGTATAAAGCGAAGAAAGGTAGGAGTTTTATCCCTCGTCTTGAAAAAGGCGGGGGATTTTTTTTTGCCCTTAACCTAAATCATTTCAGGAAAACCTGGCGGAGGGAAGCATTTTCCTGAAACCAAAATGATATACAAACAAAGAATTAAATTTGGGGGGAAATTTTTATTTATTTTTTCCCCCTTTTTCTTAACTTTATTTGTATATATATGTGTAAAGATGTCTGGGCTGGACTGGAGGCAGGAGGAATTTTAACAAACATCTTTGAAACATTTTTGTTTTATTTTCGTATAATATAGTATAACCAAAACAACAACAAAATGAATAACGAATTTGATTTTGATTTATCAGATTTACAAATAAGCGAACTTCTCGATTCAGATAATAAAGGTAGTAGTATATCTATTATTTCTGAACCTGAAAGGGTTGTTATAAAAAAACCAAGCCGTTTAATAAAAAGAGTGTCTGAAATGACCGATGTTGATAAAATGTTGGTTGAGCGAATTATACGCCACAATCCTTTACGTTATGGCATGATAGATGATAGTAATTACACAAAGGTTATTGAGCAAGTTCCTAACACAAAACTTGTTGAACTTTTAATTGAATACGTTGGTTTAAGTGAAGTATTGGCATATAATTTTGTAACTATACACAGATACAATCTTTGTGTGAACCCTCACTATAATATCTTTGATATTAAAAAACGTGCAACTTTTACAAAGCAATCAATGAAGCATTTGTTTTCAAAATAAAAAAAGCAATGATAAAAAAATTTTTCAATACGATAGCAAACTTTTTTTCCGCTGACAAAGAGGAAATTGTTTACATGATATGGTTTGCCGACCAAGATGGAAGAGATTTACAATTTAACTCTTATAATAACGAAGGAGTTGCTAAAAAAATGTTTGAGCATTTAAAAACCCTCCCCGAATATAATTGGTATTTGCGTCTTGAGAAGGTAAAAATCATCGACTTTGGAGTGGATGGAATTTCTGAATTAGACGCTGAAGTGTTAGAAAGTTTCTATCACCCCGAATATGTTGATTAAAACTTGAAACATTTTTCTCCCTATTTCGTATAATAATAAAAAAACAAACAATGAACAAAATAACTTTCCTGGCATGTATCAGCGGTTTAATTTTAGCGGCTTGTAACGATAAAAGTTCTATCAATCAAAATGGTTCTCATAGTGCCAATGAAGAAACAAAGCGTGCATATCAGGTAGAAAATACCGACAAATGGTATCCTGTTCACACATATAAGCATGATGGTTGCGAATATGTTGTTTTCGGATATGGTTCTAATGCGTGGGGCGGTCATAAAGGAAACTGCTCAAATACTATTCACAAAAATAATCAATAAACCTTGAAACATTTTCTCTCCCTTTTCGTATAATCAATAAAACAAAACAACGTGGATAAAGCACTACAAGGAAAAAGAATACGTCTTACTGAAGATATGAACGACCCCCAACCTATTAGAAAGAATGAGGAGGGGACAATAAAGTTCACTGATGGTATTGGTCAAATTCATGTTGATTGGGATAATGGAAGGAGTCTTGCAGTTGTTCCTAATGAAGACAAATATGTTATTTTTCACTGAAACATTTTCCCAAACAATTCGTATAATAAATAAAAACAATAAACATGAAAACATTTCTATTCGTTGAAAAGAACGGTTCAGGAACATTAACTGTATCCGCACCAGATTATGATGAGGCAGAAAAAGAATTGGCTGAAAGAGTCAAATTTCCAAAAGAATGGCGTTGTGAAGACGAAGATGGTGAAGACGAAGATTTTTAATTGAAACATTTTCCCAAACAATTCGTATAATCAATAAACAAAAAAGCATGGCAAGAAAAAAATATGATGTTCTCTCTCCCGATGGGTTTTCAATAAGCGCAGTAGATACTTACACAAGCAAAAAGAAGGCGAGGGAAGCCGCTGAGAAGTGGGTTAAAAACTATAAAAGACAAGGTTATTACAGTTCTGTCCGATATGGAAGAATCCACATTTCTGATGTTTTAGATTATTGCCGACTTGTTGAAGTTTAATTGAAACATTTTCCCCCGACTTTCGTATAACCAATAAAAACAAAAAACATGGAAAAAGAAAAAATAGCATACGTTCTTTCAGCTTGTGGTAAAACAAAAGCTGTTATCATTGCTGAAAATCAAAAAGAACTCAAACAAAAAACCTGCCTTGCAATTCAAGAAGAAGAAAATGCGGAAGAAGATTCAGTAGTTGTAAAAATGGGTCGTATGGGTGATTGGGGTGAAGATACTACTATCCTTGCTGAATATTCAATGGATGGTTTTGAAAAAATCATTAACAACGAATACACACTAACCAAAACAGCAACCTATTAAAATGTTTACACTACATTCAAATCAATATATCCCTCGCAAAGGAAAACGCTTAGCAAGCGGTATGCCAGCTTGTGCTACTTATTACTATCTAAAAAATGCAAACCAAAAGGTTGTGGATAAGAACACGCTAAAACCTTATCGTGGGAAACAAATGGATAGATATGCCATTCATTCTAAAGAACAAGCCGAAGCCTTATTAGAAGAGGCAAATGCAAAATAAAAGTTGTTGTTTTGATTATATGAAGAACCTCGCTCAAAAGGCGGGGTTTTTTGTTTCCTGGTATTCAGCTCAAATCGTATCAAATCGTATCATTTTCCCTGGATGCCGAGCTGCAATATATAGATATACAAACAAAGATTGAAATTTGGGGGAAAATTTTAAAAAATCTTTTTGCTATTTTTTTATTATTGAATAATATTTTTTCAATAAAAATTGAAACATTTTTGTTTGCTTTTCGTATAATCATTTATAACCAAAAACAAAAAAAATATGGCTTACAGAACAAACGCTTCTCAAACAAAAAACAAAGTTGCTACACACAAAATGAATATAGACGTTGTCTATGAGCATTTAAAAGATGTAAAAGAAAAACTTACATTTGTTGACTTGCCATGTAAAATTTTTTATGTGAATGATTTAGCAAATGAAAAATTCAAAGGTAATGTTAACGTAATTGCTTATGAAAGAGATGAAAAAATTTATTTTGAATTAAAACACAAAAATGTTGTTCCGAAAAATATTGATTATCGGCATGGAGATATTTTCGATATGAGAGGTGAATCAATACATTGGGCAAACTTTGACGTTTGTTTTTCGGTAACACATAAAAATGTAAATAATTTCATCGGTACTTTATTTGGAATTAATATGGAAAAAAAGTCTGTATTAACAATAAATCTTGTTAAACAGCATGGTATTGCTGACAAAGATTTTAAAGAAAATGGCTTGCAAGAACAAATAGTGAAAATTCTGTATCAGCTTGGTCATAAAAAAGTTTCTTTCTTCACTTGTGAATATCGTAGTGTTGAAGAAAATAAAAAAAATTCAAGACCTCACACAATGATACAATCCACTTTTTTAATTGGATAAAACTGAAACATTTTTCTCCCTAATTCGTATAATCATTCATAAACAATTCAATAAACAAAAAAACAAAAAACATGAGCCAAACAAAAAAACGTGGTTTAGTAAAAGGAAGTCCCAAAGCCTTAAAAGCAGGTAAAAAAGCTGCCGAAACAAGAAAACAAAATACATTACTTGCCGCTTTTGAAAAAGAAGAGGTCGGCAAAAAACACCAGCAAATCGGTGGTTTGAAAAATCACTACAAAAAGTTGGGTTTGAATTTTAATATTCTCCCTGTGCTTGAAAAAGCAAAAAAGGAAAGTGGTTTAAAAATCAGCAAAATAAAAACAGTCGTCAATGATTTAAAAAATCACAAACCTGTTATTGCACTTAATGTTGCAAATCTCGAAAAAGTTTTTATTCACGAAATCAACGGCAAAATTATCATCAGCGCAAATGAAATTTTGCATGGCAAAACTTCAACGCATGAAATCAATTCTACAATGCAAGGAAAGGTTTACGCTGAAAAAACCACAAAGCAAAAATACAATGTTGATAGCAATAAAACAATAGTAAGTTTTTACTAATAACATCAACAAGTAAAAGTATTAAGCCCTCACCAAATCGGTGGGGGCTTTTTGTTTTTATTTTTATTCAGGAAATCCTGGCGGAGTAATCCAAATCCTGAAGGGCAAATAGATATACAAACAAAGTATAAAAAAAGGGGGAAAATTTTTTATTTTTTTCTTGTAACATTTTTGTTTTCTTTTCGTATAATATTGTATGAACATTCCAAAAAACATACAAGAGCAAGGTGATAAACCACAATGGTCTGGTGAAGTTGATGGCAAAAAAGCTGTCATTTATTACGATGATGATATAAGTGGAGTCGCTCCGCAAAATATGTATGCTGTTTTTACAGATGCAGGTTTTCATGGCTGGCTTATGTTGGGCTTTACAATGAGTGAAATTCATCATGTTGTTAAACGCGAGCCACTTGATTATGAAAAAGAATATGAAAATTATTCAGAAGAAGAATAAAATTCTTGAAACATTTTAAAAACAAATTCGTATAATAAATAAAAACAACAATATGGCTGCAACAAAAAAATCAATAATTAAAGACATTAAGAAAATTCTTTCTGAGTGGGGTTCTTTTGGTAGTGGAGAAGTTGAACAGGGCGGTGCAACTTATTCACCTTGTGTAAATTCAATGGGTAGTCTTGTTGCTTTAGCTGAATACTTTACAGTAAATAAGGTTGAAGTTAATGTATATGAACCCGAAAGCATAAGTTCAGATGCAATGCACGAATACGAAGTTCAGTATGAAGATTTGCCAAAAGACGTATTGGAAGAAATTTTAACACTTTGTGAACAATATGAAACCGAACAATTAAAAACAGAAAAAAGAATTTCTGATTAAGTTGAAACATTTTCTCCCTGTTTTCGTATAATTAAATATAACGGTTCTCAGATATATTTAGGTTTTCTTTTTAATATATACTAAAAACTAATTTACGAAGATGAAAGATTTAAAACACATAAAAAGATTTAACGAGTCAGAAGAAAACTTGAATATATCTGATGTTAGTTGTTCGTTGAATTTTTTCGAACAAGAATTAATAAGAATTGAGAATAATTTATCAAACTTTCAGAAAACACACTATCATAAAAATATAGAACAAAAAAGACAATTGTTGAATGGACTTAATAGAGATAAAGAAATTATTTTAAATTCTATTCAATATCTAAAAAAATTATACATGACAACTAACGGTTGGGTGTATGAGAAGG